>Ga0316209_1001872_pt1 | contig 19162 bp, 16 predicted proteins | sample 6monopyrite_MG_FD_204945 | JGI IMG/M metagenome (GOLD analysis project Ga0316209, IMG submission 204945) | Microbial mat bacterial communities from mineral coupon in-situ incubated in ocean water Damariscotta River, Maine, United States -... | ecosystem: Environmental > Aquatic > Marine >...
GTATGGATCGGCCTCATGAAAATGGCGTTAAGAAAATCCGCTACACTGCCGACAAAAATACACCATTGCCCGAGCAGGCTGGTGCGACTGGAAGTTTGGTGGATTTTAGGCATTGGAACGAATTTTTAGACTTTTTCATGCAGCCTTGATTTACTCATACGCACTACCCTGCCCACGATCCCTCATGAACCTTCGGTTTCTTTGCCTACTTTCTGTATCAAGACAGAAAGTAGGAGACTGCCCGGCTTTAGGGCAAAACAGAATAGTAAAACAAATCAACTTGAGTTTTTCAGCAGACCTTATGATAGAGATTTAAAATATCTCAACATTTTGATATTCAATGAGCCAATGTGATTCTTGGAGGCAGGATTCAACTGATGTTCAAAACATCCCCAAAATTGCATCCAGTACCAACCCGCCAATTTTCACAAAAATCAGGACGCCAATAATGCAACTGAAAATCACTTTGATAGTGGTCGAGAGCAAAAATCCCAGGAATGATCCAAAACCAGATTTCATAGCGGCTTTGATGTGATTGCCTCCGATCAAATCTCCAACGATGGCGCCTAGCAATGGGCCAAGGATTATCCCAAAAGGAAGACCTGTCATCACACCTAAGATTGTTCCGATCACGCCTCCCCAGATACCTGCATTGGTACCACCAAATTTCTTGGTTGCTGCCACAGGAAGCACCAAGTCCAGTACGGTGATCAATGCCGTAAATATGCCAAACACGACGAGGGTAATTGTCGAGAATCGGGTATCAGCCGACGCAAAATGCGTGGTGATCATAGCCAGATAGGTCAATATTGGGCCTGGGAATGGTGGCAGTACGGAGAAAATGATTCCCCCAGCAAGGAGTACAACTGCGAAAATTAGCAGGAAAACCTCCATTAGCGGTAGCTGAACTCTCCAAACTCGGAACGAATAACTACTTCTTTATTATCGGCCTCCTCGACTCGCCCAATAATTTGAGCATCCACATTGAAGGATTCGCTGATCTCGATGATGTCGTCCGCATCTTCTTCATCCACATACAATTCCATACGATGACCCATGTTGAAGACCTTGTACATTTCCTTCCAATCCGTGCCACTCTCCGACTGGATCATTCGAAACAAGGGTGGCACAGGAAATAGGTTGTCTTTTATCACCTTCAGGTTTTCGATGAAATGAAGGACCTTGGTCTGGGCACCTCCACTACAGTGTACCATTCCATGAATACCGTCGCTATTGTTTTTGAGAATTTCTTTGATGACGGGTGCATATGTGCGGGTAGGGGATAGCACAAGCTTACCCGCATCCAGATTTGATCCTGCAACTACATCCGTTAATTTTTTTGTGCCAGAGTAGACCAACTCTTCGTCAATGGATTGGTCGTAGGACATGGGATATTTTGTTCGATATTCTGCATCGAATACATCATGCCTTGCTGAAGTGAGTCCATTGCTACCCATGCCCCCATTGTACTCCTGCTCATACGACGCTTTGCCAGAAGAGGCCAAGCCCACAATCATATCGCCAGATCGTATGCCGTCATTGGAGATGACCTCACTCCTTTTCATGCGCGCGGATACAGTGCTGTCCACGATTACGGTTCGAACCAAATCTCCTACATCGGCAGTTTCACCGCCTGTCGAATGAATTTCGATTCCTTGATTTCGGAGCATTTCCAGTACCTCCTCTGCCCCTGAGATAAGTGCAGAGATCACCTCACCCGGGATGCGGTTTTTGTTCCGACCAATTGTCGATGAAAGCAGAATATTTGTGGTGCATCCTACACACAGCAGATCATCGAGATTCATGATGATCGCATCTTGCGCTATGCCCTTCCAAACAGAAATATCTCCTGTCTCTTTCCAGTACATATAGGCAAGAGACGATTTGGTGCCGGCTCCATCCGCATGCATGACTGTGCAATAATCTGAATCGCCCGTAAGTAGATCGGGAACTATTTTGCAGAAAGCCTTTGGAAATAATCCTTTACTCAGATTTTTGATGGCATTATGAACATCCTCTTTCGAAGAGGAAACGCCTCGTTTTTCATAGCGATCACTCATAGGGCAAAGTAAAGCATTTGTTTATCCACCTGATCCATCATCAATAAAAAAGCGATCGTACTCATCCACTTCTTCATTGTTGACCGGGTTGGCGTCATTGCGGTTCTTTGGGTTGTACCTAAGTACCTTAAACTCCGTACGCCTGTTTTTCTGATGATCTTCTTCGTTGTTTGCGTTTCTGATGAGTAGTACAGATTCGCCATATCCCCTGGCCGTAATCCGCTCATCGTCAATTCCACTATCGATGATGTACTTTACTGCTGACAGTGCCCTTCGCTGCGACAGGTCAAGATTGTAAGCATCTGTATCTCGAGAATCTGTATGCGAGCCAAGCTCAATAAATATTTCAGGATTGTCATTCATAATCAAGACCAAACTATCTAGAATTGGTTTGGCATCTTCACGAATATTGGCCTTATCAAAATCGTAATATATGTTATTTAAGACGATGGATTTTTCCAATACAATTCGATCCATCATCACATCTGATTCAAAATTCACATCGGTGATAAACTCTGTCAGTTTGCTTCGGTCTGCACTTTTTCCAACTGTGGTGAATTCTTTTCTAGTGGTAAAATAATCGACTTTCTCTCCAATTAAATTGTAATTTTCTTCTGGGTACACCCGAAACCTGAACTGGCCATCTTCGCCTGTAAATGACTCACCAATCACTTCATCATTGATTCCAAAAAGGCGAACCTTGGTATTCGGTAAGATGATATCTTTTCCTCCATCATCTTTGGTGTAAGTGATCCCTGTCAAGAAATAATTGACCACTTTCAAATCAGGGTCGTCATTTACGAACGTGTATATATCATCGTCTCCTTTCCCTCCCTTTCTGTTGGAAGAAAAGAATCCTTTGGTCAAATTGAACTGGAATACACCGAAATCATCTTGTGGAGAATTCATTGGTTTGCCGAGATTATCAATTCGGACATGCCCTCCCGTCCGTGTGGCCACAAACATGTCAAGCTTACCAAACCCGGGATGCCCATCGGAGGAAAAATATAACTTACCGTCAGCAGAGACATAGGGGAAATTTTCGTTTCCAGGGGTGTTTATTTCAGGGCCCAAATTTCTCACATCCACCCACTGGCCTCTCCTGTTCACATTAGCAGCATAGAGATCGTCACCCCCATAACCACCGGGTCGGTTGGAGGAGAAATACAACGTGAGTCCGTCCGGGCTAAGTGCCGGAGTGGAGTCCCATGAATCTGGGTCGTTGAGACTAAGTGGACGAGGATCTGACCACTTATTGTTTCTGAATCTGGAGAAATACAAATTCACGTTTTTATTTCCAGACGCTTTTCCAGTATTGCCTCGCGCAAATACGACCCAATTTCCGTCAGGAGACAGGGCAAGTGAACCCTCATTGATGTTGGGATTATTAATAATCGGGCTTACGGGACGAAGGGTAGAAATACTGACATTAGCACCTTTTGTGCCTACTCGGTATAAATCCGTGTATCCTGTACCAGTTGCTCTGTAGATTTTCCCACCCTCACGATTGGAGGTGAAGTACAAATAATTATTGCTGTAAGCCGGGGAATATTCGGCGGCAGGAGTATTTATTTCTTTGAGATTTTTGACTCGATAGAAGCTGGTGATGTTCTTGACATCTTTAATTTTTCGAAGACTTTTAAGTTCTGCCTCCGCTTGTTTCACGACGTTCTCATCCCGAGCATTGATGAGGTATTTCTCAAGGACAGCTTGCGCTTTTTCGATCTCCTGATTGGCCCTTAAGGCTCTTGCATATTGAAGGGGGAGAGATTCTTCGCTATGCCCATCTTTTATAGCCTGTGCATAATACGGGATGGATAGTTGAATCCTGTTGGACTTCCTGTAGGATTCGCCCAATTTGAAATTGGTTTCCACGTCATTTTCTTTAGGGTCTTTTTTTGACTTGGAAATGAACACTTCGTATTCTCCTCGATCATATGATTTTTGAGCGACACCAGATGTCAGACAAACAACAAGTAAAAATATGCTCAGATGCCACTTCATAGGATAAAGTTAATAACGAATTTCAGGATAACCCATTGTGTAAGAAAACAACCCTAAAAGCGTATGCCCTAGTTGAAGTGCCTCTTGAGCCAGGATTCTGACATAGGAATCAACCAAGACGACTTCCATTCACCCAAGGTTTGAACCAGATTATTGAAGACCAATGTGTCTGCTTTCAAGACTCCTTGCTCGACCAAGGTTCGAATCTCAGTCAATGGATAGAGCACCACCAGATCATCAATCAAAAAAGCTATTTTTTTTCTATCCAGAAAATCAATTTCAAGAGACTGACCGAGATTTCTCACCAAATTCACGGATGCATCAATACTGCAACCACTCGCTAAGCTAAATTCTTCATCCACTCCAATTACGAGAAATTGATCTTGAAATACGCTCGCATCTGCCTTAAGTGGCTGCCCGTGAGCTTGCCAACCACCAACAAATTTTTTACTCTCGTCTTGAGCGTACCCTGATTGTGATTCAGTCAGTTTTCTTGATCCCTGATAGATCCAAATCCGTGCTGAGTCTGGTAATTGATCAAATGCGTGTGTCATATAGCAAACTTAGATAAGGTTTATCAAGGAAGACGTGCTTCAGTAAGAATCTGTCATAAAAGTCTGACGGATGTCGGCGAGTCATCCTGCCTCATTGTAGGCTTCTCGGATTAGTTGGATCAATTCGTCATCTATCTGATGAATTTCTGTGAGCTGTACTCTATGCGTGCACATCGCACCAAAAGGCCCAGAGGCTTCTAGACGTCCTTCGATTGGTCGATTGGTAAATTTTAGCCCTAAATCCACACGTGTCTTGGTTGATGGTTGGATTAGACAGAACTGTCGTTTTCGGCGTAAGCTCACACTTGATTTTTTGGGAGCAACTTCTACATCCTCTCCAAAAGCAGGAATGTGTTTCATCAATTCATCATAGATCAGGCGAAGTGATCCCTTGCCAAGGTATTGTGCATCAATCAATTCACCCGCATCGTGTGCGCCTGCATCAGATTCACGCACTTTGTGTACCACGAAATTGGCATAGCCATGGGTCATGCCGTGTGCTGATTTTAAAAAGCTAACCATCTGACCATGCTTTTCTAGGTCTTCCTTCTTTACTATCGTAATCCAATCAGCCAGTGATTTTCCTGTTTTCTCAAGTAGGCCTGCTTCCATGATTAAAAATTTTTGTGAAAAAGTGATCGATCAGCCATAGCGAGATGATTCACACATCATCTTGTGGCGTCACGAGTTGGGGTTTTCGCGGAAACATGAGCGAACCCACGATGGCAAGGGTCAGCGCACCGATGATAACGCCAAATGACAAGAAGATAGAAATATGCACATGCTCTGTTCCAAATAACCAGTGTAAACCATCCTGAATAAGACTCCATTCCAAGAGCATTTTCACGCCCACGAAGATGAGTACAACCGACAGCCCCTTGGCCAGCAGCCAAAATTTATCCAGCACATTGGCGAGCAAAAAGAACATTGCGCGCAGACCCATGATGGCAAAAATATTGGATGTATATATGACAAATTCATTTCGAGTAATGGCAAATGCTGCGGGGATTGAATCTACGGCAAAAATCAGATCTGTTGATTCGATGAGAATGATCACTAAAAAGAGAGGAGTAAAAAATCTCTTACCATTTTCTTTAAAGCTAAACTTCCCTCCATGGTCGTCAGTGGACATGGGGAGGATCTTTTTGGCCATCCGAATGAGTGGGTCCTTGTCAGGCTCAATATCCATGTCCTCGTCATCGCCAAACAATTTGATGCCAGAATAAATGAGGAAAAAACCGAAGATGTAAAGAATCCAGGTGAATTGTGTGATCAGCACAGCACCGACGAAAATAAAAATGGCTCGAAGGACGATCGCACCAAGAATCCCCCAAAAAAGGACGTTGTGATAATATTCTTCTTTGACCTTGAAATATCGAAGGATCAGTAGGATAACAAAAATGTTATCAACAGATAAGGCTTTCTCGGTAACATAGGCAGAGAAAAATTCAAAAGAAGCCGTAGGCCCTTCGCCAATAAAATAGATCAGTAATCCATATCCAATAGACACACCTACCCAGAAAAGTGTCTGAAGAAGTGCCGACCGCTGCGAAATTTTATGGTTTGTTTTGTTGAATATACCGAGATCAACAATCAGAAAGGCGATGATAATTACGCCAAATATGCCGAATAATAAGCCTTCATTTTGTCCCGATAACATTCTCTACCAATTAGGTTTTCACTCGCGCTTTATCTACGGTGGTGTCTGATTATCCAACAAATTAACAAAATTCTTCACAATGGAAGAAGTGTTGGCTGGATGGGGGTTCTTATAAAAGACAATCGCCGGTCATTTCTGGAGGAATTGGTATTCCCATGAGCGTGAGAATTGTGGGTGCTAAATCTCCAAGTTTACCACTTTGAAGGGGGGGTGAATAATCACTATCGACCAAAATAAATGGAACCAGACTGGTCGTGTGCGCAGTATTTGGCGAACCATCTGGATTGATCATCATGTCTGAATTGCCATGGTCGGCGATGACAATAGTTGAATATTCGTTTTCCAAGGCCGTTGTAATCACCGCATCAGCACATTGATCCACCGTTTCGCAGGCCACTATGGCTGCCTCGAAAACACCCGTATGTCCGACCATGTCAGGATTGGCAAAATTCAGACAGACAAAATCTACTTCTCCGTTTTCAAGTTCCGGGATGATATTATCTCGGATGTCTCGGGCGCTCATTTCTGGTTGGAGATCGTAGGTGGCCACTTTTGGCGATGGGCAAAGGATTCTTTTTTCTCCTTCAAATGGTTCTTCACGACCGCCAGAAAAGAAGAAGGTGACGTGCGGGTATTTTTCTGTCTCAGCAATTCGTATTTGGTTTTTGCCATGCGATGCTAACACCTCGCCAAGTGTGTTTTCAAGATTATCTTTTTCGTACATCACGCGAACATTCTGAAATGAGGTGTCATAGTTCGTAAGCGTGAGATAGTAAAGGGATCGTTTGGCCATTTCTTGGTCCGGGAAATCTTCCTGAGTCAGGACTTGCGTGATCTCTCTGCCACGGTCTGTCCGAAAGTTGAAACAGATGACCACATCATTTTCTTGAATTGTAGCCAGTGGAGTTCCATTTTCTTCAATAACAATTGGCATGATAAACTCGTCTGTCACACCCTCATCGTAGGAATTTTTGATTGCTCCTCCCGCATCTGGCGATTTTTTGCCGACCCCTTTTATGAGCGCATCATAGGCCAGCTTCACTCTTTCCCAGCGTTTGTCTCGATCCATGGCGAAATAGCGTCCGCAAATGCTGGCTATTTTCCCCGTGGTTTCGAGCATATGTTTTTGCAAATCCGCTATAAATCCAACACCGCTTTTAGGGTCGGTATCTCGTCCGTCTGTGAAGGCATGCACAAATACATTTTGACACGCGTTTTTATGAAGAGACGAAAGCAGCCCCTTGAGGTGATTGATGTGAGAATGAATTCCACCAGATGAAACCAACCCAATCAGGTGGATATTTTTATTGTGGGATTTAGCATAATCAATTGCGGCAAGCAATTCTCCATTCTCCTCAATAGACTTGTCTTCGACTGCTTCGTTGATTTTTACCAAATCCTGATAGACCACTCGCCCCGCCCCGATGTTCATGTGACCAACCTCGGAGTTACCCATTTGTCCATCAGGCAACCCAACCGCCAGACCAGATGCTTCTAGTGTATTGTGTGGATATTTTTGATAGAGACTATCCACAAAAGGCGTGTTCGCCTTGTCGATGGCCGACACGTTCTTGTCAGTTGCAATTCCCCAGCCATCCAGAATCATTAAAAGTACCTTCTTGTTCATCGGACAAATATAATGGGTGGTTTGCCTTGGATAAAGAAATCATTATTTTACATGAGAATTGGCACTGTTTTAGCGGTCAATGCGACCAATCCAAAATTCATGTTGAAGATTTTATTCATTTCATTTTCTCTTTTTGCATTTCAGCAATCAGGAGATATTCTAGAAAATATTGAAAAGACCATCAAGGTCGGGAATGCCAGGGAGCTGGTCAAGTTTTGCAATGAGACCATCGAACTAAAGATCAATGGCGAGAGTGCGAATTATAGTAGAAATCAAGCTGAGATCGTGTTGAGAGAATTCTTTCAGAAGAATCCGGTGAGAGGTTTCTCCTATATTCACAAGGGGTCTTCCCCAGAAGGCTTGAAATACTCTATTGGAAAATATCTTTTTGAAGAGGGAAGTTATCGGGTCGTGATGTTTTTGAAGGAGAAAGATGACTCATATCAAATTGACACGCTGAATTTCAGCAAAGAGTAGCAACCGTCTCCACGGAATTCCACAATTTTGCGCGCTCATGGAATTGACCTATCTACAGCCAAAGGATATTCGAGCCTTTATCAAATCAGCACTTAAGGAGGATGTTGGTTCCGGGGATCATTCTTCACTCGGATCAATCACAGAAGAAGCGACTAGTCAGGCGCAATTGCTCATAAAAGAACAGGGCGTTATTGCTGGTCTGGAAATGTCCAAATATATTTTTGAGGAGGTTTCTAAAGAGTTGAAGGTAGAGTTTGAAAAGAAGGATGGTGATCAGGTTGAAATTGGCGAAGTTGGATTGACCGTTTCGGGAAATGCCAGACAAATACTATTGGCTGAGCGGCTGGTTCTGAACTGTCTACAGCGAATGAGCGGGATAGCCACGTACACGGATCATCTGAATCAGCTAATAAAGGGGACAAAAGCAAGACTTTTGGATACCCGAAAAACAACTCCAAATTTCAGGCTGGCAGAAAAATGGGCGGTAGCCATTGGTGGAGGGGTCAATCATCGGTTTGGTCTGTTCGATATGATTCTTCTGAAAGACAATCATGTGGATTATGCCGGAGGTGTGAAAAAAGTGATCAAGCAAACAGTGAAATATCTTGAAGAAAACAATCTTTCATTAAAGATAGAATTGGAAGTACGCAACCTTGACGAGCTTCGGGAGGCCGTCCAAGCAGGCCGGATTCATCGGGTGATGCTGGACAATATGCTACCCTCCGATATCAGACAGGCCATTCGCATGATTGGTGGCCAATTTGAGATCGAAGCATCGGGCGGGATAACTGAAAAAAACATTCAAGAAATAGCTGAAACAGGGGTTGATTTTATTTCCGTAGGGGCATTGACCCACTCCTACAAAAGTTTAGACATGAGCTTAAAAGCATTTTAGAAAATGATAATTCGCACAAAAAAGTATCAAATACCTACACGAAAATATATTGGCATTGCCATGAAAGGGGTCATTGCTCAACAGTGGTGGGTGGCTCCCATTTACTTGGCCATTTGTGCTGGATACTTGTGGAAACCAAATTGGTGGTGGATCATTGGGGCAAGCATTGCCCTTGGATTGTATTTTTTGTTTTGGTTGATTCAGTTTGCTGGAGTCACTCAGCTGGAGCAGGGAAAATTCATGTTCCAACGGCTATCCTATGAGATCAGTTCTCAGCAAATATTAATCAAGATGAACACCAAACAAGGCATGCCGATGAAGTGGGAGCAAATCAAAAGGGTGAAGAAGGTCAAAGACGGCATGGTACTGTTTGCCAGCAAGGCGCAGTTGATTTATTTCCCCAATAAGATTTTTAATAATGCCAATGAAATCCGTTTTATGGATGCAATCCTGAAACGCAAGGGCTTTATTAAATAATGTCCCGTGAGGACAAATTAAAGAGACTAAAACAATCGGCTCAGCGATTCACTGCCTACCGTGAAAGGGCACCCAAAGAGGTAGCGGAGAAACTAGCCGAATGGGAGGGCAGACCAGAGGAAATTGAGCAAATTCTCAAGGAATTAAAAGAAGATAATTTCATCAACGAGGAGCGTTTTTCCAGAGCATTTTGCAACGATAAGTTTAAGTTTAACAAATGGAGCAAGAGGCGAATTTCTAACGAAATAAGAAAATATGACTTGCCCGCCAATGTGGTGGAGCAGGGGCTTGCTTACATCAATCAGGAGGAGTATGACTCAACTCTCAGACAATTAGCTCATGCGAAATGGAGCAAGCTCAAAGAGCCGGTACTTTTCAAGAAGAAGCAAAAGACGGTCAACTACCTGATCCAAAAAGGGTATGAGTCGGATTTGATTTGGAAGGTGATTGGTGAGATTGCGAGGGAGGAAAAAACGTAATTTTTCGCTCATCTCGGATCAGCACTAGATGCTTATTTGATTTGAAATTTTTTAACAGACCGACTAGTCTCTGATTTCATTTCAACAAAATACACACCAGGTTTAAGTGGAGTGAGATCAATTGGAATCTCGTTTTCACCTATTGAGAATCTCTTTTTTGCCTGAAGAAATTCCTTCCCATTCATATCGATGATTTTAAGGATCACTTCCTCATTCTTGTCATAATCTATTTTCAAATTGTCCACGATCGAAAGTGGATTCGGATAGAGACGTATTTCCTCGAAGGAAGCAATCTCTCTGACATTTAGTGGAATCAAACCGGCGATGTTTAAACCGCTGGAAGTTGTTGAGGTGGATTGGTCATCAGTGGCTATCGTTGTAATTGAAAAGCTCCCATCACCAATGGCAAAACTGGCTGAATAAGGCGCAGACGTATCGACTCCAATGGAACTTCCATTCACAAAAAACTCGATAGAAGAAATTGATCCATCAGAATCTGAGGCTGTCGCTGAAATGGTGACTTCATCGCCTACGCTAAATGTCGCTCCTGCTGTTGGGGAAGAAATGGATACAGAGGGCGCCAGATTAGGAGCTGATACATTGATCGTGTGCTTGCCTAAAAACGAGAAATCTTCCTTTGATTCGACCTTCCATTCTTCCGTTGAGTAGGTTGATTTGGGTTCGGTTATGTCTGGATTTCTAACAAGAATAACATCCTTTGCAAAATCAGCGCCAACGCCCAATGTGCCAATAATGTCAATCAACACATCGTCCTTGAAAAGTCCAAGCGGATCATTGCCATTAAAGTTCATTGAAGTGGAAGCTGTGGCCAAATCGGCTTCTGACAGAATACTCGATTCTGCAGATGCGTGTGCGATTACGTAGACATCACCCGTGATAATGCTTCCTGAAAGCGCCAAGCCTGTATTCCAATCTCCCGCACCATTGGTTTGCTTTTTTATTACGTAACCGGCCAGATTAACCGTAGCTCCGGTAAAATTGGCAATTTCAATTGCCTTATTAAAGGATGCCCCCTCGATGTATTCAGAAAAAATAAGGGCTGACGGTACATTTCCTCCGGTGGAAGCTGAGACGGTAATCGTAAAATTTTGTGTTTCAGAATCGATTCCGTCTGTTACTATCAATGCCACACTATGGCCTCCAACATCACTGGATGAAGGTGTCCCGCTGAGCGTTGCTGAGCCATTGCCATTGTCATTAAAAGTTAACCAATCTGGTTTGGATGTTGCACTGATAGTTAATGAATTTTGACCTCCAGTAGCGGTGATTGAATAGGAGTAACTTGAATTTTCAACAGCAAGAGTTTCAGGATCCGAATTGAAGGACGGGAGCGTAGCGGGCCCCCAAATGAAACCCACATACTCGGGATGATCAATAAAAGGATTTCTATTGTTTTGAAATCCATACACAATCTCATTTCGTTTTTGTTCGGCAGCATCTACAGGGTCAGCCTCATGCCAATCCAATAAGTCGGAGAGCTTTCCATGAAACGGAGTTTTATCCGTGTTCCCCAGAATCTCTTCTGTTAATTCCAAATCTGGCTCACCACTGGCGCCCTCATATCTTGTGGCCATATAGAAAATCATTCGGGCTACATCACCGCGCACATTTTCAGGGGGCATCCAAGTAAATGCCTCGGTGCTGGTAAAGGAAGGGGTGGCACCATTGTACGTACCACCTGCGTCTACATATGGCTTGGTACTTACGGCAAACGCCCGGTTACTCCTGGCAGAATTTGTTGAAACATCTGCTGCTCTCAAATGGTGAGCGTCTGTACCAGCTCCTCTGTCTGTGCCAAAATTTCCGCGTGATTTCGCCCACACGTGCTCACGATTCCAACCTTGGGCATTATTGTATTCAGGTGCTGCTGGAATCGAAAATTGAGAGTAGATGCAAAGTACATTTTCGGCATTGTTTGGATCCCGATCCGCCTCTTTTAGAATATCCCACACATCTGTGGAGGAACTCGTGTACGGATACTCGATATGTCCGTCAATGACGGAATTGAGCGCAGCTTTAAGCGCATCTCCACTTAATCCTTGTGCAGGATCGTAATATCCTGCGGGGATTTGAGCCATCAACTGAACAGTCCCTGTCAGCAGGATAGCGGCAATAAAATTCTTCATTCAGTTATAAACTGGGTTTTCGCTTAGCACAAAAATAGGCCTAAAATTGTTCAAACATGTGGTAGATGTTTATCCCAGTTATTTGTAAAAAAGAGTAATTGCTGTATTGGAGGTATGTTTTCAACGCAATTTGTCGTGCGAATATTTTGGAGAATTGTAGAGTTGATTTGATGGAATTGCCATTCAATTGAGATCGATTTGTAAATTATCGAACAAAAAAGCCCCAATTATTGGGGCTTTCACTTGTGATTAAAGCGGTGATTATCTGACCTGTAGTTTCTGTATATATTTCTCCATTTTGGAATTAACAACCACGATATACAGACCTGCTTCAAATCCGGAAACATCTAACGTTACTTCGTTTTCCCCAATGGAAAGTTTTTGGGTTCTATCGATCATGACTCGCCCTTGGATGTCCATGACCTTAACTCTGACGTCAGAAACCTCATCCGCATCAATTAGCATCTTGGCTTCATCAATCGCCGGGTTAGGATAGAGTTCCATTTCATCCAAAGAAATCAATTCGTTGACACCTTCTCTGACCCAATTCGTAACTACGACTGATTGGTCGGATCGTCCTCCGGAAAAAGTTGTGGAAGTCGCCATAACCGTTACTTCATCGATGTACACATCATCCGCATTACCAGATGCATCGCATCGAAATCTGATTTTCGCATTTGGCCCAAATGAATAACTGGCCGCATCAATTATAACTGTGCTGGTATAAAAATTATTATTGGAAAAATCCGTTCCCCTAGCCCATGAAGCAACCGTCTGCCAGGAAGATCCATCGTAGAATTGCAACCAAAAATCCTCTCCGTTTTCCATGCTACGGGGATAGAAGAAAAATTCGACACTTATCTCGTTGTAGGAGGAGACATCCACAGCGTTGGTATAAGTAATCACACTCGAGTTTGTGTTGTCTTGAATGTTAAGTGCATCATTCCCGCCGTATGCGTATGTACCTCCGGTGTAGCGCTTGGAATCACTTCCTCCGTCTTGGAAATTTCCCCATCCTGATTCGAAATTGTCATACGAAAGCTGTACTTCTGCTGGTGGAGTCACTGCCTGTCCAGTCACGTTCACTGCACTTGAAGTGGTCGTGTCGCTATCGTCATCAGTAGCTACTGTGGTCAACACAAAACCCCCAAGCCCAATAGTCCAATTAATGGAGTACGGAGCTGAGTTATCAATCCCTATTGATCCCCCGTCCACAAAAAATTCAACACTTGAAATAGTGCCGTCAGAATCTGAAGCAGTTGCAGCAATACTGACCACCGTATTTTCATCAAATGTGGATGCGTCTGCGGGAGCAGTGATCGAAACAGTCGGAGGCACATTTGGTATTGCATCTCCAGTTACATTGACAGCTGCTGATGTGGTAGCTGCTGCTTGATTATCGGTAGCGGTGGCGGTTAGCACGTCGCTTCCTACATCAATGACATAGCCCATAGAATAAGGCGAAGTATTGTCTGAACCAATCGAAGCACCATTCACAAAGAACTCAACAGAGGAAATTGTTCCATCGGAATCTGAAGCTGAGGCGGTTATAGTTACATTGGCCCCATCTGTAAAAATCGCCCCTTCTGTAGGGGAAGAAATGGAAACTGTTGGTGATGCATTGGGTACGGTTTCACCCAATCGCTGACCCAATCCGGCTGAATTGTCAGTAGCAAATGTCGTCCATTCGGCAACTGTATAGGTTACATTGGGTGTACCTATATTGTCATTCCTTCGTAGTGTAACGTCGGCTCCAAATGAGGAGGCACTGTTGAAAATACCAATGGCATCAGTTAGCGTACCATCTTTAAATAAGCCAAGTGCGTCATTTCCATTGAAAGTCAATTCAGTATTTGCTCCCGTGAAGTCAGCCGCCGCTAGAATACCGGCATTTGCAGAAGAATGAGCTACTACGTAAACATCTCCGTCCACAATGGCGCCACTTAGCGAAATACCGGTTGACCAGCTACCCGCACCATTCGTTTGTTTTTTGAGTATGTATCCCGTCAGACTCACGGATGCACCAGACGTGTTGGCGATTTCAATGGCTTTGTTAAAGGAGGAACCTTCGATGTATTCGGAAAAATATAAAGGATCGGCGGTAGGAATGGCTTGCCCAGTAACATTGACAGCAGTTGAAGTAGTTGAAGCGGCCTGATCATCCGTAGCGGTCGCAGTTAGCACATCACTACCAACTCCAATGACATAACTCATAGAATAAGGCGAAGTATTGTCCGTGCCAATTGAAGCACCATTCACAAAGAATTCTATCGAAGAAATTGTTCCGTCACTATCCGAAGCTGCAGCATTGATTGTTACATTATCACCGTCCGTGAAGGTGGCTGCTTCCGAGGGAGAAGAAATGGAAACAGTAGGAGGTACATTGGGAATAGCATTTCCCATCACGTTAACGGCTGTTGAAGTAGTTGGAGCGCCCTGGTCATCCGTAGCGGTGGCTGTTAGTACATCACTTCCCACTCCAATGACATAACTCATGGAGTAAGGCGAAGCATTGTCTGTGCCAATCGAAGCTTCGTTTACAAAGAACTCAACTGAAGCAACAGTTCCGTCACTATCCGAAGCTGTAGCAGTGATCGTTACATTATCACCATCGGTGAAGGTGGCGGCTTCAGTTGGAGAAGTAATGGAAACTGTCGGCGCTACGTTAGAAGTGCCAACGTCCATCGTGTGGCTTCCTAAAAAGAAAAAAGTATCACTTGCGAGAGAGGTCCATTCTCCTGTAGTATAGGTTGCATTTGGGTCGGTAATATTCGAGTTGCGAACCAAAGTAGCGTCCTTCGCATAGTTCGCTGTGCTATTAAACGTCCCGATCACATCGATCAAAACGCCATCCTTAAAAAGAGCCACCGGATCATTTCCATTGAAGCTCATTTCGGTAGCACCAGTTGATAGATCTGCCTGCGCTTGAATAGTTGCAGATGCAGAAGAGTGAGCCACCACAAACACATCGCCATCAGCGATAGTGCCTGAAAGGGACAATCCAGCTGTCCAGCTTCCTGCCCCGTTAGTCTGTTTTTTAATCTGGTAACCAGTCAGGTTTACAGAAGCCCCTGTAAAATTCGCTACCTCTAAAGCCTTGTTGTAGGATGATCCTTCTATGTATTCTGAGAAAATGAGATCACTTGCCGATCCTCCACCTCCTGTCACGGCCGATACAGTGATGGTGAAATTTTGAGGAGTAATGTCAGTACCATCCGTCACTTCCAGAGCGACACTATGGTTGCCCACATCAACAGCCCCTGGTGTTCCAGTGAGTGTTGCTGAACCGCCACCATTGTCAGTAAATGTGAGCCAGGTTGGTTTTGTTGTAGCAGTGATACTCAAAGCGCCCTGTCCACCTGTAGCTGTTACATTATAGGCATAGGCAGAATTTTCAGTTGCTGTAGTAACCGCACTTGAAGTAAATGAGGGTGCAGCGGTTCCTGATCCCCAAATTTGATCAACATACTCTGGGTGATCAATGTATGGGTTTCGATTTCCCTGATACCCGAAAATCACTTCGTTTCGATTTTGTTCGCTAGCATCTACAGGGTCAGCTGCGTGCCAGGCAAGCAGATCAGATAGCACCCCATGAACAGGCGTTTTATCCGTGTTTGCCAAAACCAGCTCAGTCAATTCGAGATCAGGTTCTCCGTTTGCTCCTTCGTAGCGAGTGGCCATATAGAAGATCATTCGAGCTACATCGCCTTTTACTGAAGCCGGAGGCATCCAGACATATTCTGTACTGCTGGTGAACGCAGGAGTGGGGCCGTTGTAGGTACCAGCCACATCTGTGTATGGGTCTGTACATTCGGCGAATGCTCGATTGCTCCTTGCCGAATTCGTAGAAACATCGGCTGCTCGTAGGTGATGCGTGTCGGTTCCGGCTCCTAGCGTGGTGCCAAAGTCACCACGTGATTTTGCCCAAACGTGCTCTCTATTCCATCCATTGCCTCCATCATATTCAGGAGCTGCCGGGATGGAAAATTGTGAGTAAATACACAGCACATTATTGGCATTGTTGGGGTCACGATCTGCTTCTTTTAGAATATCCCACACATCGGTAGATGTGCTTGAATACGGATATTCAGTGTGGCCATCAATGATGCCATTGAGAGCAGCTTTGAGCGGATCTCCGCTCAGTCCCTGCGCCGGATCATAATACCCCGTAGGGATTTGTGCCATCAGCTGAAACGTCCCGATCAGCAGGATGGCTGCAAGAAAATTTTTCATTGGTTTTGGTTAAAGTTAGTACGGTTAATCAGTCCGAAAATACCTATAAAAATTGGTTTAAAAGAACAAATTTTTGTAACGCTCTATATTTCAACCAGTTATGTTCACGTGCTTGAACAACAACTTTTTCTCTGATATTTGTGGGGTGAAAGACCATCAAAAACGCACGGATTTCATCAAAAAAATCGCCGCTGAGTTGGGCTTTTCTTTTTGCGGAATTTCCAAAGCAGAATTTCTAGAAAACGAGGCATCCAAACTGGAAGAATGGTTGATGCGTGGGTATCAGGGTAAGATGTCATACCTCGAACGAAATTTTGATAATCGCCTCGACCCAACCAAGCTGGTGCCTGATGCCAAGTCTGTGGTTTCGCTCGTCTACAATTATTACCCAAAGGAAATTCATGAAAAGGAAAGGCAACCAAAAATAGCGAAATACGCCTATGGGCAAGACTATCATTTTGTAGTTAAGGATAAACTGAAGACTTTTTTTTCAATGATTCAGGAAGAAATTGGAGAGGTAGACGGGCGAGTATTCGTGGATTCGGCTCCTGTACTTGAGAGAGAATGGGCAGCCAAAAGCGGACTCGGCTGGATAGGAAAAAATAGCCTTCTGCTCAATAAAGAAATGGGTAGCTTCTTCTTCCTTGCAGAATTAATTCTCGATTTGGAGTTGGAGTCGGATGCCCCAATGAAAGATTATTGCGGCACCTGCACAGCTTGCATGGATGCGTGCCCGACGGATGCTATTCCTCAGCCTTTTGTGGTGGATGGTAGTCGATGTATTTCGTATTTGACTATTGAATTGAAGGATGAAATTCCTCAGGAATTCAAAGGAAAGATGGAGAACTGGGCGTTTGGCTGTGATATTTGCCAGGACGTGTGTCCATGGAATCGATTCTCAAAATCGCATACCGAACCTGCTTTCGAGCCTCAAGGCTGGGAGGAATTCAGCAGGGAAGACTGGCAAGAGATGACTAAGGAAGTCTTTCAACAAGTCTTTAAAAAGTCTGCTGTGAAGCGAACAAAATTTGAGGGATTGAAGCGGAATCTAAAATTTATTGAAAAATAAATTGCTTTTTGTAAAGAGCATAATTAAAAAGCAAATGTCCCATTCAAACCGAACATTGCTTCTCTGAGTAAGAAAATTGGGATTACCAGAAATACAATCATTCAGTATTTTCATTATTTGAAAAAAGCCGAAATTATACAAATGATTTACCCGTCAGGGATTAGCACCTCTATTTTACAAAAGCCTGAAAAGATACTTCTTCAAAACCCCAATCTTGCGTATGCCATTGCCCCAGATGCGGTGAATTCCGGCTCACTTCGAGAATCCTTCTTTGTCTCTCAAGTGTCCGTAGATCATGAGGTAGCTCTTCATCTGAAGGCCGGTTTTATTGTGGATGGCAAATACACGTTTGAAGTGGGCGGTCTCAACAAACAACAGGGTCGAATTCGAGATATCCCAAACGCTTATTTAGCATTGGATGACCTGGAGAAAAGCGTAAACAATACCATTCCACTTTGGATGTTCGGCCTGTTGTATTGACCTTCGCTCCGTGAATATTCTCTATATCATAGATTTCATTGGTGTTACCGTTTTCGCCATCAGCGGTGCACTCACAGCGGTGGACAAGAAGCTAGACATTTTTGGCATGTCAGCTGTTGCGTTCATTACCGCTCTTGGAGGAGGTACGTTGCGGGATGTCCTGATGGGCAGCACGCCTGTTGGCTGGATGAACGATCTCCGATACCTGATTATGATTGTGGTGGGGCTTTTTATTTCTATTCTCTTCAGACAGTATGTCCAGAAACTCCGAAACACATTTTTTCTTTTTGATACGATTGGGATCGCAGTATTTACCGTTTTAGGAATTCAGAAAGCTTTGGCCTTGGGGATACATCCGGTGATCTCCGTGATGATGGGAATGATTTCGGCGGTTTTTGGTGGAGTGACCAGAGATGTCATTTGCAATGAAATCCCACTCATATTTCGAAAAGAGATTTATGCACTTGCCTGCCTATTTGGTGGATTTATTTTTATTTTTCTTCGGTATCTAGCCGTGGACACTACCGTCAATATCCTTGTGACCATTGCTATCATTTTTGTGCTTCGGTTGTTGGCTGTGCGGTACAAATGGAATTTGTCTGTTTTTTCTTAAACCTAATCCTTTCTTGGATTCTGTAATTGTTGTTCGATTGAATTCAGTAAATTCAGAACTTCTAAAATTGAGTTTTGAGGAAAATAAGGAACGATATTAAAAAGGTTCACTTCTACGGGTTACTAGAGGCTGTTAGAGAAAAGTGTGATTTTGAAATTGGAACCACCAATGCCGCAGAAAAATTAGGTCTCTGTATTAAATGGGGTCTGCTGAAAAACTCAAGTTGATTTGTTTTACTATTCTGTTTTGCCCTAAAGCCAGGCGGGCTCCTACTTTCTGTCTTGATACAGAAAGGTACTGTGTTAAAATACAAACTTAAACGGTATTATAATTGGGAATAAACTCCGTGTTGTTTTTCCAAAGTGTATACATCAAGATCAAGAGTTT
>Ga0316209_1001873_pt1 | contig 19159 bp, 17 predicted proteins | sample 6monopyrite_MG_FD_204945 | JGI IMG/M metagenome (GOLD analysis project Ga0316209, IMG submission 204945) | Microbial mat bacterial communities from mineral coupon in-situ incubated in ocean water Damariscotta River, Maine, United States -... | ecosystem: Environmental > Aquatic > Marine >...
AGTCGTGTAGAATAAACGAATAAAATCAATGTTAAAAAACTAATAATCAAGTGTTTATAATAAAATTAGAAAAAAGAGGAACTGATTATCTTTCTATCCAGTCTCCGCTCTCCTTTATCAATTCGATTAATGCATCAACCGCTTCTGCTTCCGGAATATTTTTTCTGACAACATTTTGCTCTTTGTACAGGTGAATTTTCCCAACACCAGTTCCTACATATCCATAATCTGCATCAGCCATCTCTCCTGGGCCGTTTACTATGCATCCCATGATTCCGATTTTGAGTCCTTTCAAATGTGATGTTTTTTCTCTGATTTTACCAGTTGTTTCTTGAAGATCAAACAAAGTTCTACCACATGAGGGACAACTAATGTACTCTGTTTTTGAAATTCGCTGTCTCGTTGCCTGAAGAATTCCGAACGAGGTCGAGTTAATTAATTGGGTCGGAACCTTACCCTTCAACCAAATTCCATCACCGAAGCCATCTATAAATAAAGACCCTAAACTAGAAGAAGACCATAACTGAAAAGTTTCTCCATCATTGGTTTGGGGAGTATCGGATAGAATAACGGGGTTTTTAATAGAACCTCTCTGCAATGCCGTATAAAGAGCCCTTAATAATTGTGTTTTGTTTGTATAGTGACTTTCAATAATTAAAACAGCCTTAGGGTAGTTTGACAAATAGTCAACTTGAAAATTCTCAGCATCATGATTCACGAAAAACACATCATTCGTTGAAAAATGGGAAATGAGTTCTTTCGTAATGACAGGATAAAAACCAGTTTTAGTAGAATAATTTTCTTTCCAATTTTCATAGGAGCAAACAACTCCAATTGTTCCAGGCAACTCAAAATTAATTTTTTGTTCACCAATATAAACATAGTCCGCAGCAGCGTCTGACAAAGACCATTTGTCTAAAGAAACTGAATAACTTAGACCAAAACCGAAAAAATGCGAAGGTTTTATTTCTTCGATGTGGCTTAAATCGGCAAAAACTACTGGTACATGACCATTTCCTATATTATTTATTTGAGCAGTTTCTCTTCTCGAATAATGATAAGGATCGAAAGGTAAATTTCTTTCGGCATCGCCAATCTCTAGTTCATTCAAATGTGAAACATCAAATTTTGCTAATAATTTCTCTGCTACGGGAATTTCGGCTTCTGGTTTTTCTGTAAGTGAAACCCGGATGGTATCTCCAATTCCATCTTCTAATAAAGCTCCAATTCCAACGGCAGATTTTATCCTACCGTCTTCGCCGTCTCCAGCCTCTGTTACCCCCAGGTGCAAAGGGTAATTCATTCCGTTTTCTTTCATGGTTGAGACCAATAAGCGATATGCTTCAACCATAACGAGTGTATTACTTGCCTTCATAGAAAGAACAACTGCATGATAATCGTTTTTCACACAAATTCTGAGAAATTCCATAGCCGATTCAACCATGCCTTTTGGAGTGTCACCGAAATGACTAAGAATTCTATCTGATAACGAACCGTGATTTGTACCAATTCGCATTGCAACCTTGTTTTTTTTACAAAGCAGGACTAATGGGGTGAATTTTTCTTCGATTCTTATGAGCTCTTCGGCATAAGAATCATCATTATACTCGTGCTCTTCGAATTTCTTTTTATCCGCATAATTTCCTGGGTTTACTCTTACTTTTTCCACAATTCCAGCAGCAACTACCGCCGCGTTTGGAGTAAAGTGAATGTCTGCCACCAAAGGAGCGTCATAGCCTAATTCGTTAAGGCCGTGTTTAATGTTAAGTAAATTTTCTGCGTCTTTTTTACTTGGAGCAGTTAACCGCACAATTTCACAACCAGCATCTATCAATCGCACACTTTCCGCAATAGAAGCACTTGTGTTCATAGTGTCAGCTGTTGTCATTGATTGAATAACAACAGAAGAATCCCTACCTATTTTAACCTTTCCTATTTTAACTTCTCGAGTTTTAAATCGAATGCGCTTGAAATAGTTTTCGCAATATGGGATGGAAACGCTTTTTTTTGCCATTGATAGATTAACTAAAATAGTACACAAAAGTAACGATAAAAAGGCGGATTGTATTTTGTTTAGAGGTTAACAACACTCAAGTGTGAGCAAATTTTAACACAAATTGGATATTCTTTCGCTCAATAGCCGTAACTTTGCTCCTTAAATCAAAACTAGAAACGATGATTTTAGAAGAAGTAAAATTTACCAAACAAGGTAATGAAGAATTTTACAAAATTCTCAGAAAGCGTGTAAACGCATATTTTAAGGACAATAACATCTCCAAATTTGCCAATTTTGGGATGGTCATTAAAACGATATTTATGGTATCACTATACGTGATTCCTTTTGTTTTAATGCTCACCTATTTAGAATCTACACCACTTATTATATTAATGTGGGTGTTAATGGGTTTAGGCATGGCAGGTACTGGCTTGTCAGTTATGCATGACGCGAATCACCACGCTTATTCTAAAAACAAATGGGTAAATATTATTGTTGGAAAAGTGATATGGATTGTTGGAGGTAGTGATGTAAATTGGAGAATTCAACACAATGTTTTGCACCACACCTATACGAATGTTGTAGGAATGGATGAGGATATCGATATAGGAAACTTGATGCGATTTTCTCCAGGACAAAAATTACTAAAAGCGCACAAATACCAGCATATTTATGCCTGGTTTTTATACGGAATGATGACAATGATGTGGTCAACAACGAAAGATTTTACCCAATACAAACGATACAAAGCTATGGGTCTTTTGGAAACACAAAAAATTTCGTCTCGAACAATGCTCACCACCTTAATTATTACAAAGTCACTTTACACATTAGTAACGCTAGGCTTACCACTTATTTTTAGCGCTTTACCATGGTGGGGTGTTGTGTTAGGCTATCTATTAATGCATTTCATTGCGGGATTAATACTTTCTATGGTGTTTCAGCCAGCACACGTTGTTCCTACTTCTGAATACTCTAAAGTTGACGAAGAAGGAGGAATAGATTTAGACTGGGCGTCGAATCAAATGATGAATACCGCAAATTTTGCGCAAGATTCTAAATTGTTTTCTTGGTATGTTGGTGGATTAAATTTCCAAATAGAGCACCATTTGTTTCCTAATATTTGCCACATCCACTACAAGAAAATATCTGACATCGTTCGTGACACCGCTCTTGAGTACAACTTACCGTATTATTCGTCTAAAACTTTCTACACGGCTATTGCAGGACATGCAAAGATGCTATATGAGTTAGGAAGAAATGAGAACGCACCGGCAATTCATTAATGAATATAGAGGAAGTTAGAGAATATTGTTTGAGTAAAAAGGGAGTAGAGGAATCACTCCCTTTTTCTCCTTCTGTACTTGTGTTTAAAGTGGGAAATAAGATGTTTGCTCTTACGGACTTAATGAATTTTGAGTTTGTAAATTTAAAGTGTGATCCTGAGAAAGCAATCGATTTACGAGAAACATTTGAAGGTATAAAACCCGCATATCACATGAGTAAAAAACATTGGAATTCGGTCTATGCTTATGCGGACATTTCAGATGAACTTTTTATGGAATTAATAGACCATTCTTACAATTTAGTTGTTAAATCCTTGACAAAAAAAATTCGTGAAAGCCTGTAGAATTGATAAATATGTTTGGTGCGTTCGATTGGTGAAAACAAGATCTATTGCATCATCGAGTATAACAAAAAACAAAATTAAACTCAACGGCGCACCTGTAAAACCATCAAAGGAGGTACAGCTAGGAGATGAAATCAACGTCACTAAACACAATTCTACCTTTACATTTAGAATAATACAACTACTTGATAGAAGAGTGGGCGCAAAGCTAGTTAAGGATTACCTGATTGAAACTACGCCACCTGAAGAGATGGAAAAATTCAAACTGTACCAAGAATCACAACGGACTTATAGAGATAATGGTTCTGGTAAACCAAGCAAAAAGGAAAGAAGGGATTTGGATGACTTTATGAATGACTGGGAGTAATATTTGGTAATTTTTAGATTAAATTACTGATTTTTAGTGTCTTATAAATAAAGGTGTAACTTTTTAATGACTTCTAAGTCTTACTATTAAACAAACAAATATGAAAAAAGGATACATTTTAGTAACAATGATGTTGATAGGCTTAACCTCTTTCACACAAGAAGAAGATAACCCAGCAGATACAACACGGTTTAACTTTGGCGAGAAGGAAATTTTAATAATCGATCATATAGAAGACTCATTAATAATTGAGGATGGTGACACAGTTCTCTATGAGCCTTCGAAGCGACGTTCAGAAGCACATTGGGCGGGTTTAGACTTTGGAGTTACAATGCTGCTAAATGCTTCTGGAGCGAATAATTTCCCAAATAACCCTCAATGGAACAATGATCCGGCAAGGTCACAAGTTTGGAATTTGAATATTCTGGAGCATAAGTTTAATATTGCCAAAGAATATTTTGGGATAACAACAGGGTTAGGATTTAGTTTTACTTCCGTAGCACTTAAGAACAACTATGTGCTGACCGATACCGCGGACTCATTGTTTGCCTCAATTGATACAGTTAATAATTACTCTAAGAATAAATTGAAGGCAGCCTATTTAACAATCCCGTTGTTATTAGAGTTCAATACCAATATGAACCCCGATAAAAGTTTTTATTTAGCAGCTGGGGTTATAGGAGGTGTTCGTCTTTCTTCTAAAACAAAGAGAAAAGGAGAAATTGATGGAGAAAAATTCACAGTGAAAAACAAAGGAACTTATTCTTTGAATTCATTTAAGTTAGACGCAACTGTGAGGTTAGGATATAATGATTTTGGAGTTTTTGCTTCTTATAGTATGCTACCCCTCTTTAATGTTGGTAAAACTGCAGAAGTTTATCCATTGACCTTTGGTCTGTCACTTAATTTTTAGGGCAGCGAAAAAATAGAGCATAAAAAAACCCGCACTGAAATTTCAGTGCGGGTTTTTTATAAGAATTATATTATTTCTTTACTACGTTGAAGATAGATCTAGAACCATTTTCCAAAGTAACATTAAAGATATACATTCCAGCTTCTAGTTGAGAAGTGTTTACTGCAGAAAGACCGTTAACTAAGTCAACATCTTTTGCAAGAACAACTTTACCAGAAAGATCAGTTACAGTTAATACTGCAGCTCCTTCAGCCTCAACAGAGATCATTAAATTGTCTCCAGCAGGGTTAGGATATGCTTTACCTTTGATTTCAGAAGTAATTTCTTCCAAACCTAAGTAACCCGTTTTTAAACCGATAGAAGAAGCAGAAGTTCCACTCCATCCAGAATACCATTGACCAGCAGAACCATCAATTTGAAGAGGAGAAATAGGCTGAGAATAAATAGCTTGATTAGCACTATAATCAATGCCCGCCTCATATCCAAAAGCAATTCCTCCGTTAAATGTCTCTAGACACACCAAGTACCTTTGATCATTAACTAGAGGTAAAGGAGTGCTAAGAGCTTGGTATTGACTTACACCATTTTCAGCATCCGAAGCTGGGTAATATTGCTCAAAAGATACTACATTTAAACTATCTAAACCAGAGAAAATATTAGGGTCAGACATATCTGCCCATACATCATTCCATTCTTCAATAGTAATTGTTATTTCTTCACCAGCTAATGGAACAGCAACTAAATCAGAAGAGAAAGCAGTAAAATAAACTCCTTCTACAACAACATTACCAGCTCCTGGGTTTTCATAAAACATACACGATTTGTATTGAGTTGGAATAGGATTAGTAGATCTAGGAAAAGTATTAGACGTTGGTTGACCTGTACCGTCATCATAAGCCAATGAAATTAAATCATTGGTTACACTAAAGTTACTAACGAATACGTTGTCTCCAGAATCATCATCAGCAACACCCAAATCAATCGTGTAAGTTAATGTGTAGTCTCCAATTGGATAACTCGCCATTGTAAACGGAAGGAATTCCTCAGTATTTCCATTAAACACGAAAGCCGTATCTCCTGTATTCAAAACAGGTAAATTGACAGTGTTGTCATAAACAACTCCTGTAGGTCCAACGATTTGACCATTTACAGTTGCATTCGATTGTGTGTTCGCTCCAAAGTTGTACAACTGAATACCTAAGTCAAAACCAGTCATTTGGTCATCACGTATAGCACCGAACTTAGCAACCATGATATCCTCTTTGTAAGAACCCATGTCATTCGCAAATACGCCCAACTTGTTTCCTATAAAAACAACAACTGGCCCGTTCGCCATTTCATTAATTAAAGTAGCTCCAGTAACACTAGAAACAGCGATACATGGAATTGTAACGTTTGGTCCGTCTGTTCCACCAAGCATCCCGATAACAGCATCTTCACGATTAACAAGAATTACTGCAATTGCTCCTGCGTTTTGTGCATTCAATACTTTTGTACCAAACTCACAAGTGTTACGATAGACAACTGCAATTTTACCGGATAAATCGTTTATTAAAGGACTACAACCTTCTTGTGACATAGGGTTTCCTTGAGGATTCAATCCCGGGGTTCCATCCTCAACAAGCATAAGTGTATCTTGTATAAATGTTCCGTTAATGTTAAAGTCTGGACTAGTGACATTCCATGTTCCATCGTCAACTTCTCCTGGCCAAATTCCTTCAGCTGCTTGTACACCGAAATCATAGTTACCAACAACAGCTGCTGGACTAACTCCGGAGAAAGTAACTTGTGCTTGAGTGGCAAATGCAGTTGCAATTACGACTAAAGAAAGTAATGTTTTTTTCATGTTATATATTTTTTGTTTCTGCTAAAGTACAAAGATTTTGTTTGACTAGAAAATAAAAATTAAAAAAGGCTCATTAATAGAGCCTTTTGATTGTTTGAACGATGCGTTTTGTTGATTAAACGGAAGCCTTCATGTATTCTCTGTTCATTCTTGCAATGTTTTCTAAAGAGATTCCTTTAGGGCATTCGATTTCACAGGCTCCAGTATTTGTACAATTTCCAAAGCCTTCTTTATCCATTTGCTCTACCATAGCAAGAACACGTTCTTTACCTTCAACTTGACCTTGTGGAAGCAAAGCATATTGAGAGACTTTTGCACCTACAAATAACATAGCGGAAGAATTTTTACAAGTTGCTACACAAGCACCACAGCCAATGCAAGTTGCAGCATCCATTGCTTCATCAGCGGCTATTTTTGAAATAGGAATAGCGTTTGCATCTTGTGTGTTACCAGACGTATTTACAGAAATATAACCTCCGGCGTGTTGAATTCTTTCAAACGATTCTCTGTCAACCACTAAATCTTTAATAACGGGAAATGGCGATGCTCTAAAAGGTTCAATAGTTATTGTATCACCATCTTTAAACATTCTCATGTGCAACTGGCAAGTAGTAACTCCCCTATCTGGGCCATGAGCTTCTCCGTTAATGTACATGGAACACATTCCACAAATTCCCTCACGACAATCATGATCAAAAGCAACGGGCTCTTCGCCAGAATTAACCAATTGTTCATTTAAAACATCCATCATTTCCAAAAAGGACATGTGCTCTGAAATATCAGTTACTTTATAATCGACCATTTGACCCTTAGAATCAGCGTCTTTCTGTCTCCAAATTTTTAGTGTTAAATCCATTTTTTATTTATTTAGCCAAAAAAAAATAGATAAGAGGCATTAGGCCGTCTTCTCAATTCCCTTTATAAAGGCGTTTAACATTTTACTTTCTTCTGTTATAAGGCTTTCAATCTTTTTAAATATTCTATCAGAAATTAAACCTAAATCTTTTGTAATAATTAATTGTGTCTCTAGTTCAAATAGCTATCCACGTGTAATTCGCAGAAAATGCAAGTAACTTTTAGTTGTTCCTCTTCCCCAACCTTCTGCAATATTTGATGGAATAGAAATGGAACATCTTTTCATTTGGCTTTGCAAACCGAACACCTCAATTGTAGGCAAGTCGCTATTACATATAAGATAAACCTCTTTAACAATAGCGATTCCTTTTTGCCAAACCAATAAATCTTTATATGAACTAACGTTACTCATTCTATATATTAATTTGCTACACTTCCCTAATCCCTAATCCCTAATCCCTAATCCCTAATCCCTAATCCCTAATCCCTAATCCCTAATCTTATTTATAACTTCGTTGTTTCAATTCAATATCGTTAAACTCTAATTCTTCTTTGTGTAAAACCGCCTTACTAGGCTCTCCTTTGTACTCCCAAGCAGCGACATAAGCATAATCAGAATCATTACGCTTTGCTTCTCCCTTTTGCTCGCCATCTAGTTCTACAGATTCTTCTCTAAAGTGACCACCACATGATTCTTTTCTTTGAAGGGCATCCAAAGCAAACAATTCACCCAACTCTAAGAAATCAGCGACTCTGCCCGCCTTTTCTAATTCAGGATTCATTTCGTTCAGTCCCCCTGGAACCATTACATCTTTCCAAAATTCTTCCCGAATGGCTTTTATTTCTGCAATTGCTTCATTTAAATGTTGTTCATTCCGTGCCATGCCAACCTTATCCCACATTACTTTTCCAAGGCGCTTGTGGAAATGGTCTACTGATTTTGTTCCTTTATTGTTAATGAAGAAAGACAAGCGCTCTGTTACCTCTTTTTCAGCTTCATCGAATTCTTTCGTGTCAGTAGGGATTAGCCCTGTTCTGATTTCATTGGATAAATAGTCACCAATTGTGTAAGGTAAAACAAAATATCCGTCTGCTAGACCTTGCATCAATGCTGAGGCTCCTAATCTATTTGCACCGTGATCAGAAAAGTTAGCTTCGCCAATGCAATATAAGCCTTCCACAGTTGTCATCAAATTATAGTCAACCCATACGCCACCCATTGTGTAGTGAGTTGCAGGATAGATCATCATCGGTGTTTTGTATGGATTTTCATCAACAATTTTCTCATACATTTGAAATAAATTACCGTACTTTGCTTCCACAACAGCCTGGCCCAATTCATAAACTTTATCTGAAGAAGGGTCTTTAATTCCATGTAACAAAGCTTGCTCGGTTCCATAACGATTAATTGCCGATTTAAAGTCCAAATAAACAGCTTCACCCGTAGCATTAACTCCGTAGCCCTCATCGCAACGTTCTTTTGCTGCTCTTGAAGCGACATCACGAGGAACAAGGTTTCCAAATGCGGGGTACCTTCTTTCCAAGTAATAATCTCTTTCATCTTCCGTTAAATCTGTCGGTTTTTTTCTTCCTTCACGAATTGCCATAACGTCATCCATGTTCTTAGGAACCCAAATACGCCCATCATTACGTAATGATTCTGACATCAATGTTAATTTGGATTGGTAATCGCCACTTCTGGGAATGCAAGTTGGGTGAATTTGAGTGTAACAAGGGTTAGCAAAAAAAGCACCCTTCTTATGAATTTTCCATGCTGCCGTAGCATTCGATCCCATTGCATTTGTTGAAAGAAAATAGACGTTTCCATATCCGCCGGAAGCAATAACAACAGCATGCGCTGAATGACGTTCAATTTCTCCAGTAATTAAGTTTCGAGCAATGATTCCCCTCGCTTTACCGTCAACCTTAACAACATCTAACATTTCATGTCTGTTCAACATTTCAATTTTACCACGTGCTATTTGTCTATTCATCGCAGAGTATGCGCCTAATAACAATTGCTGTCCCGTTTGACCTTTTGCATAAAATGTTCTGGAAACCAATACTCCTCCAAATGAACGATTGTCCAATAAGCCCCCATAATCACGAGCAAAAGGGACTCCTTGAGCGACACATTGGTCAATGATATTTCCGGAAACTTCCGCTAAACGATACACGTTGGCTTCACGCGAGCGGTAATCCCCGCCTTTTACAGTGTCATAAAATAAACGGTAGTTCGAATCACCATCACCTTGATAGTTTTTTGCTGCGTTAATTCCTCCCTGTGCTGCAATTGAATGAGCACGTCTAGGAGAGTCTTGGTAAGCAAAAGCCTTTACGTTGTAACCCAACTCTGCAAGCGTAGCAGCAGCAGAGCCTCCAGCTAAACCAGTACCCACGACTATTATATCGATGTTACGTTTATTAGCAGGGTTAACAAGGTTAATTTTATCTTTATATGTAGTCCATTTATCTTTAATTGGACCTTTTGGAACTTTAGAATCTAATGTAGCCATGATAAATTAATGATTGAAATGATGAAACAGTGTGATAAAAATGAACACTGCAGGAACAATGATTGCATATCCAGCGGCGAATTTTTTGATACCAGGTGTATATTTTCTATTGTTAGCACCTATTGATTGGAAAGCGGATTGAAAACCGTGCAAAAGATGCAAGGCCAGAAAAATAAAAGCAAGGACATAAATACCCACTCTTACTGGGTTTTGAAAATGTGCAACCAACTCGTGATAATACCGAGTAGGGTCTTCAGGTAATGACTGCACATATTTGTAATTTAATTCTGGAAACCAAAAATCCACAAAATGGACAGCGATAAAGAGTAAAATGACTAACCCTGAATAAATCATATTTCGACTCATCCATGTAGAATTGGCTGCTCCATTATTTTGCACATACTTTACTCCTTGAGCTTTTTTGTTTCTCAATTCAAGAGCAAATCCCAGTGCAAAATGAAAAACGACACCAAAAATAAGAATGGGTTGCATCACAAATTGAATCAACGGGTTAGTGCCTAAAAAGTGAGAGGCAACATTGAAAGCATCTTCACTAAATACCGATAAGAGGTTGGTGGAAACATGCATTAGAAGGAAAAAGACTAGAAAGAGAGCCGAAAGTGCCATCGCAAACTTTCGAGCAATTGAAGAAGATAATAATCCGCTCATTTTGATTAGTATTTGTTTAGTTTACAAATGTAAAAGTAATCGAGAATTAAGAGGAGAGAAAGCAAAAAAACTTTCAAAGAAATTATTATTTAGAATAATTCAAGACTGCTCCTGACGAAGACACGTCTAATTTGGTGTTTTTACCGAAAATTAAAGCACGATTATCAGCAATATGCCCAGCAGGGAAATTAAAACAGACGGGGATGTTTTTATAAGCAAGATGAGAAAGAATAATTTCTTGATACGAACGACCTATTGATATTTCAGTGTCTTTTAAATCAGTCATTCCGCCAATGATGAGCCCATTTATTTTATCTAAAACGCTAGACTTGCTTAACGCATAAAACATTCTATCAATATTGTATAATTGTTCGGCTAAATCTTCAATAAATAATATTTTATTGGTGAAGTCAAGTTGATCATTGGTGCCTATAAGACTATAGATAATGGATAAATTTCCGCCAACAAGCTCTCCTTTGCAATATCCTTCTTTGTTATGATAATCATAAGGAACAGTAATAGAAGTAGCATTTCCAGTCAGCGCACCGACCATAGAATCAATTGCTTCATTGCTGTTTTTTTTAAAATTGAGAGGCATCGTCGCATGTATGCTTTGCAACCCCATTTTTTGAATTTTTTGATGAAAAACAGTTACATCACTATACCCAACAATCCACTTGGGCTGACGAAGAAAAGAAGCCCATTGAATTTTATCAACGATTTGGATGCACCCGTATCCTCCTCTGGCACAAATAATTGCACTAACAGATTCATCATCGATTGCACGTTGAAAATCTTGTAAACGCTCCGCTTCTGTTCCTGAAAAATAATGGTGTTGACCCAGACAATGTTCAGAAACCACAACATCAAACCCTCTTTTCTGCAATAGTTTTTCAGCAAATTCTACGGAAGCTTTATCGATTGCTTTTGCAGGTGCAAGAATAACTATTTTGTCTCCTTTTTTTAATGGTTTTATCGTTTGATTCACGCAGTAAATGTAGTTATTTTTAGCCATTGCCAAAAATGGTTAACTTCGCAAAAATGAAAACAATGATTCAGCCATTTAACGATGAATATTTCATGAAACAAGCGCTGGAAGAAGCAAAAAAGGCTTTTGAGGTCGGAGAAGTTCCTGTTGGAGCGATAGTTGTTTCAAAGGATCAAATCATCGCTCGTTCTCATAATTTAACAGAGCGATTGACAGATGTTACTGCCCATGCGGAGATGCAGTCAATTACTTCTGCAGCAGAATTTTTGGGAGGTAAATACTTAAAAGAATGCACACTTTATGTAACATTAGAACCATGTACAATGTGTGCAGGAGCATTATATTGGTCACAGATTGATAAGATTGTGTACGGTGCATCTGACGATAAACGAGGAGCGAGTCAGCACTCTGGAATTTATCACCCGAAAACGGAAGTTGTACATGGTATTCTAGAGAATGAATGTTCAGAGTTGATGAAACTTTTTTTTGAAGAAAGAAGAAAATAGTTTTTCTAAAACGACAAAGATTGAACAATCGAATACTCCAAAAAAAACCTACTTTTGCCCCATGTTTAATCAAGACACAATTTGCGCTCTCACAACACCAAACGGAATAGGGGCAATTGGAATGATTCGATTATCAGGGAGTAATTCTTTGGACATCGTTTCTTCTGTTTTTTCAAAGAGTTTAAAAGACGCAACCTCACACACTTCTCATTTTGGGACGATATCGGATAACTCAGGAGAATTAATAGATGAGGTTCTAGCAACCGTTTTTGAGCATGGAAAAAGCTTCACAGGAGAAGAAAGTGTTGAAATTTCATGTCATGGGTCATCCTTTATTCTCCAAAAAGTGCTGGCAGTTTTATTGGAAAATGGCTGCCGTCTGGCAAACCCTGGTGAGTTTACCCAAAGAGCATTCTTAAATGGGAAAATGGATCTTTCACAAGCAGAAGCAGTAGCAGACTTAATTGCATCACAATCAAAAAGTGCACACAACATAGCAATGAAGCAAATGAGGGGTGGTTTTAGTTCTGAATTGAGAAACTTGCGTGAAAAATTGATTCATTTTGCCTCTTTAGTTGAGTTAGAATTAGACTTTGCGGAAGAAGATGTAGAGTTTGCGGATAGAAAGGAGTTAAACGAATTGGTGAACGAAGTATTGGCTTATATTCAAAAACTAGCCAAATCATTTGAGTTAGGAAATGCGATAAAAAATGGAATTCCTGTGGCAATTGTCGGTCAACCAAATGCTGGCAAATCTACTTTACTGAATGCTATTGTCAATGAAGAAAGAGCAATTGTTTCTGATATAGCCGGAACAACTCGCGATACGATTGAAGAAAAAGTCATCATCGAAGGGGTTGATTTTCGATTTGTGGACACGGCAGGATTAAGGGAAACAGAAGATACAATTGAAAAATTAGGAGTAGAACGCGCCTTAAAACAAGTTGACCAATCTGCGGTTTACCTGTATATATTTGATGCGTCAAAGCTTAGCATTGACCAACTAAAGGAAGACTTAAAACAGTTTCCTAACTCAGTTTCACAAATTCTTGTGGCGAATAAAACGGATCTTTTATCTGAGGGTCAGGAGTTAAAATTGAAGAGTTCTGATTTAGAAATGGTTTTTATTTCTGCGAAAAAGAAAGAGAGTTTAGAAAAATTGAGAAGCCGTTTACTTAAAACGATCAATATAGAAGCTTTAAATTCTGACGACACCATCGTTTCAAATGCAAGGCACTATGACGCTCTTGTAAAAGCCTTTGACGCCCTTAAAAAAACAAAAGAAGGGTTGAAGACGGGAATTACGGCTGATTTTATCGCAATGGACATTCGTCAAGCAATGTTTGAACTAGGAACAATAACAGGAGATATATCAACGGACGACCTGTTGGGGAATATTTTCAGTAAGTTTTGTATCGGAAAGTAACCACCACAAAACAAACATTCAGAAAACATACTAAAAACTACTATTAAGCCCTTTAATTAGGGCTTTTTGTTTGAGGTAAAGTTACTATTTATTTTGTGATGTTATGCGTTTATTCGGTACAAATTTGTACCTTTGTTGTACCTGAATACGTTTTGTAGGGCTTATTTGTACCTCAAAGCGTTTTTTTAGGGTAATTGTGGCACACATAGACACATAAAGACACGCTAAGGCACATACAGGCACAAAATGAGTAGTAACATTAAAGTAAAACGGATTTGTCAGCATTGCAGTAAGGAGTTTACAGCCCGTACAACGGTAACTAAATACTGTTCGGACAAATGCAGCAAGGCAGCATACAAAGCCCGTAAAAGAGCCGAAAAGGTTAAGCAGTCAAACGCTGAAACCACACGAATAAAAAACGAACCTATTGAGCAACTGAAAGCAAAAGAGTTTTTAAGTATCAAAGAGGTATGCCAGTTGGTTGGAATTAGTAGGCGTACCGTTTACCGATTGATTGAGCAAGGCGACCTAAAAAAAATAAAGGTTGGAAGCCGTACACTTATTAAACGTTCAGCCCTTAACAGGCTATTGAACAATAAGGAAACTGGAAAGCCTGAAATACCTGAACAACAAATAAACGACCTCAACGAATGGAAACAGGCAGGGGCGTTTGATATTAAGGACTGTTACACCTTAACAGAGGTACAGGACAAATACGGAGTTTCTGAAAGCACCGTACAGAAGTTAATCAAAAGAAACAACATACCCAAAATAAAAAAAGGTTGGTACGCTTATGTACCTAAACAGATTATTGATGAACTATTGACGTAAAAAAAAGTTTTTTTCAGCCGTTCACATTTTTCACGGTTTTCACAAATAGCATAAAGGACAATGACAACAAAAGTAACATTAAGACAAAAGAAAATAAGCAAGGGGCGTAAAAGCCTGTACCTTGACTTTTACCCACCGATACCACACCCCGAAACAGGCGAACCCACACGAAGGGAATTTTTAGGGCTTTATATTTTTGATAAACCGAAAACACCCATTGACAAAACACACAATACTGAAACCTTGCAAATAGGCGAAAGCATACGCCAAAAGCGTGAAAACTTCTTAAACAAGCCCGAAATTTACAGCCAGTACGAAAAGGAGCAACTAAGGTTAAAGGAATTAGGCGAACAATGTTTTATTGAATACTTCACTAAGTTAGCCAACAAACGCAAAGCCAGTAACCACGATAACTGGGTTTCAGCACTCAATTACCTTGACACCTTTACAAATGGCAGTTTAAAGTTTGCCGACCTCAACCAAAAGTTTTTAGAGGACTTCAAAGAGTACCTACTTACCACCAAAAGCAATAGGAGCAACAAAACAACCCTTTCACAAAATTCAGCCGTTTCGTATTTCAATAAGGTTAAAGCTGCATTGAAACAAGCCTACAAAGACGGTATTTTGCAATACGACCTAAACGCCAAAGTAAAGCCAATTAAAGCAGCCGAAACAAGGCGTGAATACTTAACCCTTGACGAACTTAATAAACTTGTAAAAACCCCTTGCAATGATATTTTATTGAAACGTGCTGCCTTATTTTCAGCACTTACAGGGTTGAGGTTTTCAGATATTCAAAAAATGACTTGGTGCGAACTGGAATACATAAACGGGCAAGGGTATTTCCTGAACTTCAACCAAAAGAAAACCAAAAGCGTTGAGGTATTACCAATTTCAGAACAGGCGTACATCTTTACAGAGGGTACAGAAAACCCAAAGGATATGCCACAGGTTAAACCCGTATTTGAGGGGCTTAAATATTCAGCCTACCATAATAAACACCTATTTCAATGGATTGGAGCAGCAGGAATAACAAAGGATATTACCTTTCATTGTTTCAGACATACGTTTGCAACCTTGCAACTGTTTAACGGGACAGACATTTACACCGTTTCCAAAATGTTAGGACACAAAGACCTGAAAACAACGCAGGTTTACGCCAAAATAGTTGATGAAGCCAAACGAACAGCAGCCAATAAAATAAAACTGGATATGTAACCACTTAAAGCATAAAAGACAATGATAACACCGAAAATAAAAACCCTGTTTCAATTTATTGAATATCTACATTCAAATATTACAAACTTCAACCAGTACATTGGTTTAATTAAGGAACTGGAAACCCTTAAAGATGAAAAGAACAAGTTAAAGCCTGAACAGAACTACAAAGACAAATTGCAGTACAACAAGGTACAGGCAGAACTTGAAAGAAAATTTAAAACCTTGCAGGACAATACAGCCAATTTGATAAAGGCGAAAGCAAAAGAATTGAATGTATGCAGCTTTGAAAACGAACCCCGTTATAATTTTAACGGAGTTGAAACCGAAATACGACAATTAAAAAAGAATTTCAGTAATGAAGATTTGCCCGAAATATTCAAACACAAAAGCCAGTACCTTGAATACAGAAGCAATACACACGGTACGTTTTTATCCTTACAATTTTTCTTTAATGAACTGGACGAAATAACCAAAAGCCTATTTGACTACTTCAAAGACACCCAACAAAACGAATTTGAACATTTTGAAACCAAAGCAATACCAGTAAACAATATTTCAGAAGCAGTACAAGGGTTTAAGCAGGGGCAAACAAAATTTATTATTCCGAACCTTTTGGATAAAACACAAAATAGAATACAGGAACAAATTGCGGATTTTAGCTTTTTTCAAATTGAAGTGGTTGCAGACCTTGAATTTGAGGGCGAAATTTATAAAAACGTAAAGCAAAGGAACAACGATAGTATTTTAACCCCTGAAAACTGGGAACAGCATAAAGAAACGTTCTTTTCTCAAAGAATGGCTACTTACAAAGACAGTTACACCCTTGCGGAAAAGATAAAATTAGAACTTTCAAGCCTTGAAAAACTACCTACCAACAAAACGGACTATAAAATATTAAAAGACCGTTACAGGGCGTATTTAGAGCAGAAACAAGCCTTACCACCTCAGCCGATTATTGAAAGTCCTTTTAGTGTACTTGAATGGGCTACTATCTTTTATTATGCAGACGAAACAAAACTACTTCCTGAAAACCGTACTATCAAAGCACGAATAGAACAATTCATAAATAAGTATGAAATAAATACAACCGTTAAGTATTTCAGAACCCAGTATTATGAAGCAAAAAAACGTATCAATGAAAAGAATGATTACCCAATAAATAAACTTGAATTGATTATTCCTTTTCTCAAAGAAAACTATAAACAGACGGTTACAAAAGTTGAGAATGATATAATTTTTTTAGAAGAAAACATGCCTGAATATTAAGGGTTTACAGTTTTTATTTCAAAATGTAACCATTATGTAAGGGGTTACGCCTGTTGTACTTGCAACCATTGTTTAATCAAAATTATTTATCAATGGAACAAGTATTTTTTAACGTGCCGTTATCCAAATTAGAACCAATATTTAAGCGTTGGATAAAAGAAGCACAAACAGAACTTCAACCTACAAAGGTTGAACCCACCGAACAGCCCGAACATCTCTTAACCGTTCAGGAAGCCGCCCAATTTTTAAAACTTACCGTACCGACTATGTACAGCAAGGTAAGTAAGAAAAAATTGCCTTGTATGAAAAGGGGCAAACGCCTTTACTTTTCAAGCACTGAATTAATGGAGTACGTTAAGCAGGGGCGTAAAAAGTCTTATGCTGAAATAGAGCAGGAAGCAGAAACGTATTTATCTAACAATAAAAAAGGGTTGAAGCTATGAAAAACACGAACAACAACCCTTTACATAAAAGACAAAGTAAAGATACGGACTTTAAAACACAATTTAAAACCATATTTCACTATTTGCAGAAAAACACCGCCACCGCTTCAATGGTATCGGCTAAAACTGGAATACCACAAAAGAACATTTGCAGGTACAAACGTGATTTAGAAAATGCAGGGCGACTTTGGGAAACAGAAAAGAAACTTTGTAAACATACAGGGTTTAGAGCGTGGTATTTAACAACTAACCCCGACAACGCACCTTTCAATAACCAGTTAAAAATGTTTTAGGTATGGAAGCAACTAAGATAAACCCACAATTTGAGGACTTAAATAATTCTGAAACATTACTTAACCACGTTCAAGAATTAACAAAGCAAAAAGAACCAACACCACACGGTAAAATATTGCACCAGTTAATTGAGCAGGTTAAGCCAATAGATTTTGAAATATTAGCCTTTCCCGAAGTAGAGCAGTTAAGAAAGCAACTTGCAGACCTTAACGCTGAAACAGAACAAGCAAAGGACATAAGAAAACGACTGGATAAAATTAAAGTAAACACAAAGCACTTTATAGTATTAGCAGTTGAAAACGTTATAAAAGTAGCTGAAAACAACCATTGGGGCTTATGTAAGAACCACGACTTTATTTACTTGTTCAATGGCACTTACTGGGATGAACTCAATAAAGAAACATTCCAAAAGTTTTTAGGTAAGGCAGCCGAAAAAATGGGCGTTCCTACCTTTTCAGCACGGTACTATGAATTTAAAGAAAGGCTATACAAACAGTTTTTAAGTGCTGCACAACTTGACGCTAAACCACCTTTGGCAAATAGGGTTTTAATCAACTTACAAAACGGCACGTTTGAAGTAACCCCAAAGGGTACGCAATTAAGACCTTTTGACCGTTCAGACTTCCTTACCTATCAATTACCATTTGAATACAATCCACAGGTAAAAGCACCAATATTTGAAGCCTATTTAAACAAAGTATTGCCCGACATAAAACGCCAAAACATTTTAGCTGAATATTTAGGGTATGTATTTATGAAACACGGGTATAAAGGTTTAAAACTTGAAAAAGCCTTATTGCTTTACGGTACTGGGGCAAATGGTAAAAGCGTTTTTTTTGATGTAGTAAACTGTTTATTTGGTTTTGAAAATACAAGTACCTATTCACTTGAAAACCTTACCAATCAAAGGGGCGAATACAGGGCGAAAATTGCTAACAAGTTGGTAAACTATGCAAGTGAGATAAACGGCAAACTGGAAAGTGCAATATTTAAACAGTTGGTTTCAGGCGAACCGATTGAAGCCCGTGCATTATACGGACAACCATACACAATAAAGCAATATGCCAAACTAATATTTAACTGTAATGAGTTGCCCAAAGACGTTGAGCATACAAACGCTTATTTCAGACGGTTTTTAATTGTTCCTTTTGATGTTACAATAAGCGAACAGGAAAAAGATACACAGTTAGCAGATAAAATAATTGAAAAGGAACTTTCAGGCGTTTTTAACTGGGTACTGTACGGCTTAAACAGACTATTGGAGCAAAAGAGGTTTACGGATTGTGAAGCGGTAAAACAAGCCGTTGAGCAATACAAAAGCCAGTCCGATAGTGTAAAGATGTTTATTGATGAAAACAACTACCAAAGCACCCCAACCGATTACAGGCTAAT
>Ga0316209_1001874_pt1 | contig 19159 bp, 14 predicted proteins | sample 6monopyrite_MG_FD_204945 | JGI IMG/M metagenome (GOLD analysis project Ga0316209, IMG submission 204945) | Microbial mat bacterial communities from mineral coupon in-situ incubated in ocean water Damariscotta River, Maine, United States -... | ecosystem: Environmental > Aquatic > Marine >...
CTCTGGAAGTGATCGAACAATCTGTCGTTCAGTCACTGGGGCCTCAGTTGAATCAGAATGCGAGTGTTTTTGTCGAACCGGGACAGTTTTCGGGAGATCGGGTTGTCGTTGTTGTCAAAGTGCCAATGGCTGCCGCTTCTCCAGATTTGCTCTGGCCAATCGGATTTGGGTTGCAAGGAAGATATCTTATTGCGGAAACAGTAATGGAAAGAGAATAAGGAAAGTATGGAAGAGTTTATCTTCTTTTGAAGATTGCTTCCTCCATACTGCGAAAGCTGGAAAACACATCTATTGAATAGATTGACAAGCACTATAGCTGGTCAACAACGACACTGACAAGCACTGGTAGCTGGTCAACAACGACACTGACAAGCACTATAGCTGGTCGACAACGACACTGACAAGCACTATAGCTGGTCGACAACGACACTGACAAGCACTGGTAGCTGGTCAACAACTACACCGACAAGCACTGGTAGCTGGTCAATAACAGAAAACATCGTTTGCTCGATACCGAGCCACCTTAACTTTTTTGGAGTGGGACTGTGAGAAATATAACGCCTGCCTTTATTACTTTATTGATGCTGGCCATCGTGGGTGTACTTATCGCTGTGTACATTGTGCGAAGTTTAATGCCCCAGCCCGTCGTCAAAGAGCCGATTGGAACGCGGACCGTCCCAATGGCTGCTGCGGATATTCCAGCCGGGACGCTGCTTACCAGCGATCATATCGTTTTGGGATTTCTAAAAACAGATAAGCAAACTCCTGATACCATCACCAATGAAGATGTCATTGTTGGTCGTTATGCTTTGAAAGACCTCAAACAAGCCAAGCCGATTCGTACGGGCGATCTTTATGCACCAGGGATGCGTCCCCCTTTCAAAGTGACTCCAGGAATGCGAGCAGTCACAATTGGTCTGGGAGACAGCACCGCTGTGGTTGATGGATTAATCAAACCAGGTGATTATGTCGATGTGCATCTGACGGTCGATAATAACTCTTCGGATAAACGATACCGTGGCGGTTTTACAATGACGATGTTCAAAGGCGTCAAAGTGCTTGCCATGAATCGGTTGACTCATCAAGCAACATTAAACCGAGGCAGTAACACAGTCACCTTCGAGTTAACTCCCGCTCAATCCAATATTCTTCTCCAGGCAAAAACAAAAGGAACGCTCAGCGTTACCTACACACCTAACGGGGCAGGTTCCGGAGGTGTTTCAATTGCTGAAGCAGACCGAGCACATTTTGAAGAAATTCTGGGTCTTCCTGATTTCCCGAAACGGAAAAGACCATTCACAACGGAACTTTATCGTGGCTCAAGTCGTTCCGTTATCCGATATCATGACGAAGATGATGAATACGATGATCGTAACTATGACTACGACCGCAACAACCGGGCCACTCCCTGGATTGAACAACCAGGTTGGGCTCCGCCGCGAACCGGGAATGGTGGAGGCTATGGCGGTAACCGTGGTGGTTGGGGTGGAAACCGAGGTGGTTACCAGGGTTCCCAGAATGATACGAACCAACGTGGTCAACAGCAACCATCTCAACAACAGCCATCTCAACAGCGAGCATCTCAACAGCGAGTACCGCAACAGCGAGTCCAGAATAATACTCGAGGCAACCGCGCAGCATAATTTTAGAAAGTGATCTGGATGAAAGAACTTCCAGATTGCTTTCGATTGACATCTGACAGGAGAAATGGGAGAGGATCTCAGTGAACCGTTTACGCATCAACCAACAGCCCGCGACCAACCGTCGTGGCTCTTTAATGCCTGCAATTGCTTTTGCGTTGCTTGTCGTTGGAGCAGTCGCGGCTCTGGTTCTTAATCGCCTGTGGATTGATGCTGCTGAGGTTGAACTTCGTAATGCTGCCGAAGCCGCTGCTCTTTGTGCTGCCCGAGAATATCTGGGAGATCACCTGCTGTTGCCACAAGTTGATTACGATCAAATTGCCTTGCAAGCTAAGCAGCGAGCAGCGTTTCTTTCGCTTTCCAATAAAGTTGCAGGGCAACCCGTTGAAATCAGTCTTGAGAACAACGGCAACGGCAACGGCAACGGCAACGGCAACGGCGATATTTATTTCGGATACCAACACTACGATGCAGAAACAGGCGACTCCACATTTCTGGAATCGAATTCCCATGCAACTGGAGTTGTTGTTCGCACCTACAAGTCTCGTCAATTAGGCAATCCGATCAACTTGTTCTTTGCAGGAGTAACAGAGCAACCAGAAGCCGATGCGCTCGTTTACGCAGAAGTCTGTTTCGATAACATTGTCGATCACTTCAGACCAACACGCTCGTTACCGATTCCTGCCCTTCCCTTGGCAGTGCTTGCGAATGATCCAACAGGAAACAGAACAGATACCTGGAATGCCCAGATAACACAAAAGCAGGGAGCAGACCTGTATCGATTCGATTCGCAAACTCATCTGGTTGTTGATGGGGCAGATGGAATTCCAGAAATGACGTTGCGATCAGTCCCACTTAATACCGATCCGCTGCTCTCCAATGTTCAACTTCTTGATTTCAACAATGAATTGAACGAGCAGAATATTTCCCGACAAATTCAAAAAGGAATTTCTCTTATAGACTTGGAATTTCTCAACGGAATAATCCCTGCACAGAATCCGTTTTCAATTTCTGGTAACGCAAACATCACCACACCGGTGCAGCAGGCGTTTGAAGCACAGATTGGCCAGCAAAAACTTTGCCTGCTTTACACCAGCCAGGCACCGATGACAGTTCCTGGTTGGTCGAACCTGGAATGTCAAAGTGTTGTCGCCATTCGTATCATGAAGGTGATTGCTGAAACAGAAGAGTCAGCCACAATTATTATTCAACCAACAGTAATGACAACAAAAACGGCGGCATTGGCCCAATTTATACAGGCGAGCAATAACAGCGACCAGAACAGAAAAGTGCCTGTCGAATTTTATCGAATAAACCCTTATGTCTATAAAATGTTTGTCAGCCGATAAAACAAGCTATTTTGAGAGTATTGAAACAGAATTGAAATTATAAGCGATCTTTTGGATCACGATGAGGAACTAAGAAATGTCAACGGTCAGCGATATTGAATCTGGTTATGAAGCCTCGACGGAAGCTCAACGGGCGTTTCAGCAATTGAAAACCCGCTTGCACCGGCAAATGGTCGATGCGATGGATCTTTCCAAAGCGGGGCAACTTCCCGAGCATGAATTGCGCAAGCAACTGCGAGCGTTGGCCTCTCACCTTTGTGACATGCACTCCTCGTATCTGCCCGAATCGGAACGGGAGCAGATGGTCAATGAGATCATGGACGAGATGTACGGCTTCGGACCACTCGAACCGTTGATGAACGATCCGGAAATCAGCGATGTACTGGTTAACGGTGCCGATACTGTTTTCATTGAACGTAACGGTTTGCTGGAACAGACAGATATTCAATTTGCAGATAACAATCACTTACTGCATCTGATCCAGCGGTTGGTGGGACGAGCCGGCAGGCGGATCGATGAGGTTTCGCCGATGGTCGATGCGAAACTTGCTGATGGTTCCCGTTTACACGCGGTCATTCCTCCATTGACACAACGCGGACCAACTCTTTCGATTCGTCGTTTCGGCTCCAAAGCAGTCGAATTCGAAGATATGGTTCGCTCGCGTTCTTTAACACGGGAAATGGCCGACTTTTTAATCGCTGCTGTGAAGGGGCGTTTGAACATCCTGCTTAGTGGTGGTACCGGTGCAGGTAAAACGACAATGCTCAATCAGTTGGGGCGGTTTATTCCTGTTTCCGAACGAGTCATCACGATTGAAGAAACTGCGGAACTTCAATTACAACAGGCAGATGTTGTTGGCCTGGAAACTCGATTACCGAATGTCGAAGGAAGCGGAGCGGTGACTCAACGAGAACTTTTGAGAAACTCGTTACGTATGCGTCCTGATCGTATCATCGTTGGGGAATCGCGAGGTAGCGAAGTTCTGGAAATGTTACAAGCAATGAACACCGGACACGATGGTTCAATGAGTACCGTTCATGCAAATGATACCCGCGACGCGTTGGATCGACTTGAATTGATGATCGCACTTTCGGGTGCTGATCTTTCACCGGTTGTTGCCCGAAGATACATCGCCTCAGCGATTCATATGCTTGTCCATGTAACTCGTTTAAGCACCGGGGAACGAAAAGTCACACGTATTTCTGAATTGGCTGGAACCAGCGATGGAGAATACAATGTGGAAGACATTTTTGTTTATCGCATGACAGGCATCACTTCAGATGGTCGTGCAGAAGGTGCGTTTTACGCAACCGGGTACGAACCTGAATGTGTGCGACGCATGGCGGCTCGCGGGCATCATGTTCCATTAGATCTGTTTACCGCACGCGAACTGATTGCGGGCGGCGAATATATTGTTCCTAATTAAGCACGTAGGTCAGGCTTTCCAGCCTGACGAATTTACACAAGAGTTTATAGTTCCCAGACAACAAAACGATAAGAGGTTGCCGAGATGGCTACAGGATTATCACAACATATCGAGATCGAAGCTCGGCCTGAATTTGCGGATATCGTTAAAACTAACGAGCAATACGCGAGTCCCCAGGTTGAAGGGGTTGGCAACGGAATCAACAGTTGGTTTGATCGATTGATGATTCAATCGGGAGCACCATTTGTTCCGCTGGCAGCGCTGTTGCTTTGCGTTCTCAGTGCGATCACCCTGGGTGGAATTGTCCTGGTCTTTTTGGAAAACCCTTTGGCAGCAGGCTTGGCTGCATTTATTGGTTTCTTAATTCCGATTGGTGGTTTGACGCTTGCCCGCTCACGTCGGCAATCGCTGATTTCCAACCAGCTTCCTCCTATGATTGATGAACTCGCCCGAGCAGCCAGAACCGGTCGGTCACTCGATCAATGCCTGGAAATGGTCGCCAAAGATACGCCCAGTCCTCTGGGTGACGAAATGCAAACCAGCGTTCGTAAACTTCAAATGGGCGTTACCATGAATGAAGCCTTGTACGAACTACCCGAACGAACCGGAGTGAATGGACTGCGGATTTTGGCAACCGCGTTAAGTGTGCATCAACAAACCGGGGGAGACTTGGTTCATATTCTCGAACGTCTTTCTCGAACGATGAGAGACCGAACCCTGTTTTTAGGAAGACTGAAAACCGCAACGGCAGGTTCACGGGCAACAGCCATTTTAATGATTCTGCTTCCCCCTGCAATTCTGGCCTTCTTCCTGTTTAGAGACCCCAACTACTTCACACGTTTAATGGCTTCCGACTGGGGACGAGTAATCACATTCACCGGGATTGGACTCGAAATTATCGGTGCCATCTGGATTATGAAAATTCTGAACGATTCACAACAGACTTAATATTAACAAGTACCCGACTTGACTGTAATGATAACACGATGCTGGATAAGAACATCATGGACACAACATTTACATTCGCACAACTGATCAAAGCTGGTTCGCCTGTTCAATCAATTTTGTTGTGGGTCATGGCGATCCTCTTTTTTGTTGTAGTCGTCTTGCTCTTGTCACGATTTCTGCGAAATCTATTTGGGCGATCTGCTTCAGTTGAACCTCAGGATACGCCTATTTCCAGAAGGTCACGTTCATCGAAACCTGTTTCTTCATTACTGAAAGATGAATCGGTCAGCGGTGAGCATCTTGCCGCTTCGGTCACTCGTCATGCCATTTCTCCTGAAGATTCTGACGAAATCCCAAGCGATAGTCTGTTCTCTGAAATTGGTGTTCCTGAAGAAATTCCCGAAAGTATTGCAGCACAGCCAGTTCCTGAACATAAAGAGTTCATGGTTCGCTCTTCACAAGAAGCTGCCAGTCATACCGGGAAGGCTCGTAGCTGGACATCACGATCATTATTCGGCAAATCAGTCGTTGGCGCTCAACGAGAATTGCCTCGTATGGATCCGGGAGAACTGCCAATCGCTGATGAAAGTGATTACGCATTCGGACCAATTACACCTTCGTTGGCAGTGCTGCTTCCAGAATCGGAAGCGAAACAACAGGTTGTCAAAAAAGAACTGATACAAGCCGGTCATTACGAACCGCACGCCTGGCACAACCTGGCCGCGGTTCGCTATCTCGGCTTGATGCTGCCGCTCATTTTTTTTGGTGCCGGACTCGCTTTTTTCGGGACTCCGGGAACAGAATGGATGTGGCTCTCTGCGATGGTTGCCGGCTCCATTCTAGGCTGGGCGGTTCCAAGATTGATGGTCCGCTCACAAGCGGCAAAACGAAAAGCGGAAATCGAACAGGCACTGCCGGATGTTCTCGATTTACTTAATATGTGTACCAGTCAAGGGATGACATTACGTTCCGGACTGGCTCGCGTTGCCTGGGAAACAACTGATGTTTACCCGGCCGTCTCTGACGAATTACGCATTGTGACCGCTCAGGCAAATATCGATACCCTCGATCATGCTTTGACAAACATGAATGAACGTGTCGATCTGCCGGAACTGCACGCTCTTTCATCGTTGCTGATTCAAACGGAAAAAATGGGAACCAATGTCAGCGATGCCCTGACCGATTACAGTGATGGAATGCGAGCCACGCTGCAACAGCGAGCAGACCAAAAGGCGAACACAGCCACGTTCAAATTACTCTTCCCGACTGTTTTGTGTTTAATGCCAGCCGTTTATATGTTCCTGTTAGGCCCCGCAGTCGTTGAACTTTCCGACTTCTTCAAAGGGGGCGGAATCAGCCAATATAATCAGGTTGAAAGAAATCGGTAAGCCTGTCTTGTCGAGTCATTCAAGGGAACAATTCGGATTGTGCCAGCCGTGCTTCTTCTTCGATGATCCCTTCAATGACGGCAGCCATATTGTTTGATGCCCGGCTGGCTACTTCGATCACATCTTCCCCCGTGGTCGGTTCTAATGCGTCTGGCAAACAGACATTGGTCACCGTCGAAAGTCCCAGCACCCGCAAACCTGCATGGGCAGCCACAAGAGTTTCAGGAACGGTTGACATCCCGACAACATCGCCGCCAATCGCTCTGAAGAATCGATACTCTGCGCGTGTTTCGTAATTCGGACCCTTCACCCCAACATAGACGCCCCGCTGAGCCGAAATATTCCGCTCTCTTGCCAACTTCAATGCCGTTTCAATCAAATCGGTATCGTAAGGCTGACTCATATCTGGATAACGCGGTCCGAGTCGCTCATCGTTAAAGCCGGTCAGCGGATTATCCCCCATCAGGTTGATGTGATCATCAATCACGATTAACTGTCCGGGACGATGCAGCGGATTCATCCCGCCGCTGGCACTGGTCACAATCAGCAGGTTCACGCCCATCGCTTTCATCACTCGAACCGGGAAAGTAATTTGCTGAAGCGAATATCCTTCGTAAAAGTGAAACCGCCCCTGCATCGCGATCAGGTTGAGATCTTTCACCTGCCCGCAAACAAGTTTTCCGGCATGCCCCATCGCGGTCGATTTGCAAAAATGGGGAAGTGATTCAAACGAAAACGAAGTCGCCTGCTCAATCTGTTCAACAAAATGTCCCAGCCCAGTCCCCAGAATGAGTCCAATGCGAGCCTGGTGGTCCCACCTGTTACGGATCGCATCAGTTGCCTGTTCAACTTGTTTCCAAAGTTCATCCATATTACCAACGGTCAATTTCGTTGTCTTGCTCAAAGATTTCAAAGAATGGGTACCCTACTACGCCGTTTAACATCGGTCAAACAATTACTATCCAAACGGTTTCATTTATTTCGTGATTCAACTCAGGACCGTTTTCTGTAAACCGGACAATTATTGTTTGACCAATGCTTAGCTTAACAGCGATAAGCATCTGATCAATGAAATGCTGCGAAAAAGTGGCAGGATTTTATTACCATGAAAAAGAAAAATGTGAACCACGGAGACACAGAGAACACCGAGGCAAAACAATAAGAAGAGAATATTTTAAAAAAGAGTTTCACGCCAAGACGCGGCGACGCAAAGAAAAGGAAAAAGAAATGATTTTATAATAATTAAAATAGCAACTTGAATTTCAATACTTTGCAGACGATGCAGGAAATTCTTTTCTCTGTGATCTCTGCGTCTCTGTGGTTATTTTAATTTTCCTTGCTTGGATCCGGCTACGCCGGGTTAGTACCTGATCAATGAAATGCTGCGAAAAAGTGGCAGGATTTTATTACCATGAAAAAGAAAAATGTAAACCACGGAGACACAGAGAACACCGAGGCAAAACAATAAGAAGAGAATATTTTAAAAAAGAGTTTCGCGCCAAGACGCGGCGACGCAAAGAAAAGGAAAAAGAAATGATTTTATAATAATTAAAATAGCAACTTGAATTTTAATACTTTGCAGACGATGCAGGAAATTCTTTTCTCTGTGATCTCTGCGTCTCTGTGGTTATTTTAATTTTCCTTGCTTGGTTCCGGCTACGCCGGGTTAGTACCTGATCTATAAAATGCTGCGCAACAGTGGCATGATATTTATGATGAATCGTAGGTCAGGCTTTCCAGCCTGACGAATGTGGTTTCCATGAGATTGACTCTCTGTTTGACCACTGATCGCTGTTTTATTCATTGAAAGATCAATGCAAATCGTCTCAGGCTGGAAAGCCTAACCTACTTTGGTTCCGGCTATGCCGGGTTAGGGGACTGTTAGTGTGAAACAGGTCTCCCTTTTCAAAAAACAAATTCCAGCCCGGCGTTGCCGCCGTTGGCGATCATGTTGCCATTGTTTTCAACATTGTAGACAGAGCCAATCACCGCAGTTGCCTGCTCAGGTGCGAGTGCGACACCAGAAAGAAACAAAACTTCCCAGCCACCTCGAATGCGAATATGATCGTTAATGCGATAAACAAGCCCGACTCCGGTTTGTCCAACAAACGCAACCGAGCTTTGATTATTCGTCAAGGTTCTCCCATAAACAGAGTTATCGTTACCTATTCCAGAATATGTTTCGGTGATCGTTCCCCGAGCCTGGTTGTGATACGCACCAGCTTTGATGAACCCATCGAACAACCAGTGTTCACTTTCGATAATTAAACTTTCCAGCGAAAACTGAATCCCGTTGAGCGAGTTATCGGTCGTTGCACTATTCTGAAAACGGAGAGTATCGGGACCGGCTGGCCCTAATAATGCTGTTTCGTCATCAAAGCCATCGCCAACTCCGGAAATGAGTGTCAGGTTTCCACCATTGGGATCAGTGAGCGCCGTGTGAGCTAGTCCGCCGTTGGCGCCGGCGTTGTTATCAACTGCTCGAAAAGTTCCCGTCAGTGAGATGCTGGAAAGTTCATCCAAGTTAACATGCCGCCAGCCTGCCCCCAGTTTGAATCGCCTGTTCACGGGAGCGTATTTTGCCATCAATTCCCAGTCTTTCAGATTACTGCGATACTGCATTTGATACGTTGCAGCCGGGTCTGCAAATACTCCTACAGGACCAAAACCATCGTCTTCGAGTTGTTCATTCGGTCCTCCTCCGCCACTCAGATCGGCAGAGGCTGCATTGAAGATCGGCTGAAAATAAGTGGTGGCATTAATGAAGTTCGCGCCGGCGAAACTTGTGGTAATCCCGGAATCAAAACTGACGCCGCTCGTTAATTGCCCGGCTTGAGATTCATCCCAGCCATCAATTTGCATCCAGGAAAATTCGAGTTCGAAATCTTCCATCGCGATTGCAGATTTCAAACGGTACCCACTTTGATAATTGAAGTTCAAATTATCATAACTGAGTGCATCGGGCCCGCCGATAATTGTGCCACCCGCAAAGTTGGAATTTCGTGTCCAAAAAAGAGCCTCTGCCTGAAAGTACAAAAATGGCCCTGATTGAGTAACTTTTCCGGGAACCTGGCAACCATCGCAATTGCCCTGACATTGACCTGTTGGGCAGGAATCGGTTTCGCAAGTCGTGCAAACTTGCTTGAAGATTTCATCGGGTTCCAGAACGGTTTCCTGGGCATGCAAATTCGTTAGACAACTAAGTCCCGCAAATCCGCTCAAGAGAACGGGAAATAACTTTCCGATGTTAAGCCGCCACATAAAGCCGGCTCCTTCCTTGGAGTGCCATCTAAATCAAGTCCCCCCATGGTCTTTTCTCGGGAACCTCAGCCTGCAAAAACAGGGACCTATCGAAGTTCTTCGGAGATTAACCGGAACGAACGTGACAAAACGGACGAACTTTACAGTCAGAAAACCAAACAGAAGTGTCAGCATCGCCCCTAAAGCTCCCAGTTTGACACTTGGTTTGCATGAAGTCTCAATGGGCAGCAGGTGGTTCGTTTTGAAAAGCACGGCTGCGGAAGAGGAAATCGACGATGTTTCCTTCATGTGGTTGTAACCAGTTCAGTTGAACCGTTTTGACTTCGCCGATGTTCAAACGATCAATATTTGTCGCATCGACCAGCTCGGCAGACCACTTCTCGTTTTCTGTCAGCGCGGTACAAACGAGCGTTTGTCCAATTGTTTTGATCATTTTATCCTGAGGGCAGGGGACAACTGCAACGAAGGGGAACATGTACTCGGCTTTGGCAAGTGTGGCGGAAGGGTCGCTGCAGTGAACCACCGTTGGTCGCAAAAAAGCGTGTCTTTCATGTTTTTCGAGCCGGTCTCCATTGCGATATTTTGCGGTCACTTCTGTTACGCCCGCTTCTTTCAGGCCGTCATCAATTTGGTCGTTCATCGCTTCTGCAACATCGGGATTGGTGAAAGCAGCCAACTGGGCGTTGGGATCATCCATTGCGGTCGGCTCTATAATCGCCAATCGTTTCGCAATCGCGTCTGCAATTTCTTCTGTATGGCGGGAAGCATAAATAGCAGAGGTGTTGATACAACTACGACCGCCATTGATGAAGATACTATCCACCATTAAATCGAGATAATCTTCCCATTGATCGACAACATCGTCACCCAGTAAAATTTTGCTGAAGCCAGGACCGTGAACCTGCACGTTCGGATTGCTTGCATATTGATCGACCGTTGCCTGCCCGCCGAACATCATCACTCGCTTGCACAATTCAGAGACAGCAGAACCAACTTCGTGCGGACCGGGATATAAACTGATCGCTTCTTTCGGAATACCTGCTTCGATGTAGGCAGAAGCCATGCGGTACGGCGTCCACGGTTCGGAAGAACCCGGTTTAAGAACAAGACCAATTTGCATTGGGATACAAGGCAGCCACAAGGTATGCACGCCGGGTGAATTCGAAGGTAAAACCAGGCCAAGTACATCAGAAGTTGCCTGATAACTGACCATCACTCCGCGATCTTCCTTGCCATATCCTTTCTGAAGAATATCCAGAGGAAGCCCGCGTGTCAGCGCATCGAGAATTTCCCGCATATTCTTCAGGACAAACGCGATTTTGTGCATGTTCGCTGCACACATATTTTCGGGCAGGCCGGTGCTGGCGGATTGAATTTTGCAGAATTGCTGAGGTGTTTGCGTCCCATTACCCAGCGGCAGTTCCGCATTCAGGTAAAGATCGCCCGCCTTGCCACACATTTCGACAAGCTCGTGGATATCGATTTGCCGAAGAGCTTCTCTCGCCTTCTTGGCTTTTCGCATGTCCATTTTTACCAGGCCACCATTCGCCTGATGAATATCTGCCAGCTTTTCGCCGGTCTCAAAATGAACAACTTCCGCCTTGTCCAAGCTTTCGTAAGCCTTACCCCAACGGATAACAGGAATTTCTAACATGGTTCTATTCTATTCTTTGGGTGGTTAATCAGGTGAGAAGATCCGCAAGCAGAGGTTGATCTTACACAGATTGATATTTTTCGCAATTACAATCTTATTCGCAGGCAGGTAATTTACTCACATCGTCACAAATTCCAGCAGAACTGATTAGTCAGTGGTAAATCAGAGAGTCATTATCTTGGGGACCATATTTGTCAGGCTGGAAAGCCTCACCTACGAATTATCAAAATATCCTGCCAGTTTTGCGCAGCATTTTATTGAAAAGAGCCTGAAAACAAAATAAAAGGTTCCTGACACCTTTTCTCCTTTTCTGATATTACTTTGCTAATCGAACGGGAGCCAGGCCGGTGACTGAGATGAGGTCGCCTTGTAGCGCGGTATGATTCTGGCGGGGGCCGTAGACTCCGATCGAGCGACCGAGAAATTGGTTCAATTCGACGCCGGGGCCTGGTTGCAGGTAAGCCAGGAATTTTCCGCTGGGAGATAGCAGAACGAATTGCGGACCGGGAACACGCTGACCGTCTCGATCTGTGTTTCTTAACCGTTGAACGATTCCTGCACCCGAGAAACTTCTCTCCGGTTGGGGATGCTGTTGAACAGAGGGGACTGGTTGCGAAGCGAGAGGGCGTTGCGAAGTGGAAACGCCGCCTTGGTGCGCAATACTTCGCCAATCTGGTGGAAATGTTGCACCATCAGAAAATGTTGCACCGTCAGACAGAGACGCACTGTTTTGGCTGATTGCTTCAACAGGCGAAGGAGCTGGTCCTAAATCTGGCAGGAAGTTTGGGTCGTCTTCAAAAACGGGTTCGGGGAAAGCGTTCGCTTCAGAAAAAGTGGGCGAGGGGGGAATCAGAGAATCGGTGGTTGCAATTTGTGTTTCGACTTCTCGTTGCATTGAAAGCAACTCGGCATCTTTGCGATCCGTAGCTGATGTCAGTTTGATAAGATCATCGTACTCCGCTTTCATTTTCTGATAACGCTGCATCGCGTTAAGACGTAACTCAATCTGACTGGCAATGGCTGGGATGGTTGTCGATGTTTTCAGTTTGTTGTAGTCGTGTGTCAAATCGGCAATGTTCCATTCAGGAATATCTTTTTCGATCATGTTGCGAAAATTGTGATCAAGTGCCTGCAGGATTTTTCGATCATGCTCGATTTCTTCGACAGACGGTCCGCTTTCAACAACGCCGGTATTTTTTCCGAGAGGAATTTTTGAGCGGGAGGCTGCCTTCTTATTCTTTCCACCTGCAATCGGAAACTTCAAATCGGGTGTCTGTTGTTTCGGGCCAGTTTCAATTTCAATGCCATTGGAAGGGACTGCAAAAGGATCCAGGTCGTGGGCTTTTCGCATGGTTGGGTCAAGCGGAATCAGGTTATCGCCTTTCACCCAGCGAAATTCTCCGCGTGGTGGCTCGATGCGATACATTTTTAGAACCCGCCCCCGCTCATCAACTTTATCTTCCCCGAGAATATGTACGCGGTCCCCCTTCATCAAGCGGCGTTGTTCAACTTCACGATGCTTATTGAGGGAACTGGCAACTCGCACGACAACATGATTTTGAGTCACAATTCCCAGATGAGCAGCCTCTTTTTTGATGTAAGCTGCCCGAACCAGGCTAAAGCTTCCTTTGGGGGGAGCAATCATGTACCAGCCACCCGGGTCGTGACGATGGACGATCACTTTGGCATCTTTGGGCAACTTTCCCGTGGCGTAAAACCGACTTCCCGGCCCGCTATGCATAGTGGTATCTGATGAAATAATCGCAGCCTGGTACGGAAATTTTGTCCCGGAAGCTTGCAATATGCCTGACGAGGTAATCACGAAGACCGCAAGTAGTGAACAAGTAGTACTGGCGAACGAAACAGATTTGCTGAATGACATAACCGGAATCCTGACTGAAATCGCAGAAAAGACTTCAAGTGAGTAAATAACAGGGGGGATTTAACGTGAATAAGGAGGGGATATTTCACGTTTTGTCGTTTGATGGGGTCTGTAAATCGGGGGAAGACGCGGGAATCCGGCCTTCTTTCGGTAAAATTAGCGTAATTCCTGTTTTTTAATCAAGAGAAGATTCATTTGAGCCGACAGGCGGGATTTTTTACAATTCCAGAGCCTGGATCCAGCAGATTCATCCTGAAAGCCGCCCTCAAATGGAATTTTCACTATTTGAGGGATCGCCCCTGAGGAGCCGAAATTCATGTACTTACAATCAATTATTTGAAAGAATTGGTCGAAACCCAGGCAATCAGAAGAATTCTAAACGTTGATGATTGCATCAGGTATTCATTGCCTGTAGATATATCGTATGCGATCTTGCTTTCCTCGCCTGTTCCCCGTGGATATACTTCAACGGTAATCCAACCTCCCTGAGTGATTAAGATCCAATACTCCCCATTTTCCAAGGCGGAAGATGGTATCCGAGAGTGTTGATGAATGAAGGAATTCAATGTGAATAATACTGATATTCGATGTATAAGTATTGCGGGCTGCGTGCTTTTGGTTGTCATTCGTTTGTCAATCGGCTGGCAGCTTCTGTACGAAGGTTTATGGAAATTCAGCACTCAGCAGACAGCCAAGCCTTGGACCGCAGAACCTTATTTGAAGAATTCTCAGGGACCATTTCGAGATTACTATCGTGGATTGACGGGTGACCCCGACGATTTAAGAGATCTCGATTACGACACCATCGAAGCCCGCTGGACCGGTTGGGCAGAGCGTTACAAAAAGAATTACGGCTTGGACGAAGGGCAAAGTAAAACGCTGGATTTATTGCTGAAAGGCCCCAAGGAATTCGCCCGCAAATTAGAGCAATTACCCCCTGGTGTTGAATTAAAGAACACACTCGCCAAAGCGATTAAATTCGACCCGAAGCGAAAAGTGTTGATTGTGGATGGCAAAAGGCACCTGACGCCACGAGAAAAACGAGACTTACTCAGACTGGTGAAATTCGACGAATCGAAAGATTCTTTGAATGACGTCAAAAATCCTGTCATCAAAGCGTATGTCGATACAGTGCAGAAAATTTATTTGATGCAGTCTCGCCTTTCTTATCTGGAGCAGGCCAAAGCAACACTTCAGGGAGATCCCAAACTTGCGGGTAAAATAAACGAAAAGCAAAAGGGAACCATTGACGAGAAATCACTTGGACAAATTGAATTTTATAAAGATCGCCTGAAGCGATTTGAAGCAAATCAGAGAAACGCAAAAACAGCATTTGATCGTGAGCATCTCGATTACGACTGGAAAGAAATTCAAAAACTTCGCTCGGAACTGGTCGGGCCGATTCGCAAACTGGAAGCAGACCTGAAATGGAAAGCAGAAAAACTTCTGACAACGGACCAATTGGCAAAAGGGCCATTGCCTCCTGAAAGAACAGCGATTCGCGATATCGATCTGAAAACAATGTGGACACTGAGCATTGTCGGAGCCCTGCTTCTTGCGGGCCTATTCACACGCGTGGCGGCGTTGGCAGGGGCGTTTTTAATCATGCAGTTTTATCTTTCTTATCCACCATTTCCCGGTTATCCGCAGCCTCCCGGACCGGAACATAGTTTGATTGTGAACAAGAACTTTATCGAAATGATGATATTACTTACGATGGTCTTTTTGCCAACGGGCCGCTGGTTCGGATTGGATGCGTTGTTTCCGAATTGGTTGGCGGGCAAGAAAAAACCGGACGACAGAGCTTAATCATCCGTAGGTTAGGCTTTCCAGCCTGACAAGATTCACTCGCACAGAACAGACAGAACAACGACTCAACATTAGTCAGGCTGGAAAGCCTAACCTACCTATTGGGAGAATAGACGATGCAATTCACGCCGGAAGAAAAAGCGATTGGTCAGGGGAATTTCAATAGTGCGGTCGGGGCAACTCGCCGGGATTTCCTGGCGGGGACACTTGCCACAACCGCAGCAGCCGGGGCGACTTATTTCGGATATAAAAAACTGGAAGGGGACCGTGTCAAAGTTGGTTTCATTGGAACCGGCGATGAAGGATCGGTCCTGCTCAACGAGCACCCAGCCGACTTCATGGAGATTGTCGCGATCGCAGATTTGCGTCCCGATAATCGCAAGCGAGCTTTCGATGGCGATAACAACGATGTGCGACAGGGCTTAACCAGAAAACTTGGTGCAGAAGTCGTCAAGAGCATCAAGACTTACAAAAGTCATAAAGAATTATTAGCCGACCCGAATGTGGAAGCGGTTGTCATCGCGGTGCCGCTGAGCCAGCATGCTCCGGTTGCTATTGAAGCGATGAAAGCTGGTAAGCACGTTCTGTGCGAAAAACTAATGGGACACGATATTGCTGAATGTAAGGAGATGATTAAAGTCGCTCGCGCCAATAAAGTGCTGCTCGCGGTGGGGCATCAAAGGCATTACAGCGTTCTGTACGATAACGCCAATTATGTAGTGAAACAGGGATTATTGGGCGATATCAAATTCATCCGCGCCCAATGGCATCGCAATAATTCGTTTCCGAATCGCGACAGTTGGCGAAAAAAAGTTTCCAAAACCGATGCTGCCGCTTTAGCTGGGAAGACCGAGCAGTTCGGTTATAAAGATGTCAATGAACTGGTGAACTGGCGATTGTTCAACAAAACGGGTGGCGGCTTAATGGCGGAGTTGGGCAGTCATCAATTGGATGCGTGTAGCATTTTCCTCGGAAAAGTTCATCCGCTGGCCGTCCAGGGATATGGCGGCAGAAATTTTTACGGAGTCAAGGGAGTTGGTTCTCTCGATAAGCAGCAGGATGATCGCGAAATTGATGATCATGTTTATGTCACCTTTGAATTCCCGGGGCCGAATTATAAAGAAGATCAAAACGATATTGTCATCGTGACCTATTCTTCGATTAACACAAATCGTTTGGAACCTTATGGCGAAACAGTCTTTGGTTCTCGCGGAACGCTTTACATGAACACAGAGAAGGAAGCCCTGCTGTTCAAGGAAGGTTCTCCATCGAGCGGACCAGGCGGAACCGAACAACGGTTGTACGTGATCAACGGTAAGAGCGGACCGGTTCTGGATGCGAGTGAATCGTTGGCTCCATCAGCGAACGCGGCTGTTGCATCCGCGGCGATGGAAAAAATCAGCCGTGGTTACACCGAAGAGATGGAACATTTCGCTTACTGTATCAGTAACAATATTTTCGAACCACCCAATAAAGGCGGCTTGAAATGTAACGGCGTTGTCGCGATGGCAGATGCGATCATGGCATTAACAGCCAACCTGGCAATGAAATACAAAAAGAGAATCGTCTTCAAAGACGAGTGGTTCGATCCCGAAAACCCGCTCACACCAGAAACAGACCCGGACGTTGTCGGGTAAAAAGGCGAGCCGGGTCAGTGATGACTCGGGTAATGATCGAAAATCGATTGCGTCAATCGTTAATGTGACAGCAGAGTAACCAGGGAGTTAACACTGGGTTGATGAAAATCGTTACGACTCTCTATTTGTGTTAACCGAACCAAACAGTAGCAAAGGCACCCGGCCTGCTTTCTGAGAAAAAAAAGAAAACTCACGCAAAGTCGCGGCGACGCAAAGAAAAGGAAAAAAGAACAGATACGGTGACTGAAAATAATTCGCGAAAATTCACGTTTATTCGCGGTTCGGTACCTTCAAAATAAAGCAAACCTGTTTATGCAGTCGCCTTCGGCTTGCCGTTAAACGAATGCTTGTCTCTTCTTTCGTGTTTTTCGTTTCTTTCGTGGTTCTTTAAGGTTTTCCGAAACCAACCTGGAATACAATTTTTCTTTGCGTCGCCGCGTCTTGGCGAGAAACTCTTTTTTTTATTTCAGCACGAAAGAACTTAGCTGGAATTTTAGCAATGCCGTTGGCAACATGTCGTATCAGCCTTTTAACGATAACTTTTTCCATCTTACCCAGTCCAATAGATTTTCATCAGCCCAGGTTAATACCCTTGGCTCGCCTGTCATAGTGGCTAAAGTTGTCTCTTATTCTGATATTCTGATTCAGAACACCTGCGAGCTTGCGAAATGGCTCGCGGTTTGGACAATCAGGGAATTCCCAGCCGGTGTGACGCAGAATACGCTACCCGCGCGGCCCGTCGCATGAACGCAGGCATCGAATTTTCCGCAGGGCTTGCAAGAACGTCCCTGACAGATCAACAGTTATCATTTTCAATAAAAAATAATGTCCAATAAAAAAAACTCTAAGCTGATTATTTTTCTGATCATCTGCATCGATTTACTCGGTTTCGGGATCGTACTCCCTTTGCTTCCGTATTACGGTGCGTATTATCAGGCGAGCAAAGTCGAAATTGGTTTATTGATGGCATCATTTTCAGCGATGCAATTTCTGTTTGCACCCATTTGGGGGCGAGTTTCAGACCGTGTCGGTCGGCGTCCTATTTTGCTTCTCGGGTTAGTTGGCTCTACCGTATGCTACGCTGTTTTTGGATGGGTTTCGCAGTTTCCTGCCGATCATTTGATTGCAGGGATTTCTCCATTAGCCTGGCTGTTCATTTCCCGCTTGGGGGCAGGAGTTGCAGGGGCAACAATTTCGACCGCCCAGGCGTACATTTCTGATGTCACCACAAAAGCAGAGCGTGGTAAAGGAATGGTATTGATTGGAATCGCATTTGGAATTGGCTTTACGTTTGGACCGCTTATTGGTGCCCCGTTTGTCAGTGATAACCCCACGGATGCCCCCAGTTCGTGGCCCGGATATGTCGCAGCGGCTATTTCTGCTTTCGCATTACTGCTTGCGATATTTCGATTGCCAGAATCATTGCATGAAGGTTCAGCACCGACAGGAAGGAACTGGTTCAACCTGAAGGAATTGCGAGTTGCAGTGACGCAACCTTCTGTTTTGCTGACTCTCATTACAATTTTTGTTGCCACCTTTGCTTTTGCACAACTCGAAGCAACACTTCCGTATCTGATGAAAGAAATGGGTTTCAGTGCGCGCTCAAACCTTTATGTCTTTGCTTATATCGGTTTTACATTATTGTTATTCCAGGGAGGGTTGATTCGCAGGATGATCCCGAAAACGGGTGAATATAAAATGGGGATCATGGGAGCGGTTTGCCTGGCGACTGGGTTGTTGCTGATTGGCAGCATTATTGGTCATATGTCGTTCACGACGCTCATGATCGTGCTTCCTGTGAGTGTCTTGGGATTTTCAGCAGTCTCTCCAGCCCTGCAGGCAATGCTTTCTTTGGGGAGTAAAGAATCTGATCAGGGAGGCGTTTTAGGTGTGGGGCAAAGTGTTTCATCGATTGCAAGAATTTTCGGCCCTGTTTTGGGGTACTGGATGCTTGATGTAACTTTGACATTACCCTATTGGGTAGGAGCAGGATTGATGTTGCTCACCGCATTTCTTATTTCACGAACCAACATCCCGGGAACAAAGCGAGGGAAAAGCAAAGAAGATCAAGGCGAGCCGGGGGTGTGAACCCCCTGGTTGCGATGCTGTATCGCTACCGTTCACCAATATCTTAAAATCACCCGAGCTATCACTTACTCAGCTCG
>Ga0316209_1001875_pt1 | contig 19144 bp, 13 predicted proteins | sample 6monopyrite_MG_FD_204945 | JGI IMG/M metagenome (GOLD analysis project Ga0316209, IMG submission 204945) | Microbial mat bacterial communities from mineral coupon in-situ incubated in ocean water Damariscotta River, Maine, United States -... | ecosystem: Environmental > Aquatic > Marine >...
TGATCTTTGGTTCAAACTCTGAGCTACGAGCGCTATCAGAAGCCTATGCTTCGAACGATGGCAAGAAGAAGTTCGTGAATGACTTTGTTGCGGCATGGATTAAGGTGATGACACTGGATCGCTTTGACCTGAAATGATCTGCATTGTTAAGGTCTAACCCTGGTAACAGGTAAGTGGGTCAGGGAGTTTACTTTTTGAAACTCTCTGGCCTGCATTTATATGCTTCAATAATGTTGATCGGGTATATGAAAACCCGGTTATCACTCTTACTTAACGTACGAATCATGGAAATCTATGTTATCAATAACTCATATAGAGTTAAATTTTTAAGTGTTATTTAAGTAAAATTCACTCCGTAAATAAAGTTTTCTAGTGCATAAAATCAAGCACTTATATGTGGGGTTTTTCCGTAAATGATATGCTTAAGTCCCTGTTTTAATTATATTTTGACAACTGACTTAAAGTCTCTCGCCTTCACGGTCGTACCAGTTCAATTATGAATTGCATCCCTGTAATTCATCTTTCGGGTCATGTGTAAAAAGCGTACATGCTCAAACTTATTTTAGATAAATTTAGTCCGTCTCTGACTCAAAAAAATATATTAATCAATTTGGTTTTAATAGGCAGTTTCCAGCGCTATGGAGACGATTAGCATTTGCTAAAGTCGCTTCCGAAATTAGTTAAAAACAATCAGCTAATCTCTATTTAAATTGCAAATTTCCTTTTAAAGGTTGTAGAAAAATGAATGCGGTGACTGAAAAATAATTAATTTTTAGTAACCGATTGACAACTTAGGTTCTCATTTCAGTGAAGGTTTGTGTAGTAGTGTTTTTATCAATTTTCTCATTTCATTGCTTATAGCATTATTTTGTATTTAATCTATAATTAATTAATATCACTGTCCCGTAATCTGTCATTCCTGTGGAGGCGGGAATCTAGTGGCCTGGAAAAGTCGACAGACACAGGATACCCGTATCCATAGGTATGATGAAGGTTTTTTGTTTTTATGTCTAACTGAACTTAATAAACATATCAGTTTGACTGCATAGGCGTTATCGCCCAATTTATAAGAATTTAACGGGAAAGAAATGAGTTTATAGTGTTTATAATAAGTCTCAAAAATAATTATAAACCCCCAGCTTTTATTTTATTTGATAGTAAATTTAGAGAATTATAATAATGAGAATTATATTTGCTATGAAACCTTTCAAAATATTTTTCAATATTTGTGTTGTGGTTGTATCCTTAATAGTAGCTTCAAATAAATTAGCTTATGCGGAAGAAAGCTTAATCTTAGCGGTGCATCCATATTTACCCTTTGATGAACTAAATAAAAAATTTACACCTGTTGCTAAGTATCTAAGCAGTCAAATTGGCATACCTATTAAAATCAGAATTGGTAGTAATTATGATGAGCATATTCAATATATTGGTCTTAATAAGGTAGATATCGCGTATATAGGGCCTGCATCTTATGTCAGGATGGCAGATGAGTTTAATAATAAACCGATGTTGTCTCGGTTAGAAATCAATGGCTATCCATGGTTTCAGGGAAATATTATTACACGTAAAGATAGCGGAATAACAAGTATCGAAGAGTTAAAAGGTAAACGTATTGCTTATGGAGACCCTAACTCTACTATGAGCTATATAGTGCCTCATTATATGTTGCATAAGGCTGGGGTTTTTACGGATCCATTGTCAAAATACCAGTTTTTAAATAGCCATAACAATGTTGCCTTTGGTGTGCTGTCTGGTGATTTTGATGCAGGTGCTGTTAAGCCGGCTGTATTCAAAAAATTTGAATCACAAGGATTATATACAATTGCAAAGACACCAAAAATTTCTGAGCATCTTTTTGTAGCTCGCGATGACTTACCTGACTGGAAAATAAAAAAACTACGAAATGCCATGCTAAACATGAAAAATTCAAATGAAGGCATGGCTGCATTGAAGGCGATAAAAGAAAGCATTACTGGTCTTGTTTCTGCTCACACAAGTGATTATGAGAATCTACGTGAGATTTTACTTGAAGTAGAGGAGTTAAAATAACTTCAATGTCTCAACAAAATTTTAAAAAAATGTGGCTAATTCTGGTTGTTATTTTGATAGTCCTTTTTGTAATTGGGTGGGGAATATTTGAGAGGAATTTCCAACGTGAACTGGAATATTTTTCAAATCAATCTAAAAAAGAACTCAACTTTCTTTCTGGCATTATTCAAAAAAATTTACAGAGACAAGATTATCAACCCGCTAAAAGTTTTATTTTAGATTGGGGGGAAAGAACAGCAGATATTGTAGAAATAGTTTTAACGACTAAAAATGGATTTAAGCTCGCACATTATAATAGCACTCAAACACCTTTACATGAATTGGAAGAGAGCATTGATATAATTTATTCCTATGATGGTATGTCCAGGCTAAAACTTCGTAGAAATCTTGATGAGATTTATAATGCCCGTAAAGTTTTTGCTTACGAACTTATAGCAGGCTATTTTTTTATCGCTATTATAATTATTTATCTTATATACACTATCGTGCGCACCCAGAAACAAAAACAAGCATTAACTTATGAAAATAAACAACGGATACTTGCAGAAAGTAAGTTAGCCAGCACGTTCAAAATTCTACAGGAACGAGAACAAAATCTTGCTGTTACCCTTAATAGTATTGGTGATGCTGTTGTTACTACTGATGCTGATGGAATGGTTACTCGTATGAATCCTGTAGCGGAAAAGCTGACAGGCTGGTCATTGCAAGATGCAAGAGGGGAAGCATTTAAAAATATATTTTCCATTATCGATGCGTCAACTCGAGAGCCTATAGAAAACCCGGTTGATAAAGTACTGTCAACGGGCGAAACTATTTATCTGAGTAATCACACACTTTTAATTGCCAAAGATGGTTCTGAATATCATATTGCCGATTCTGCCGCGCCAATACGAAAAGATGATGACAATAATATTTTAGGAATAGTGCTGGTTTTTAATGATGTTAGTGAACGAAAACGAGCCGAAGATAGGATTCGCACCCTGTTTCAGGCTATAGAGCAAAGCCCGGTGTCTGTAATGATCACAGATGTCAATGCAAACATCGAATATGTTAATGGCGCTTTCGAGAAAGTTACAGGTTATAAAGTGGCTGAGGTGTTAGGGAAGAATCCGCGGATATTAAAATCGGAACAAACCTCCAGGCAATTATATCAGGAGTTGTGGCAGACTATTAGTAATGGTAAATCATGGCATGGTGAAATAAAGAATCGCAAAAAGAACGGTGAGCTCTTTTGGGAGAATGCACACATTGCACCCGTGCATAATGAATCTGGTGATGTTTGCCATTATTTGGCTGTCAGGGAAGATATTAGTTTACGTAAACAACAGGATGAGCAAATTTTACACCAGGCGCATTTTGATACATTAACTGATTTACCTAATCGTTTTCTTTCACTTGATCGTTTATCACAACTAATAAATGAGGCTCGACGTAACTCTGAGTTAGTGGCTGTCTTATTTTTAGACCTGGATGATTTCAAGAAAATTAATGACACACTGGGTCATGATATTGGTGATAAGCTTTTGGTCGAGGCAGCGGAACGTTTGAGAAGTGAGATTCGTAGTGGTGATACAGTAGGGCGTCTTGGTGGGGACGAATTTATTGTCTTGCTTGGGGATTTTTCCGATGCGGCAGATATTATTCCAGTGGTTGAAAATCTGCTCAATAGATTCAGAAATAGTTTTAAAATTGATGGTCGTGAACTGATTTTAACAGCCAGTATTGGTATTGCGATCTATCCAGATGATGGCAACAGTGCATCTGAACTTTTGCGCAATGCAGATTCTGCCATGTACTGCTCCAAAGATGACGGACGTAATACATATTCATATTTCACAAGTACTATGAACCAAAATGTTTCACGGCGGCTTGCTCTTGAAGAACAAATGCATGGAGCACTGGATAGAGATGAGTTTCGGCTTGTATACCAGCCGAAAATTAATATCGATAGCAATAAGATCATAGGTGTTGAGGCATTGCTAAGGTGGCACAATCCGGTGTTAGGTGAAATATCTCCAGTGGAGTTTATATCTATTGCCGAGCAAACTGGTTTAATTGTGCCTATAGGAGAATTTGTTTTAACTGAAGCGCTTGATATGAATAAGCGCTGGCAAAATGAATGTGAGGAACTATTCACAGTTGCGGTTAATCTATCACCACGTCAATTCCGTGATCCCAATCTGGTCTCATTTATTGAAAAGTCCATAAAGCAATCAGGTGTCTTAGGTCAATCACTGGAACTAGAAATTACGGAAGGTGTTCTGATGAGTGGGCACGGTTATATTGATAAGGCCTTAGCGGATATCAATGAGCTGGGAGTAAGTATTTCCATGGATGATTTTGGTACGGGTTATTCTTCGCTTAGTTATTTACGTAATTTCCCTTTTGATGTTCTCAAAATAGACCGTAGTTTTATTAATGATATTACTAAGGATCCGGCTGATAAAGAGCTGGTTTATGCTGCTATAGCTATGGCTCATAGCTTAGGGCTAAAGGTGGTTGCAGAAGGGGTGGAAACTGAAGAGCAATTAGAGCTTCTTTCTATTCAAGGTTGTGAGATAGCGCAAGGCTATCTTTTTAGCAGGCCTGTAGCGGCAGATGAAATAACCGAGATGCTTGTCTCTGAAAAAAATGGATGATGATATTTTTATCTAAAATATTTTTCTTAAGTTAGCATTTTATTATTTTCCAACACTGCTGTCCCGTTAACTTGTCCTTCCTGCGAAGGCAGGAATCTAGTGACGTTGAATCTGCAGATGCTGGATACCTGCCTTCGCAGGTATGACGGAGTCAAATTTTTTGATTTCATGTCTATTGCAACATGAAATCAATATATAGATTGCTATATAAGCGTGTCAGCAGCTATTTTATTTTGTTAACGGGAGAGTAGTGATTTTCCAATTAAAAATTTTTAACTGATTGTTTCTGGAAATTTCGAATTCAAAAAATAAAATATTCCAGGGTGATTGGCAGCAATTACTAAATCTTATTACAGTTGATAGTTGTTGTTAGATGTTTTTGTTACTAATGATTATGTTTATATTGGCTGGCAAGTCTCTTTAGTTGTTATAAGGGGTTGCCGTATTCAGAGCGTTTAAGTTAAAGTAGCCAAAAACAGGGCACTAGACCCACCTATATTCTAACTAATAGGCTAATGTCGTCCTTACATTTCTGAAGATAAGCGCATGAGAATTAACCCGTTTAGGTTACAGAAAAATAACCAGAAGGTTGCAGCTTTCTTACGATTTGTAAGCACTACAAGTTGGATAGTAGGCATTTTTGATTTAAAATAAATTATCTTAATAAGGATAAAGGCTTATAAATGGAAATCCCCTTTGGAGAAATGCTTTACTTAAAGCAAGAAGACGTTATTGCTGCTGGCGGTCAGGACATGTTAGCTGCGGTTGCTCAAATGGAGCGTATGTTAACGTTGTTTGATAATAAAGATTGTGTTGATCCGCCTAAATCCGTCTTACGGTGGAGTGATGATCCAAAAGTTGAAAATACCAGAGGCCGTATTAATTTTCTTTCGGCTTATGCGGGTGGTGATATAAATGCCCTTGGAATGAAATGGATTGGAAGCTTCCCGAATAATAAAAAAACACTAAATCTTCCCAGGGCAACGGCGCTTATTGTTTTAAATGATCCTGATACGGGAATTCCCATTGCCATTATGGAAGGCTCTGTTATTAGTGCAACAAGAACAGCAGCAATGACAGGAGTAGCTGTTAAGTGTTTAGCAAGATCAAATTCTAAAGTTATTGGGGTGATTGGTGCGGGTGTGTTAAGTAAAGCGCATCTTCACGTTTTAGATGCACTTCTTGATAAAATCGAAGTGATAAAGCTCTATAACCCAACCTATGCAAATGGTGTAAAATTAAAAAATGAAGTAGAAGCAGAAACAGGGCTTCGGGTCTCATTAGTTGATAGTGCAGAAGCGGCTTTTAAAGGGAGTGATATAGTTCTAACTGCGACCACTGCTCATGAGCCTATAGTTCATAGCGACTGGCTATCTCCTGGTATGTTGAGTATTCAAATTGCCGGGCATGAATATTCTTTCAATTCAGTAGCAAAAGCAGATAAAATTGTATGTGATGACTGGGAAGGGTTAAAACATCGTGGAATTATGACGCCTGCAAAAATGTTTGAAGCAGGTCTATTAAAAGATGAAAATATTCATGCCAATCTTGGCGAAATTATTACAGGCAAAAAAATTGGTCGAAAAAATGATGATGAGCATATTCATTTTGCCACAGTAGGCATGGGCTTAAGTGATGTGGCTATTGCTGCAATGGTTTATCAGCGTGCGCTGAAATTAGATATAGGGGTACGTTTGCCCTTATGGGGAAATACATGATGCAACAGTCAAGTGGAATGAAACTAAAGTATGACTTGTTGATCATTAAGTTTTGGCGTGTTTTTTTTTGGTTGAAAAAACGTTTTTATTATCCAACAAACGAGAAGCTTGCAAAATCTAATCGCGCTAAATTTTATGATAAAATTTGGCGAGAAGCATCCCAGGAAACCGGTGCTTCATACAAAAAGTTAGAATACGGGTTTGCTGAAATATCACGGAATGGTAAAAAAACTATTGTTGTTGATTCACTCACTGCAATTGATAATCAGATCACGCATCGAATTCTAAGTAATAAACCTCTGTGTCATTACTTATTAATAGAGGCTAAAGTTGCAGTTCCGACGCACTTAATATTTAACAGTTTTAATGATTTTTCACGTATTGAAAAATTTCTTACCAGCGCACCCTGTGACATCGTGATTAAGCCCGCTATTGGTACTGGAGGGGGAACCGGTGTTACGACGAATGTTCAAACAATCGCCCAGTTACGAAAAGCCATAGCCTATGCGTCTATAGGTCATATGACTTTAATTGCTGAGCATATGATTCCCGGAGAGTGTTATCGATTTTTATATTTAGATGGAGAGTTACTTGATGCAGTTGTACGTCGTCCACCCTCTATTGTAGGTGATGGAAAGTCGACAATAAACGAACTTATCAAGCTAGATACTATTCAAAGATACGATAAGGATAATGTTTTGGCATTTGGTGAGATTAAACGTGACTTAGACTTTTACAGCACACTGGGTTCACAAGGATTAAATGTTCGTTCTATCCCCAAACAAGGGCAAAAAGTAATACTTAAAACAGCAGTCAATGATGGGTCTGCAAGTGACACTGAATCTGTTAAGTCTCAGGTTTGTCCTGCGCTTATAGAAGAAGGTGCTAGAGCTTCAGCTGCGCTTGGCATTCGCTTGTCAGGTGTAGATATTTTGACTAACGATTTATCCGTTTCTTTAGCTGAGTCCGGAGGTGTCGTGCTAGAAGTTAACACAACACCGGGACTGCACTTACACTATTTAACCCGAAACCCGGGCACTCCACCAACAGCAAAAATTCTTGATAGCTTACTGGTTTGATGAGATAGAAAGAGGTTAGGTCTTAAGATTTTTAAATATACGATTAATGATGCCTAAAAACGTAGATTTAATATTCTTTCCATATCGTATTAACCATGGTTTGCAGTCTCTTAATGAAAAGAAAGCGACTTCTTCTAGCCCTTTGTAAGACTTAAACCACTCTGAATAAGTAAGCCGGTTAGCATGAATGTAATCAAAGCCAACTCTCAAATCAGAATCTTCAATCATCCATTTGCGACCTAATCTTGGAGTGAGTGTTTGAGGTAAGCCTTCGGTAAGATCAAGATAGATAGCGCGTGCCATATCAAGACGTTTGTCTTTTGTAATAAAAGTGCGATGGTTCATTCCAAGTCGTGGGTTAATATCGAGAACTTTGCAATAGCCCTGTACCGGATCCCATTTAAGACCAACATCAATGTTTCCCTTATAGCCGATTGATTGGCAAAATTGCACCATTATTTTTTCAAGCGTTTTATTTTCCAGGCATTCACAAATACTACCTGCACCATAGTTAATAGGAGACTGTCTAATTTTTCGACCGGTAAATACTAATTTGGGTTCACCTTTAAGGTCAAAATAACCGGCAAAAATATGAATATTATTATCTTCTCCTGATATATATTCTTGAACCATCAAATTCGGATCTATAGCTGAAAGCTTTGGATAGATGCTCTTAAGCTCGTCCATGGACGAAACTTTCGTCATGAAATTTTCTGTGTTTTTTAACGGACTATGAGAATAAGGTGTTTTTAACAAACAGGGAAAACCTACTTCTTCACCAATGGCATCCAAATCATCGGAAGATTTTGGTAAGCGCGTTAATGGAACGGGCAAGTTATGCTCTTCGGCGATTTCAAACATGCCTAATTTATTGATTAATCTTTCTAAAACATCGTGAGGTGAGATACTAAAAAGGTAGTATTTCGCTAATCGGTCACGATATTTTGAAACAAAAAGAACATATTGATCAGTTGAAGGGTATAAAACAGGGGGGGATGATTGTTTCTTTCCATATTCCTCAAGAACTTCGAGGGCTTTTTCTTCATTGGACTCTATATTGGGTAATAATAACCGGTTACGGCAATACTTCGACTGCATTGCATAGCCTGTTAAAGTTGAATTTGCACAGGTGACGTTTATCCCAAACATTCCGAGGGACCGTACAACGCTCATTGCGCCTATGCCTGAAGAGAGGACTACGGCTATAGAATTATATTTAAATTTCATCGTGTGATTATCTTATAGTTTTAATATAAAAGCGAAATTTTTTTAAAGTTTAAGAATGTCAGGACATATATAAACGCTTAATGTTTGTCAAAAACTACGATCCCTTAGTTTGCCTGGAATTAATTTCTTCGATGGATAAAGAATCAGCTACATAAAATACGTAGATACATAGTCAGTTGCAGAATTTTATATTTTAGCAGCCTGACAAATAAAAATATAATCTTTGTTCGACCCAATGAACTGTTAATGACAAAAATCTCGACGGTTAAATGAACGACCTCGTGAAATATTAGAATACGCAATATCAGTCCAGCGGGTTGATGTATGTGATGTTTTTTTGCAAAGCAGATGTTTAGCGAAGTCTAATATAGTTGTCGGTTAAGAGAGTGATGCGGATCTAAACGATGAAAAATTCGCAATGTTCATGCTGCCATCAAGCCGAGTCGTATAGCTAGTCGCGTTAAGCCGGTAGCATCCGGAATATTTAATTTACTTTTAATACTAGTGGTGTGATGACCTACAGTTTTTGGGCTGAGGTTTAATAACGCGGCTATGTCGTTTACTGATTTGCTATCGGCGAGTAGTAAAAATACTTCAAATTCACGTGGTGTCAATTCTGCCAATGGATCACTGTCTGTTGATGAGCGTGCTTTTACCAGATAGGGCATTAGCTCCTGACCAACAAATACTTCGCCACTGGCTACTTTGCGCACAGCCTCAATCATTACCTGTGAGGCGCTGCGCTTTGAAATGTAACCCAATATCCCAAAGTCCAGTGCGCGGGTAAGGAATACTTCATTTTCATAAACACTGAACACCAAAATTTTTGCCTGTTTATCTTTTGCTAATATGTGTCGACTGGCTTCCAGTCCACCCATGCCGGGCATGGATAAATCCATGATCAGTACATCTGGTTGATGCTTAAAGTAGGCCGTGAGTGCAGCTTCACCATTTTCTTCTTCAGCGACAACACTAATGCCTTCACTGGATTCCAGTAGGCGACGGTAACCGGCGCGTACTACTTCGTGATCGTCTACTAGTAATACCGTTATGTTATTTGAATTCATCATCATTATTATTTTAAGTTATTATTTCACTGTTCCGTTAACTTACAAAACACAGTCATTCCTGCGAAGGCAGGAATCTAGTGACCCTGAAAAGCCGACAGACTCTGGATACCTGAAATTGCCGACCCAGGGTTGACGAAGTGATGTTTTTTGTCTTCATGTTTAAGTTAACTCTAAAAGTGATTAAACGCTTATACAACAATCATATTACTTAATGTTATTATTTATATATTTGGCTGTTAGCATGCAAGGGTACATGAATACTAATAGTTAAACCTTTATGCGGTTCTGTTTGTAATAGCAGACTACCATCTAGAGAAGATACGCGTTCTCGCATACCAATCAGACCTAGCCCATGAGCAGGGGTATCTACATCAAAGCCCGATCCGTTATCACTGACTCTCAATAAAATAGTATTGTCTGTGCTATTTAACTCAATACATACTTCAGTGGCGGTGGCATGTTTGGAAATATTCGTCAGGCACTCCTGCATAATACGATATAAATTAATGCTGGTACGTTCATCCAGATTATTTAAATTTGCAGCGCATTTACACTCACATTGTATATCTGGATTACGGTTTTTAAAGGCATCCAGTTCTTCTTTAATGGCCTCCACCAGCCCCAGGTTGTCTAAAATGCTCGGACGCAGTCGATGCATCATAGAATGCACCACATCATACACTCGAGATGAAACATTAATGATAGCCTCGGCACTGGTTTGTATACGTGAGTTGCCGTGAGAACTGTCACGTATTAATTCCGCATCCGCCTGAATTGCGGTGAGACACTGCCCCATTTCATCATGCAGCTCACGCGCTAAATGTTTGCGTTCCTGTTCTTGTACTTCCAGTGAGGTGTGAATTAACTGACGATTTTCATTTAACAGTTTACTCGATTTCGCTTCGGCTTTTTTAAGCTGTTGCGTCTGGTTGTCTACCTCAGACACCATACGATTAAATGCCGTAGCGGTTTGACTGATTTCATCATTTTTTTCAGTGGGAATCGATACAGAATAATTGCCGGCTTCTACCTGTGCAGCGGCACTGGAGAGTAATGCTAACCTACGTGTTAAACCTAAACCAATAAATACGGTAACGATAATGGTTAAAATAATTTCGATCAGGGCAATGGTGATGCCGCGGTTACGCGATTTATGAATCGCATCATGCATAATCGATAAAGAAAATCCCATCCACACCCGGCCCATAAATTGATCGGCTACTGTGATATCTTCGCTCACATCAAACATGCCGTCCTTCACCTGTTTTGGGTGTGTATCAATTTTTATGTTGTTTGCTGGTGCGTCGCCCAAGCTAATAACAGTACGATCATCTCGATCGGTAATTACGATATAAGCCAGCTCATTATAGTTTAGGGTGTTGCTTAGGTATTCTTCCAGTGTGGCGTAATCCACTGCCACCATATGTCTGCCCGAGGTGTTGGCGATTTGTTGCAATATGCTACTGGCGGTATCTCTTAATCGATCCGTATGTGTAGTGTGAATAATTGAAATATTATTCCATACCAATATTGATAGCATAATAATTTCGATGGTTACCACACTGGCAATTAGGCGAAAGCGTAATGAATGTAACAGGGGGATAGATTTTTGCATTATATAATTCGCGGCTTATTTAAGCAGGTGATCTCTTACACGTTGGTAATCTTTTACATCGGCGTGTTTAAAACCTGCAAAGCGATTATGTTTTAAAACCGCTTTACCTTCGGCGATGGTGTCCATTTTTAATAACAGTGCGGTAATTTCATCTTTACAATTTGTACTGACTCGTGGGCTAACACTAATTGGTATATGCGGTGCCGTTTCGGTTTCGGCAATAATGCGCATGCTATCGCGCAGGGTTTGGCTCGCCGCTTCATAGGGCGGGCGCATTAATGATGAGGCATCGGTAACACCGAGATAAGATGACAATAAAGAGGCATCGTGTGTGGGGGTAATCACCAGTGTGACATCTATATCTGGTTTAAGCCCGTGATTACTTAAATGTTTTTTAATCATTAAATTGGCCAGGCTCATGGGTTGTACACTGGCCAGACGTTTGCCTTTTAAATCCGCGAGTGTGTGAATATTGCTTTTTTTCGGTGCCACGAAAATGGCACGCATACCCGGCGAGTCGACACCGGCGATTAAACGATAGCCTGCCTTACTGGCTTGAGGAAAAAGATGCGGTGCGGTAAATAAAATATCGTAGCGCTGTTGTTCACGCGTACGTTTGGCAAACGCCATAAAATTCGGTGCGGTTTCAATGCGCACAGGCACTTGTAAATATTTATGTAGATACTGCGCAAAAGGCGTGAAACGATCGACTAATTGCTCGGCGCTAATAAACGGCAAAATGCCAAAGATTAAAGGGGCGTGGGTTTTGCATGAAGGTGTTGCAGTGGCATGGCTGCTAGTAGCATAGCCGGATATGAGCATGAGGCCCATTATTAAAAAATGTTTTAAACGGTGGTTGCTGTTTAATAAAAACAATCGAGGTAAGTCCTGTTAATAAGCCCGGTAATTTTTTAGTTTGTAAGTTAAGCATAAAATGCGCAGTTAATCGAGCGGGCAAATATGCTACAGTCGCGCGCATAAAAAAGGGCGACACATGTCGCCCTTAATTCAATCGCTTAACATCATGTAAACAGGCTGTTTAGTGACTGTGTCCAACGTTACCACTGAAAAAGCTAGGGCCTGCACCAAAAGGTGGTTGTACAAAGCTGGTATCAGGTGTGTTGTCAGGCTGTCCAATTTGCTCACTTTCTGGTTGTGGAAGATTACCCGCATTTTTAGAATCAACCGTCATCACACGACCCTGGCCAGTACCAAACTGTGCATCGGTAACCGTGTTATTCGCCAGACTATCCAGATAGCGACGTAAGGCATGAACAGGGTGCAGGAAGTTATTAGGTGCTACCTGTAAAACAGTCGCACCAATAATAACGCCTTCTTTATTCACCGGTTCTGCCAGAGTGATTGCACTTGTGTAATCATCCGCATCGGCTAACTGGAAGAACTTATGGTTAGCACCACCACCGGTACGGCATACTTCATCCAGTGGATTGCCGTGGCCATAACATGAGGCAAAGACATAACGCTTACCCAGGTCCAGAGGCTGGCCACCAATTTTAGTTTCTACAATACGTCCACTTGAGCTGCTGAAAGGTCGATTTTTAAGGTCGATTTTCTGCTCCATGTTAGCGAGTCCAACATACCATCCACCACGTTGCATAAATGCATTACGATTAAACACCGCACCTAAAATAGTGTTCAAACTACTCTCAATTGATGCGCCCGAGAAGTCGGCAATATTCACCGCAGGTGAAATAGGGAACCAGGTATACAGGTCACGTAATGTAATAGCGCTGCCGGGTAATACGGCATTACCAAAGCGGAAACCGTTCGCCATGGAAATATCTACACCATTTTCCCAGCCGGGTACATTGCGCACATCGGCAACATTATCAGTTACATTAAGAATGGCATCGGCGAGGAAATTATTTAATGTATCTTCCAGTACATGATGTCTAAGTAGCAGTGTATCGGTGTAACCCACCACTGTATCCAGGTCATCGACTAACTGAAGACCTTTTACAGAAGAGTTAAGGAAACCACCCGGCATAAAGGTATGGCGATCAACGCTATCGTCTGCACCGGCGACAAAGCCTTCTTCCATCGCAGCAACTAGTTGAGCCATGGCAGGATCTTCTGCAATGGATTCATCTACTGGAATGGCTTCCCAGTCAAAATCAACCACACGGCCGCGGTTTATTTCAAGGTCAAGACGGCCCACGTACATGTCACGATTCGTTTCAACTACAATGGCAGCACCACGCGCTAATTGGCGACGCTCACTGCGGCTTAATGATTCACCCGGTGTAGTTCGGGTTACTTTTTTACCCGAAACCAGTAAAGCACCCAGGGTCACTTCATGGGTGTGCGCGGAATACATCACATCAATGTCTTTAAAGCTTTGTGCAATCTTGATGTTTTGCGACAGCCCCAGTTCAGACTGAACAACGATCAGTTCAGCTCCCAGATCTTTTACCTGATCGATAATGCCCGGCAGTTCTTCAACACCCTGAGTAAAGCGGAATGTAATATTAAATGCTTCGGCCTGTTGTGGAACTATAGAAGCCGTAAGGCCGATAACCGCTACTTTGGTACCATTGCGATCGAGCATTTTAAATGCAGGTAACACAGGCTTACCCTGTAATGGAGCAGGTAGTGGTGCCGCATTATAAAGGTTAGCTGCAACCGTAGAGAAGTTGGCTTTAATAACGCCTAAACCTTCTGGCGTTGGATAAGGTGCTGTTGCTGTAATTTCAGTACAGCTATAGCCGCTGGCTGCATCGGTAAGGCCAGCAATTTCAGGTACATCATCACAACCAATATATCCGGACATGGTGCGAATGTTGCCAGGAATAGTCGGCTTAGGGCCATAACTGGTAAAGCGATTACGAAATACCGCTGCGCCATAACCAAAGTCCCAGTTACCCGGTGTGTATACATCAATACCAAAGGCATTGATCGGTATCATCATCGCATCACCCACGGTAAACATAGTCTCTGCGCTGCCATGGGTTAAGTCACCTGCAGACAGTAAAACCGCTTCAGGGTTATCCTCACGAATATTGTTTACCACGGTTTTTAAACGTGCAAGGCCACCAGAGCTAGCCACCTGACGTTCACTACCATCAGTGTTTTTAAGTACCGCCGCGTGGGGTACCAGGGTGCCGTGTAAGTCACCCATCTCAATTAATGTAACAATGTTCTCATCATCGGCGTAAGCCTGTGAGCCTATGCAGGCTGAGAGCAGTGCAACCGATAGCAATGATTTGCAGACGCTGCGGCCTTGGTTGTTTTTTTTCATTTGGAAAATCCTTTATTAGCATTTAAGCCAGTCAACTGCACCGGCCTGTAGTGTAAAGACACAAAACGCAGTGTAAAGGTGCAGATCAATTAACCCCATAGGGAAATTCCTTAATAGCGATAGGGTATAAACTTATTAGAAAATTAGTAAATTCTGAATAAATATCTAGAAAGTAATGAAGTGTTTGGGAGAGATTGAAAAAATTGTAAGCGGAAATTTAATGTTATTTCAGTGAGCGGTGCCTGTGACCACATGCTGGTTTTTTGCAGAGGTAAACTAGAGTGTCAGTACAAATCAGTACTTTTCTATTAATTTACAAAGTACTGTGATATCTGTCTTCGTAGTTATATGGAAATATCTAATGAATATTTTTTTAAGCTTATTTGGTAGATTTGACCATGGGTTTTATTTTGGCGAAAAGGAATTAAAATTTACCGCCTATACGATATAGAAAAGAGTGCCACTAATATACTCTAAGCGCTGTTTTGCTGGCCGGTTTTTTTCTTTTGTTTCTTATTAATAATGAGCGATACGCTCAGTATAATGAGCCCTGCGATAATTCCTGCCATGCCTTCATACACGCTGCTGTGCCAACCGAGATAACGCCAGAGCATAGCAACAGACAAACCAGTAAGAACAGCCAATATGCTTAACCTCTGGCTTGGCTTGCCACCCAGACTTAGCACAATGAGTAAAGGCGCAAAGGCACTTGCAAGCCCGGACCAGGCCAAAATAACAAGGCTAAATACGCTTTGCCCGTTAAGTAAGGCCCATAACAAGGCGACTAGTGTAATTAGTAATGTTGCCGTTTTTAGTAAAAAAGTTTTTTCAATTTTATGTGGTAGCAAGTCATGCGTAATAGCTGCTGAACAGCTGAGAACGAGTGAGTCTGCAGTAGACATGGTGGCAGCAAATATACCGGCCAGTACCAGTCCAACGAATAACGGCGATAGCAACTCAAGTGCCATGGTTGGTAATGCCAGTTCGGCATCGAAGCTGCCACTATTTGCAAGGTAAATGCGAGAGAGCAGGCCAACGCCAGTTGCCATTGCATAAAACGCGGTAAACCAAAGATAGTAGTAAAGCCTTGCCTGATTCATTTTTTGATTATTTGCCAGTGTCATAAAACGAACCATGATGTGTGGTTGGCCAATAACAGAAAAACCGGCAAAGGCCCAACTGATCGCAAATAATACACCGCCTGCTAAACCGGGTAGTGCCAGGTCTTTAGGAAACCAGTCAAGAAAACCATTCACAGCATTCATTTGTGAAATGCTGGCATCAATACCACCCAGTGAGCTGGTAGCGACAACAAGTAATATTGCCATGGCAACAATCATCACTACTGATTGCGCGACATCAGTCCAGATAGATGCACGGATACCACCAGCAATACAGTATGCTGCAACCAATACTGCGCCTATGACAGCACCGGCCCATATTGGCCAGTCGAATAATACGTGTAGTGCTTTACCACCAGCAACAAGTTGGGCGCTAGCGTAAGCCAGTAAAAAGATGAGCGAGATAAGCCCGATGATGCGCTGCAGCTTGTCCTGTTTGCCATTGTTATACCAGTTGCTGAGTACACCGGCATAGCTGACTTCTCCAGATGATTCTGTGGCAGTACGCAGGCGGCGATGTACAAATGTTGATGCTAGAAAGTCGCCGACGATCCAGCCTATCATTAGCCATATAGAGGCGAGGCCGGTGGCATAGGTGTAGCCAATAACGCCGATAAACATATATCCGCTGTTGTTAGTGGCAACGGCAGACAAGCCGACTAATGCCGGTGAAAGTGAACTGCTAGCTAAATAATAATCTTGTTTGGTGCCACGGCTTTTACGTGCGGAAGAGATGCCGATAGCGACAAACAGCAGTAAGAAAAATAAGAAAGAAATTATCATAATATCTTGTGTAAGTTAGCTATCAGTGTGCAGAGTAGGTTGCAGAAATTTTACGCATAGATTTTTTTAAAAGTTATGGCTAATGCATTTATTCTGTTTCCAGTTCATATGCACCGTCGGCGTTATGCACTTCTTTTCCGGTAACCGGTGGATTAAATACACAGGCCATTTTCATTTCTTTAAAGGCACGTAAGATATGCTTATCATGTTTATCTAAAACATAAACAGTGCCAGGTTTTATTGGATATTTTTTGTTACCGTCCGGGCTATCACTCAGTGTTTCCACTTCACCTTCACCTGACATGCAGTACACCGATTCAAGATGGTTTTGATAGTGCATTTGAAAATCTGCATCTTCGTAGATGGTGGTGATGTGAAAGGAAAAACCCATATTGTCATCTTTTAATAACAATCGAACGCTGTCCCAATTTCCATTGGGGTCTTCAACTCGGCGCTGTGTTTTTTCTGCTTCCTGTAATGTTCTAACAATCATTTGTACTTTATCTCTGTAGGTATTATTTGTACTAATACTTTTTAATAAAAAATATTTTCGTCGATTAATCGTCAACGCGTACATCATCAAAGTAATCGGATTCTTCTGGAATGCCGTCTTCTTTTGCGCAAACTTCTCTTACCGCTTGTTCTACGATGTCGATACCTTTTTTCAGGTTTTCATCACTGGTGATTAATGGGCATAAAAACTTAACCACCTGATCATCTGCACCACTGGTTTCAATAATTAGGCCTTGTTGAAAACAGGCGCGGGTAATTTTTCCGGCAATATCGCCGTTGACGCAATTCATACCTAAAAACATACCGCGACCACGGCAAGTGAAATTGCCTTCACCATACTTCTCAGCAATTGCATCAAGGCGCTCAAGTACATATTTTCCTTTGCGTTTTATATCATTGGAAAATTTATCATCAGACCAGTAATGATCAATGGCAGCTTTCGCGGTAACAAAGGCAAAGTTATTGCCACGGAAAGTACCGTTATGTTCGCCCGGTTTCCATTGATCCAGTTCTGGTTTCATAAGTACTACGGCAAAAGGTGTACCGTAACCACCAAGTGACTTAGAGAGAGTAACGATGTCGGGTTTGATACCAGCTTCTTCAAAGCTAAAGTAGGTGCCGGTGCGTCCACAACCCGCCTGAATATCATCGATGATTAATAAAATATCATGTTTTCTACAGATTGCTTCAAGGCTTTTTAACCACTCAAAGCTCGCCACATTGATACCACCTTCACCCTGTACCGTTTCAACGATAACCGCTGCAGGTAAATCAACACCGCTGCTTGAATCAGAAAGAACTTTTTCGAGATAAGCGGTGGTATCTAAATCATCACCCATATAACCGTCATAAGGCATGCGGAAGGTGCCGCTTAAACTAACACCCGCCGCACCTCGATGGTGTGAGTTGCCGGTTGTGGCAAGTGCGCCCAGGCTCACTCCGTGAAAACCGTTGGTGAAAGCGATGATATGCTCACGTCCGGTAATATTTCTTGCCAGCTTTAATGCCGCTTCCACCGCATTAGTGCCCGTTGGCCCAGTAAACTGCATAACGTAGTCATAAGAGCGAGGTTTAAGAATTTTTTCATTAAAGGTGTTTAAGAAGGCTTCTTTTGCCTTGGTATGCAGGTCCAGGCCGTGGGTAATGCCGTCTTCCTGTATATATTCGAGTAATTTTTCTTTGAACACCGGGTGATTGTGCCCGTAATTTAACGTGCCGGCACCGGCAAGAAAATCGAGATATTGTTTGCCGTCTTCGTCATACAGGTATTCACCTTGTGCTTTATGGAAAACGCGGGGGAATGCACGTGCATAACTCTGTACTTCAGATTCGATTTCATCAAAAATTTTCATATAGATATCCTGGCGCTATCCTTAGCACCTATTGTGTAATTAAAAGTAATGTTAGGTTTTAACGGACTTTAACGGTCCGATTCGTGCGAGAAACTCAGTATCGTGCTCACCGGCAAGGTGATTGTTACGGTCAAACATGACCGATTTCTGCAGTGTGGTTTCTAGTTTATTGGTGAGGCTTTCAAACAGCGCCCAAGAGGCCTTATTTGATTCCGTGATGGTTGTTTCCAGGTGTGTGATTTTGCTACATTGGGGTCGATCTAGAATTTGCTTAAGCATTTTGCCAGCCAGCCCCATGCCACGAGCGCGTTCATCTACGGCTACCTGCCATATAAAGAGAGTATCTTCACGTTCAGGTATAAGGTATGCGGAGATGAATCCGACTAACTCTTCTTCAGAGTTGATTGATTGAACAGCTGCCACTGAAGTACTAGCAAAGTGCGAACACTGCAGCAGATTGCAATACATGGAATTGGTATCAAGAGGTGGGCAGCGAGCTATTAAGCGAAATACAGACGCACCATCATTGGGGGTTGGTGGGCGGAGAGATATTTGTGGTTGAGATATATTCATAAATTATGAACTTGTACATTATACGGTATCTACCTTAAATTCTCAATTTCGATGATAAACACAGAATATAAGCAGACAAAAATTTCACTTGCCTTATTAATGCTCTATTAACAGGGAGCTGTTAATATGCTGCAATTAAACGC
>Ga0316209_1001877_pt1 | contig 19132 bp, 20 predicted proteins | sample 6monopyrite_MG_FD_204945 | JGI IMG/M metagenome (GOLD analysis project Ga0316209, IMG submission 204945) | Microbial mat bacterial communities from mineral coupon in-situ incubated in ocean water Damariscotta River, Maine, United States -... | ecosystem: Environmental > Aquatic > Marine >...
TGGGATTAAAAAAATTATAATTTTAATAACTTATTAATTATCAAATCCAACACAATTAGAATTGTTGAAGATGTTTTTCTTTTTTTGGTGAGAATTAATAATTTTTTAGCCATTTATTTTGATTATACATAATAAACAAATACATTTGCAGGCGCTTAATTAACAGTTAAGCACAAGGAGTTAAACTCCGGTCCTATAGCTCAGTTGGTTAGAGCACCTGACTCATAATCAGGTGGTCCATGGTTCGAGTCCATGTGGGACCACTAAAAAAGTCTTGAAACGTAATTGTTTCAAGGCTTTTTTAATTTTAGGGTCAGAATTAGGTTAATAATTGTAAACTCAAGGTTTATTTAAAGGTAAAGAATTTCAATGGTATTCATTGAAATTAAACATAAAGTTGATTTTGTCAAAATTTCTACAATATCCTGATTATTTCATCATGCTCAAGTGTTCCGCTACTAAACTCTTTTAAAATTAATATTTTATTTACACTTTTCAATTTTCCATCTTCTATATTAAGAGCATATTTACATTTTCGAAAAATTGCTAAAGCAGTATGTCTTGAAAGTCCAATATTTTGAAGAGCAATAGCTATTCTATTTTGAGTTCCATATTCAAGTAATGAAGCCCAGTTCTCGCCTGCTGATTCCTCACCTAAGATATTAGCAACTACTTGATAGTAATGATTGAAATATTTTTCAAATAAAAACCTTAAAACATACTCAATATCATCAATAATCTTTTCGATTAGAGCATTTATATGTTCAGTATTTCCTTTTTGATAATTAACATAGTTGGGCCTATTGTCAACATAGCCCAAATGAATTAAACTTTTACTTACTTCATAATGTTGAATTGACATTTTTATTATTTGATTTAAGCCAAAACCATTAATCCATTGATTCATTAATAATGCATAGTATTTTAAACTTTGCTCTTTTCTTAGTTTTTTCTCAGAATTTTGCCAATCATACAGAACATAAATATTTTTTAATGTTTCAAGACACATTTCATAATTTATTGACTGGCTAGAAAGTTTTATTTTTCCCCCTTCATTATGTAATTTCTTTAAGTGCTTAAATATTTTATTTTGAATGTCTAAACTAATGGATTGATTTGAATTCAGGATATAAGATGGAATCTCATAATTTTTGACTTTAGCTTTAGCTAATTCTATTATTCTCTCTCTTTTTTTTTCAATTAACCTCTCTATCAAAGGGCTTTTGTAATTAGACTTTATCTCAAGCGTATCAACACTTATAATATTTGCAATATATCTCAAGATTGCTTGTTCCTCTTGTGAACCTGTAATTGTTTGTTCTTTAAGAATTTTTTCTATTTTTTGTAAGTTTTTATCAATTCGAGTTAATACTGTTGGCTTTAAAATTATTTCAGACTTATTAAGTATTTCTTTATTTTTCCATACCCAATCCCCATGTTGAACACAAAAAATATTTCCGTATAATTCTCTTGATAACCTACCTGCTCTACCTGATAAATTCCAAAAATCTATTGGAGATAATGGTTTACGTCCATTTTGTCCATTTAATATAAATATATTTTGAGTAGGCATATTGACTCCCTCAAGCAGAGTTGAAGTACAAAACACATTTTGAACTTCTTCTTTTTTATACAAGTCTTCTACTAGATTACGTATTAATTGAGGTAATTTTCCATAATGAAATGCAACTTTGTGCTCCAATAAATTAACCAAGTAATAATCAGGATGAATATAATCCTTTATTTGTTTTATTGATTTTATTAATTTTTCAGAGAGTTGACTTTTTTTTGTTTTTTTTGACAATTCATTAGCTTCAGATATTGTTTTGGCTTTACTGTTACAATAAATTAAGTTGTTTTTTTCATTTCCCAAATGGAGAATTAAATCTGTTGTAGTTTCGACAGTTTGAAATAGTTTATGGTTTTCTATATTTATGGTTTTGTCTTTTTCAATTAATTCAACCTTTTTATTTAATAAATCAACGAAAAATAGATTCTGAGAAACCGGCGATTCATTTGTTTTGAAGGTGGTATTAGGTTTATTTCGATTAAATAACTCTAGAAAAACTTCTGGGTTTGATACATTTGGAGATGAGAAGTATAACTTTACATTGCCATACTTTTTAATTGTTTTCTCGATTGCAGTATAAGTCGTCACACTTCTTGAATCATTTTCATTCGCTAATTTGTGTGCTTCATCTACAAATACAAATCCAATTGGAGGGTTGCTTAATTGAGATAAATAACTAATTAGTCTTTCTGGTGTTAGAATTAGAATGTAGTTATGCGGTTCATCCGCTATAAAATCATTTACATTTGAATTCGTAAGAATACGATATTTATACTGTTCAGAAAGTTCTTTTACTTCTTCTTTTAAGTCAAGCGTAAATTGATTTATCAATGCTCTTGTAGGTACAATTATTACTAAGTTTTCGGGAGGACTATTTTTCATAACTTTTTTTATAAAAGCTTTGATAATAAAAGATTTACCCATTGATGTCGGTCCTGAAAAGCTATATTCTAGTGTGTTACTTAACTCTGAATATAGTTCAAACTGCGAATCTGTAAAAACTAAACTTTCTGAATCTGGAACTTTTTGAATGATTTTTTTAGCATCAACTTCCATACTTCTAAAGAATGGTAATTCCGCAATATTTCTGTTATACTTAGTTAGGTAGTTAATAGCTGGAAAATTTCCCAATTTCGAATAGACTGCCTTGGAAACAGTTCTATAAATTTCATCATCTTTAAAAAGATGATTCAAGTAAGTTATAATCTGATATGCTTTGTTGCGTCCTTCTGAATTTTTTGAATTGGAAAGGATATCTGAAAATCTTAAAGCATCTTTAAGTTCTTTATTAGTCAAAATGTTTTCAGAGACCTCTATCTTTAAATTGTATTCTGCAGATATTATAGCACATTTACTGAATATATATTTGAAATAGTCATCATTTAAAACATCTTTTGTTAACTTTTCTATTATCGTCATAATTTTAAGTTAACTTTTGAATAATGTCTTTTCTTGTCTCCGCTAAATTTGAAAATGGAATAACATACAGATGAAAATTGTAACCTGTAAATTCCACCTTGTTTATTTGGAAATTTATTGAATCAATTAAGCTTTCGACTTCTTGCTTAATTTTCTGCCTAATATGAGTTCTAAACTCGCTATTCGATTTGTTACTTTCTTCTTCACTTACCTCAACATCATAACCCAAAAATATTCCAAAAGAATAATCAGTGTTTATTTCATTCTTTTGAGCATTTGGTATGATTACGTTTTTAAGAAATTTGTATAGCTCAGGATTAGCTGTTTCCTTAATTAATTGACTATTGACTAAGCCAATTTCAAATTCAATCTTATTATCACTTAAAAGTTTAGATAATGAACCAAATGCTTCATAAATTCCCATTTGTAGATTTGAATTAAGTTTTGACTCTCCAAATATTAATTGATAATCTGTATCAGTTACTTTTAATAAATGAACACCATCAGCTCCTTTTACATAATCGTTTTTGGCAGTTTTAATTTCTAATTTTGTTAGGATTTTTGGAGCGTTTAAATGTGATTCTAATAAACAATAAAGTAAAATCTCACCTAATTCTCCTTCATTTGATGAATACCGTCTAAGTTTATCTTGTGCCTTAGAAACTAATGTGGCATATTCTTCAGTATCAATTAATTTTTGAACTTCTGTTCTGGACAATGCAAAATGATATAGTTGGTTTGATAAAAGATTTACAAGTTCATCATATGCAAAAGCATTATTTTTTACTTTCAATGTAAATACATTGATCTTATTTGACTTGTTTAATTCTAAGTTTTCTATATCGTGATAGAATAGTTCTAAAAAAGTTTCTTTTACATTTGTTTTAATCATATTTATTCAGGCGACAATATTTTTTTTTAGTTATTCAATAACTAGATAAGACATAAATGTACACTATATATCTGATTAATTATAGATAAACAATGAGTTTGCACTTTAAGGTTGCTTATTATTATCGGATTTAATAAAATTGTAACCGATTGCGAAAGAGTGCCATGTTTTCCCTTGATATATCCATTTAGAACCGATTCCACTAGCATAATCTTGACCAAACACATAACCTAGACTAAAATTGTCAAATTGTAATATTAGTCCACTACTCCATGAAAAACCAGGAAGTACACCGATTTCAGAACTGTTAGAAATAGTTGTTGTACTATTATTTAAATTAATAAATGATAAACCTAATGTAGCAGGAATTGTTGCATAATAGTTGTTTCTTTTGGATAGTCGTTTGGTTATTCCAAAATAGGGACCTAATGTAACATCAGTAGTCATTTTAAAATTAGTTGTATCTTGTTTAGGTCTTAACTTAAAAGGAATAGTTAATAATCCTGTAGTTATTTTATAATTTCCTTTATTAAATACACCAATGTTGTATAACGTTGCTTTTGATAGTTTTTCAAATTTTTCTTTTTCAATCATTAGTATTTTATTATTGATTCCGTTAATTGGAATATGTACTCCTGAAAATCTTATTTGATTAATTGTATATGAACTGTCTGAAAATTTATTATTTATTTGGGTAATTGAATCTTTATAATTAGGATAGGTTAAAATCACATACTCTTTCCCCATATTATCAATGTGAATTCCATATTCAGCATCCACTAAAAAACCAGAAGTACAATAAAATAAAGTGTCACTTAATATTTCTCTCCTATTATTTACTTCAAAAAAACTGGCTCGTTCATTTATTTCTATATAAGTTTTTCTTTCGAAATTTTGTTGTCCATAGCTACTAAATGTCAGTAAAAATAGTATTAATGTAATATATTTCATTTTAGTAAAGTATTAAAATAATTCATTAGTAATTGACTCTTTGTTCGTACTAGATATAATTTTTAGTGGCTTTAAATACTCAACAACTTTATCAAGTATTTCTTCACTAAAATCACTTTTTATTTCATGTAATAAAAACTGTAGTCCTCTTAAATTATATTCAATTGATGTTACATTTTTATCATTCCATAATTGAAGTAAACTATTAATGGCATTTTGAGGGTTACCATCAAATTTAAAATCCATTTTAGAAAAGAAATAATCATTATAATTATCAACTAAAGGTTTATCAATCCATTTTACTTTTTTTAAGTTGTTAAATAGAAGAATTGCGCTTAAAAAGTAAGCGTTAATTAACTCATCTGAATCAAAGGCTCTTTGCCCTATATCCATTCTTAATTTATCAATGTAAAGTTCTAAGTCTTTATTTGTTTTCATGTTTTGTCAAATTATATAATTTATAAAAAATACTTACACCTCTTATTTGGTGTTTTAAAGGCATTAAAATTTCATCCAACAGCTCTATTCACTACATGAATTATTACTTACAGGCTTCATTCATCTTCAAAATTCATCAATTATTTCAACACTTGCTTGAGCAAAAGGACTACTATCTATTTGCATTTGTAGGACTCGTCTGAAATTATTTAGCTCTTTTTGTTCAATTAGCTCTTGAATCTTTGTTCGTCCTTTATAACTTTTCTGAAGAATTAATTCAATTGCATCATCAATTCCAGTTAAAGTACTTGGCATATCATACATAATTGCTGTTGGTGCGTTTTTTTTGTCTAGTTGAAACCATAAATGATGTTTTCTAAACTTTGCTTTCATTACATTCGCAGATAATCCATTTCTTTTATAAAACATTTGTGCCTTCTCTCTAATCATTCCTTTAAGGTTGCTTGGAATTACAATTTTTAGTTTAAAATCTGAATATTCGATTCCATCAATTTTAAGACTTTCTGCCGTTTGGACACTTTCAACCAAATCAGCAATAAAATTTTTATAGTAACCGATAGCTAATGCCGTTGTAGGATATAAACTTAAATGCCCTAGTCGGTGATGTTCTTTTATTTTTTCGATATATGTATCACAAGTTGATTTAATTGATTCTTCATCTGTCTTATCAAATCGGGGCATATAAATTCCACTAAAGTCACTTGGTAGTTTAATTCCGTTTTCAACTAGTAAAAATGATTTATGGTGCCCCATTGCTCCAAGAAATAATGCCATTTCCAAAATTACATTATCTCGGGGCTCAATTACCAAGCGGTCATTTGTTTCAGTTAAATCATCAGCTGTCGCGACAAAAACTCCAAAGTCAAAATAATTTGACATCCTAATTAGATTGTCAAATGTACTACGATTAGGTTCCCAAATATCTGGTTCTGACCATACAAAACAGTCAGCAATAGAGGATAAATATACTTTCACTTTTTCAGCTATATCAAGCCCTGAAACTGAGGAGCCTATAAAAATCTTTGGTCTTATCATACGTTAATTGTATTTTTTAAATCAATAAAAATGGATTCAATCTCAGCAAGTAATAGTTTTAAATTTTCTTTTTTTGTAGGATTGTTTCTAAATATATATTCTCTTCCATCAACAGAAACTAAATCGTCCGCCATACCAGTATCTGTTGCAATTTTTTTCATTTGGTTATAAATAACCGGAACTAATTCATAAAAAGAAAGGTTTTCGTATAAAGTAGTGTTTACATTATAACAGATTGCATTTATATCAAAACTGCTCAAATCTATATTTTGGTCTGAATTAGCTTTACCATTCTTTAAGAAACGAATCATTTTTTTTAAACGACCATTTGTTTCAGAACTCCTTTCATTAATTCGTTTAATACTTAAAAAAGGATAGTCGGCACTTTCTCTTGAATGAGTATCTTTATTATAAACCTGAACACCTCTATAATCGCCTTTGTTATTGACAATTGAAGAAACATTATCATACCAATTTGCTATAACTGTATCTACTTCTCTATTTAGGCTTAAATTTTTAATCTTTATTGCTTTTGGTTTAGAAATATCACATTCGTTATATGTTTTTGTTAGCACAGTTTCACTTTTAGACCTTATGGTTTTTAAATTTTCAAGGGCATTCCCAGAAAAAGAAGGGTTATTCACTTCTTTTTCCAATTTTTCTAAAGAAGTTTGATGAAACTTAGCTCTTCTTTCGGGACTAGCTAAAAGCTGTTTTATATTACTTGCATCATATGAGTAAAATTTATCTGAAATAGCCAATAGGTCAATATCGCTATAACCTTTTATATGAGTATTAGTCATAACTGACCCTTGATATTTGTATGTAATATCATTTAATTCTTTTGATAAGTGCTCTTTTACTCGTTCTCCTGCGTCTTTACTGCGTTGAGTATATTCAGGCTCTACACTTTTCATAGTTAGTCTAATATATGTTAATACTTCACTATATGAAATTGTTGACAGTTCATCTGAGAAAGCTTTCTTTAATGTAAAGTTTTCCGGATTAACTCTTCCTTTAACACTTGAAATTAATTGTTGATAATTTTTTTTCATTTGTTTTATTTTTTAATTAAATATTAAATCAAAGATTTATCTGGGTTTACATAATCCACGGAATTATTGGATTTGAACTTAGATCAAGTAACCTTGTTAGAAGTCCAAAATGTTCTATTTTACAGTTTTTGAAAGCCAGAAGGTTTTTGTATAAAAAACATTTTAAAGGGCATATCTTCTAACTTAAATATTCAAAACTAGAAATGGAAGGTTATATTTTTTCAGTCCTCTAAAAAATAACTCATTATTAGGATTGTTCTCTATTCAGACTCTGTTAATGCTAAAAGGTTAGTCTATGCTTTTTAAACGAACTCGAATCATATCTTAGTTACAAGTACATGTGTGCTTTATTAAATCAGCCCCGTCAACATTATCAATTTCAAAACAATCAGCTTTATGATTAGGAGCATCTGGATAGGTCCAAATACTCGCTTTTATTTCAATTTTATTTTTACAATTATTACATTCTTGCTCCATAGTTGATTCGTTTTGGTTTTCACGACCGGCAGCTCCGCTACTTTCAGAAACTTCATCCCATTCAGTAAAATTATTAGAGGGAAAATTTTGATTACTTCCACACTTCTTACACTTTACATCAATTGTACCTGTACAGTTCATAATTTATTATTTTTAAATTTTCTAAAATAAGTAGTAAGTTTATCTTAGTACTTTTATTTTAAATGGATATTTACAACCTACAATCGAATAGTACTCCAGGTATATATTCCAATGAGACAAATATCGAACTTCTAAAAAACACATTCATCCGTATTAATACATTTAAAAAAAAGATTTTATAGTATATATACTGTATTGTAAATTTCTAAAAGATGAAGTTTGCCCCAAATAAAACCCCAAAATCAATTCATTAGCTATCATCTGATATTTAACTTGTATAAAATCAGATTGAGCATTATAAAGCCTGGTTTTTACTTCTAGCAAATTAGAAAATGTAATAACTCTATTTTCAAATTGAACTTGACTATTATGGTAATTTATTTCATTAGCTTTTAATACTGCTTTTAGTGAGTTGAATTGAGGAGTTGAAATATCCAATAATGATATATTTAGTTTGTTTTTCTTTCAAAGAGGAATACATTATTTACTAAATAGCATCCAATTTAATTTCAGTTCATAATAGCTACCATTAAAAAGGGATTTTGTAACAATAGAGCCGGGTGTATTTGTATAAGTAATTTCTTCAAAATCAATAAAACCCTTATTTATTCCTAACATGATGTTCAATTGTTTTTTTCTAAACTGTTTTTCAAACCCCAAATTAATATGGACTAATGGAAAAACTCCTGAGTGTGATATTATATTTAACATTGTAGAATTGTTCCATATAAATGTTGTTGTAGAAGAATTTAATTGTAATTGCAAATTAACACCAATTTGTAAAAGTGTTGATACTTTTTTTGAAACAGGAAACTTGAAGCCATAAAGGAGAGGTATTTTTAAAGAGGTGTTTGTCATATAGTTACTGAAATTATTTAAATAAAAACCTTGTCTAACTGAAGATACCTCAACTCCAAATAAAAAAGAAGACGTTTTACTCGATTTAATTATCCTTTCATTAATAATAGAAATCCCTACTCCAAACGTGACTATTTTACTAAAGGTTGGTGATTTAAAGGATACATTATCTTGATTGTTTTTTGTAATTGAATGTCCAATCCATAATATATTTTTTTGAGAAAATACATTACTTGACATTAAACAAAACATCAAAAATATTTTCATTTTTTTAACGAATTAAAATACCAATTTACACCTAATTCTATTTTTGTTCCTTGGTAATCAAAAGAACTAGAAATATAGGGCTCAAATCGTTCTAAAGTAAAGTGTCTTATTGGTTTAAATCCTTTACTTAATGTAGTGTAGATCTCTAATTTTCTATGCTTTTTAGTTTTAATATGGTAGCCAAGTGAAAGTTTTAGTATGGTGTAAAAGCCAGAGAACTCTTCTCTTGTGACAACTGTTTTAGGTCCGAATTCATTTTTATTATTTGTACTTTTCCAAATACTCGGAAAGGTAAATGTTTCCTCACCACCAATAATTAAGAAAAACGGATTTTGTTTAAACGAATATTGTATTTCAAAAGGTAATTCATATAGTCCCACACTATTGGTATAAGTACTGCCATAAAAAAAATAACTTATTTTCTGAGTGGATAAAATGTCCAACCCAGAATTAACAGAAAATGTATTTGAAAGTTTATATTTTAACCTTAATCCTAACGAATATCCAATAGGTTGGCGCAGGCCTCTTATCTTTAAGCCCATTCCATCATTAATTTGAGTGTTCTCAATAAATGTACGATTGACATTTAAACTTACTCCTAACTGAAATTTTTTATTTGAACTTTCTTGCGAAAATAAATTAAAGGATAATAGGATAAATATTATTACAATTTGTTTCATATTAAAAACTAAAAAAAGCCTTTTGATGTTTTCATCAAAAGGCTACTAATTTACTAATTGAATTATTTAATAACTAATTTTTCCAAATAAGATAAATTATTACTTTTTACCATTACAAAGTAAACTCCATTATCTAGATTTAGTTTTGATAGATTTAATTTGAATGTTTTTTCAGACGATAAAAAAGAAGTTGAAAATAAAGTCTTTCCATTGAGGTCATAAATAGTAACATCCAATAATTCATCCATTTTTAGTATGTCTGAGTCAAGGTTTATATTTATAAAATCACTTGTAGGATTTGGATAAATATTAATATTTAATTCATTTTTATTTTCAGATAAAGTTAGAGCATCATTAATTGCTTTATCTTCATGAATTCCCGCATCCGTTCTCATTACTACTTCAATAAGATCTGAATTAGATATCCCTTGAGGATAGTATCCTTCAATGTTTAGGTCAATTATTTCAACCTTATATTCTAAACCTTCTTCAGTCATGTATTGAGTCAATTTATAAGAGTCTTTCGGAAATTTACCACTCAAATTTACTTCACCATTCAAAAGTTCAATTTTACCTTGCCAAAATGTATTATTAGTAGTAGGTATAGAGTCGTCATAATCAAGATTTACATTTGGTAGCCACATTACAATTTCTAATGAGCTAAACAAATCTTTACCTAAAACAGTAAAGGAAGCATTGATTCCTTTTTTTACCACCTTATCATTTTCAAAAATTGTTTCAGCACATGTTACACTTGATTGTTCATAACCTGTAGGGTCTTTTTTTATTTTGTTTTCAACTAGATTGTAATAAAGGTCTGAGTTCGAATTACCTCTTGCGCAAATCCAATACCATCTAGTCACAGCTCCTCCTTGTGATTCATTCCCCCATTGATTTATAGCCCATTGGTGTGCACAAGTGTTACCAGTCCATGTGTCCGGATAAAAACCTGCAATATCACACTTTGTTTCTTTATCAGTAGTTGGCACCCCTGACACTGTTACTCTTGATCTAGCTTTGTATTTCCATCCGTAGACATTACAATTGCTTCTAGTTATTGTTTCTCCATCAGCAAATGAAATGTTACTCATTAAAATGGCGCTAAAGATTATTATTATTCTTTTCATAGTATTTAATTTTACCTACAAAGTATTATCTAATTAACTGCGTGTAGGCTACTACAGTTAATCAGATTGCGTAAGACCTAATAGTCTGCAAACGTATTAATTACGACTTATGAAGAGGGTGTTACAGCACACTCTTCTTTTATTGTTCAAAATTGGATAATTTAAAAATTATTTTTATCCGTATAAATACTTTTTTTTAGCCAACTGAATCGTATAAACCCTCAATATGAATAATTAAAGAAATTATGTAAAAGGCTCAATTATATTTTATAAGTGTTAATTTAATATGAAAAGTGATCCGTTTAGGGAGTAATTAAGTTTGCTCTATTTATGATTTTATAACTAATCAATTACAAAACTATAACTCACTGACGGCAATATGCCAAACAAACTTCTTTGGTACAACTTTAAGTCCCCTTGGTTCCAATTAGCATCAATTTCTTGCTCATAGTAATAGTAATATGGGTTTTTACGACTATATACATTGAGCACACTAAAACTCCAATTTTGACTTCCCCATTTTGTGTCTTTGGTGATGTTTAACGCCAAATCTAACCTATGATAATCTCTCATACGTGATGAATTTTTAGAATCATATAACAACACTACTTCATCATCATACACATAAATCTGACTTGCTAATGTTACTGGTTGCCCTGTACCGTAAAACCATGTGGCAGATAAATTAACGCGATCCGAAAATTTGTGATTCACTAAAACACTTGTGTTTATTAACCTGTCATATTTATAAGGGAAAAGTTCATTATTATTAATGTTTTGAAACTGACGACTCGCTTTAGATAGTGTGAAACTTAACCACCCAGTTGTTTGACCTTGATTCTTTTTTAAAAATAGTTCCAAGCCATAATTTGTACCTATGCCTTGGCTTTCTACTACATTTTCCCAATCATCTAAATTACCTACTAGTGACGCGCCTGGTTTAAAGGTTATTAAATTACTTAGCGATTTATGATAACCTTCTAAAGTTAAATCGTATTTTCCGTCTGCAAAAATTTTAGAAAAACTTAATGCATGCTGCAGAGACGTTTCTGGTTTTATATTTTCTGTTGACGGCATCCAAAAGTCATTAGGCGTACCTACGCTTGATGTGGTTAACAAATGCATGTATTGTGTCATTTTTGAAAAAGCATATTTTACCGATAAATTTTCAGTCACAATATAGTTTAACAACACACGGGGTTCAAAAGCGTCATACAATTGGTTGTTGACAATATACGTAGAGTAACGCAAACCAATGTTAGCACTAAAATGTAGCGTATTGATTTCATTTTCCATATAAACAGAATTCTCAAAGGCACTTATTTTATTGATATAATCAAGGTTTACTTCATCATCATTTAAAACTATTGAATACTCTTCATTATTAGGTGTAAATGTATAATTGACACTATTAATACCTAGCTTAATATTATATTTTGAATTAATCAAATAAGATAGGTTATACTTTAAACCAAGGTCATTAACACCTGTTGTTAACTTACTATTTACTTCTTTAGAAAAACCGGGGCTACTATTTTTAATGTGTAATGAATTTACACTTGAAAAATTTGAATTATACAGGGTTAAATTACTAAATATTTTTTTTGTGAATACGTGATTCCAGCGGAGAACGGCCATTTTATTTCCCCATTTTAAATTATTTTTAAAATCAGTCCCCACAGATCCTTGATCTATTTTAACAGCATCATTACCCATATAACCACTAATAAATATTCTATCTTTATCTGATATTTTATAATTTAGCTTAGCATTTAAATCGTAAAAATTATAGCTAATTCCGGACCCCATCATTCTAAATATTGGAAGCAACCGTTTTCGCCCACTTACTAAAAAGGACATCTTATTTTTAATAATTGGTCCTTCAAAAGTTAATTTGGCCGACAATAATCCAATAGACCCTGTTGTTGTAAATTTATTCATATTACCTTCTCTCATTTGAATGTCAAGCACTGACGATAATTTACCACCATACCTTGACGGAAAACCGCCTTTGATTAACTTGACACTATTAATAGCATCCACATTAAATACAGAGAAAAAACCGCCAAAATGAGACGGATTATAAATAGGGACATTGTCTAACAATATTAAATTTTGATCGGGTGAGCCGCCTCTTACAATTAAATGACTTTTTCCTTCTCCACCTGATTCTACGCCTGGGGTGAGTTGAAACGCTTTAATAATGTCAACCTCACCAAACATATTTGGTAATAATTTAACTTCTTTTGGTGTTAATTTAATGGTTCCCATTTCGGGTTCTTTAATTAAAGACTTATCACCTATTACTGTAATGGATTCTAAGGTAATACCTTTACTTAAAGTAATATTTGTTGTGGCTATATTAGAATTTAAGTCTATAATCTGAGTTTGATAGCCAAATAATGAAACTTCAACTGAGACTATTGAGTCTTGCGTAGGAATTGTAATACTGTAATAGCCATAAACATTGGTTTTAGCTCCAATAGTGTACTTTTGACTGTACAATCTTGCTCCTATTAATGCTTCTTTTGTCTCGGAATCATAAATATAACCGCTCATGGTTTGCTGAGTTAGTCCAAAAGAGCATTGACAAATTAATAATATGAGAAGTAGTTGCTTTCTCATTCGATTTTCATTGAATCCACAAACATTATGTTTACAGACGAATTATAACTTCCAAACACACCTAATCCATTGGTAATGTTACTATGTAATTCTTGAGGTTCACCAACACCATATAAGATGTCCTCTTCTTGAGAGTATAAATGGTCATACATTTTTGTTTTATACAAATAATAATCTTCTGAAACATGTCTTAGTGTTATTTTTACTTCTTGTCTTCTAAATCCATAAAATGAACCAACAGATTGTAAAAGTCTAGTATGAAGAGTCAATGTTTTTAATTCTCCATCAAATGTTTTATCATTAAAAAGTAATGATTTCGGTGCATCTAAGTAAAACTCAATTAATGTAGGATAATAACTCTCTGACTGAATTGCTTGATCTTCTGAATTAACATCATATACGTACACATACCCAGGTGAAAAAGGGTAATTTTTAGGGTAGTTAACAAATAATATTTCGTAGAAATTATCCTCATTTGGTGGATCTTGAAATACTATGCCTACTTCTGAAATCGCAGCAGCATATTTATCTTTATAGGATACAGGAATGAAAGTAGTTTCAATAATTTCGACTTTTTGTGGAATTGTAGTTTGAGAAGTTAATGATTCATTACCTTTAATGATCTCTAAGTTATATACTTTACTTGATTCAGTGTTAAATAAATTATTTTGCGAAATATACCTATTCAATTCAGTTGAATAAATTAATGTATCGACAATAACATTGTCTTCTGTTAAAATAACCGTGGCATCAGATATATATTTAATGGTTTGGCTATTTAAAGGTTGAGTCGTTTGAAGTTCAACATTAACAAAATTAGAGTCTAGTGTATTGCTAGGAGATAAATAACAATGGACTACAAAACTTGGCTCATTTACGGGCAAGTCAATTTCAATCTCTTTTTGGCAAGAGAAGAAAAATACAAAAACAAGGAAAGCGTAAATTTTCATAGGACTGCAAAGATTATCATATAAATCCAAAATAAAAGTTAATTACTCACAAAAATCAGTGTATTTTAACAGGTCTATTGTTAATATAAATATCCATTTACTTAGCTTACTCTTCTAAATTTCTTAAGCCTATTGGAAACATTAACTTAAACTGTATTGCACTTCCTCTTGAATAAGCTGCATTCATTCCTAAAAGATTATTATTGTAATATAATTCGTATATAACAGCCGATAAATGTCTTGTTCCTTGTTCGTAATATATAGAAGTAACTATACGCCTTTTATTTTTCACATACCAATCAATATTAAAACCAAGATCAAAACTAACGCTCCATACCTTATTAAGATTAGACTCCCATGCTACTATATCAATTTTATTACCATCATAAAGAGTATTTGAGGTAGTAAGAGGTTGGATCATCCAACTATCATTACCATCCACATCAAAAACTTTCATATCATCAAAACTATTTTCTGTCCATTTTTCTGTTTTAATAATATTAATTCCTGTATGAAGTTTTAAAGTGAAAAAAGTATTTTGTTTTTTCTGAAAATGTTGTTTAGTAATTAACTTAAAATTATAGGTTAGTGGAACTTTAGTCATACTACCACCAACCCAAGTTGACTGACGCACTGCTCTTTTATTTTGATAGATACCCGAATTAGATTTTGTAGTATAACGAATGTCAATTGTTGAACCTGTTAAATCGCCACCAATTATCCCTAAACTAAATTGATGTTTGTTTTTCTGATATTCAAACTTTATTCCGAATGTTAAAGGAGTTAATAGTTGATAATCAGTTATAGGATAAGTAAAATCTATGTCATTATTTGGTGTATTAACTTTTTGCAGAGACTTTTTTGAACTAGCTAAAGGTGTTCCATGACCTATAAATGGAGTGATGTGAAATTTACTCTGAGAGATACTCGTAAAATTAAAAATACTCAATAATAGTAAAAAATAATATTTAGCCATGTTTTTATTTAATAGAGATAGGAAATAGAATTTTAAAGTGTAAACTGCTTCCTGCTGAAGCGTTTGTGATATTAAACGGTTGTTCATTTTCGTAAGAAATAGTAGTATAGGTCGCACTTATATATCTTTTTAGCCCTTGCTCATAATATAATGATGTTATCATTTTTCTTTTGTCATTTAATTTAAATGCTAAATTAAAACCAAAATCTAAACTCAAATTAACTCTTTTTCCTGTTTGGTAAGATAAGTTGTAGGCATTATTATCTATTGTTAATTTCCCTCCAGATGGCACATCTTGAGTCAAAATATAGGACTCTGTTGGAATAATCTCTTTTGTAAACCCATTCCATTTTTGCGAGATTAATAAATTTAAACCTGTATGAAATGAAAAAGAAAAATTCTCTTTTTTATTCCACCAAGCTTTATAATTATACGAAATAGGAACTTTTAATAATTTTATACCGCTGTAAATATTTTTTTCAATGAATACCTCTTCATTATTTACAAGTGCGTAAAAATTATACTTAACCTTACTGTATGCTCGGTCATTAAATATGACTCCAATATTAAAATCGTGCCTATTATTTTTAATATAGTTAAATTTAAAACCAAATAAAACAGTATTCATAGGAGATAACGTAGGTCGTGTATCCTTTATCACAAAAAAATCAGGCGGTTCATAATCGTTCCCTTGACCCCTTGATACTTCAATCTTTCCACCAATAATTGGAGTGAAAAATATTTGTTGCGCACAAATAGTGTGCGCAACAAATAATAAAGAAAATAATACAATAATTCTTTTCATGTTTTTATTAAATATTTACTCTTATTTGAAGATATGGAGCTATTAAATTACCATCATATTGCAGTGTTCCATTAGATAAAACTGTGCATCTACCAGCATTTTCTATTCTATTATCTAAAATATGCGATAAGCCAAATGTGCTGTTAAAAACTAAAGTACGGTATATCTTTAGGGAGTTAAAATTTGATTTAATTGGAAATTGAGCGTAGATTAAATTGGTTGATACGATTGCTAATATTAAAATGTAAATTTTCATAATTATTCTATTTATAAAAAGAGGCTATTCTATAAATAAAAATGCACTATTCTTTAATTTTTCTTTTTTTCCAAGGATAAAACTGTAAGCGTCTTGAAATTTGAAATTGAAAACCACTACCACGGCTAAAGGTATGATAAACATATTCTTTAGTTGGCACTCCTGTTTGTTCTACTATAACTTTATGCGTTGTGGACTCTATAGTTTTAAAACCTTGGGTATAAATTAGAGATGACGAAAAAAGATATTTTTCGTTAAAATAAATATCAGAGGATAGCCCTAAACTTAAAAACATAGAAAATTTATTTATAGCATTAACTCTATGTTCTATATTAATGGATATATCGTCATAATCTCCACCTCCAGCTAGAAAATAATCATCAAACTCAGGGCTTGGGTCATCCTGATTTAATGCATTACCATTATATTTAAACCCACTTCCTAAAATATAATATGAATTTTGTAAATGCAATCTTTTTTGATCACGTACTTTCCTTCTTTTATAATATAATAATTCAAACCTATTGTTAAATATTAATGATGCAAACTCATTTCTGAAGCCACCATATCTATTATCATTAGCTGGACTAATTGGTGTAAATGAATTAAACCGAGTACTCGTAGCATCTTGATTCCAACCAACTTCTAAAAGATCACCATAACTAAATACTACGCCTGCATTAAAGCCGATATTATATACCGTTAAAAAACTTATTGGTGACACACTTACTTCTGTATAGGGATTAGAGATTAAGTCAAATGATAAATTTTTGTTAAACAAACTTGACTTTGTAAAGTTGAAAAAGTTGGTAGTTGTCTGGTAACTTTTTTCCTCTATTTTTGGTCGAATATAAAAAGTTCTCTGGGCAAAAATATGCCCAGAGAATAAAATACTCAACAATAAAATTATTGTTGTTTTTTTCATAATTTATTATTTATTAATAAGGCGAGTTAATATTTCTACCTGCCCAGTTTGTATAAATTCCTTCAAAATTTGCTCTAACGTAAAAATAAAATCCATTTAAATTACGTGTGTTTTGATAAAATACATATTCATAATTATTAGCAGTTCTATTTCCCGTTGAGCCAGCACTTGCTGTTTTTATATTAGAATCGCCACAAGGCTTTCTTTTACACCAAGCTTCATTTGCTTTTATTTCCAAAAATTTATTAAAATAAGTACCGAAAGGTATAGATGATGCATACCCTGCCTTTAAAACAAAAAACACTCCATATTTGTTAAACTGTACATAGCTTCTAAAGTATTCTCCTGTTCCTGGGTGCAAAACAAGTGGGCTTAAATATGACCCACTTCCAATACCACCACACGCTCTATCATCTGGAGATGTATTAGTAGCTAGGTGAAATATAACATCATCTTGAGTAGAGAATAATTTAATTTCTCTGTTAGACTCAGTAACTAATCCTTCATATGCAGATTCCTCAGTAGAAGCCAAAGCCAAAACTTTTTCAGTTTCAGGGTTTATCTTAATGAACCATTCACCAATTTTAACTATTTTGTTTTTATCAAGAATAGCTTCCATAAAATCATCATCAAAAAGCACACTTTCTGGATTAGACTTGCCAAATGAATTAAATTCAGATAAATTAATGTGCTTAACTAAATAACCTAGTTGTGTATAATCTTCATTGTTTACAAATGCTTCATAATACTCAATCGTTTCAAATTCTAATACTCCATCATGTACTTTTAAACCGCTCTAATCATTATTGTCAGTTGTAACAACATCCTCTGACGCAGGTGTAGGTAAAACCGTTTCTTGATTTTGAGTAGTATTCACCTCCTCAATTTTCTCTTTTTCACAACTCGTTATTGTGATTCCTAATGTTGCCAAAATTAGGCCACTTAAAATTATTTTTTTCATAATATTAATTAACACCTACAATTTATTTGTTTATCTTTACAACCGCATGTAGGTAACTACGGTTATTTAGATTGCGCAAAGTTTAATCGGTCTGACATCAGATTTATTGCGACTTGAAAGGAGGGTGTGTCAGCACTCTCTTTTATTATTTTTAAAATTATTTAAGACTAAGTATAGGGTCAACGAAATAAATTCTACAATAATACTCAACAAAGATTAGACTATTAATTAATAATGTTTTACGTATAAATACTATGTGTTAAATGAATGTAATAGTATAAATACTAATGAGCCTAGTTTTTAATTAGAAAAACGGCATAAGTTTTATTCCAAAAGTCAATTGTTATAGGGTTTAATTTAATGGTTCTATTTTTTTTAAGATCAACAACTAGCAACATATAAAAATCATAAATCAAATGTAAAGTACAGTCTGTATTACTTATTCTCACAATTGAAATTAGTTTACCATCCTCTGCTAATAGGTATAATTGAGATTTAATATTAAAATTATTAAATTCTATGAGGTCTAATTTTATCAAAATTCTATTATTTAATCCCCAATTTGATAAATAAATAAAGACCGTTGCAAAAGGAATCATTTTATATTAATCTCATTGTGATGTTCTAAAAATTGTGATTTATCACTTTTTAGGTTGTCTTTTTTGTTTTTTTGATACAAAACAGAGCATTCTTTACTGTTTTT
>Ga0316209_1001879_pt1 | contig 19123 bp, 20 predicted proteins | sample 6monopyrite_MG_FD_204945 | JGI IMG/M metagenome (GOLD analysis project Ga0316209, IMG submission 204945) | Microbial mat bacterial communities from mineral coupon in-situ incubated in ocean water Damariscotta River, Maine, United States -... | ecosystem: Environmental > Aquatic > Marine >...
ATAAAGCATTGCGGATGCGCGTTAACATGTCAGCTATCGGATCTGTCATCATAATCTTATACCTCTACCAACTGCCTTTACGTAAACCAGGCACATCACCGCGCATAGTATGTTCACGTAATTTATTTCGACTTAATGCAAACTTGCGATAGACACCATGTGGACGTCCTGTTATTGAACAGCGACGACGGCCACGACTTGGGCTTGCATCACGAGGCAACTTTTGTAATTGCGATTGTGCTTCCATACGATCTTCATATGAAACGTTTACGTCTTTAATTTTTGCTTTTAACTCTTCACGTTTTTTAGCGTACTTAGCTACTGTCTTAGTACGTTTTGCTTCACGTGCAATCATTGAACTCTTAGCCACGAGATTACTCCTTAGCCTTTTTTAACGGAAGGTTAAATGCCGCTAATAGTGCGCGACCTTCTTCGTCAGTTTTTGCTGTAGTAGTAAATGTAATATCCATACCACGCAGCTTATCGATTTTATCGTAATCAATTTCAGGGAAAATGATTTGTTCACGAACGCCCATACTGTAGTTACCACGACCGTCGAATGAATTAGTATTTAAACCACGGAAATCACGAATACGTGGAATTGCAATACTGATCAAGCGGTCAAGAAACTCATACATTTTTTCACGACGTAAAGTTACTTTACAACCAATCGGCCAACCATCACGAATTTTGAAACCCGCAATTGATTTACGTGCGTTACGAACGATTGGTTTCTGACCAGCAATAATAGCCATGTCAGCAACTGCATGTTCCATCACTTTCTTATCCGCTACAGCATCACCAACACCCATGTTTAGAGTGATCTTAGTTATACGTGGGACTTCCATAGCACTCTTGAAAGAAAACTCATCCTGAAGTTTTTTAACAACAGTCTCTTTGTAATATTCTTGTAACCTTGCCATCTTTATTGCAACCTATTTTTGATTACTAATTCTCTAAGGAGTCTAACCTTAAGAATCGAGCACTTCGCCATTCGATTTAAAGAAACGTACTTTACGACCATCGTCTAACTGCTTAACACCTACACGATCTGCTTTACCAGTCGCAGCATTAAATAATGCAATATTAGAAATCGCCATTGGCATTTCTTTATCAATGATTCCACCTGGTGCACCAGCTGCCGGATTTGGCTTCTGATGTTTTTTCACCATATTGATTCCATCAACAAGTACACGATCATTTTCTAGCATTACACGTGAAACCGTACCGCGTTTGCCTTTGTCTTTTCCTGTGATAACAATAACGTCATCACCTTTTTTAATTTTCTGCATCGTCTTACTCCGCCTTACAAAACTTCAGGCGCTAATGAAATAATCTTCATAAAGTTTTCGCCACGTAACTCACGCGTTACTGGTCCGAAAATACGTGTGCCAATTGGTTGGTTATTTGCGTTTAAAATTACCGCAGCATTACCATCAAAACGAATCAAAGATCCATCTGAACGACGTACACCTTTACGAGTACGAACAACAACTGCTGTATAAACGTCACCTTTTTTAACTTTGCCCCGAGGAATTGCTTCCTTGATGCTCACTTTGATGAGGTCGCCAATAGCAGCATAACGGCGTTTTGAACCGCCTAATACTTTAATACACTGAACACGACGAGCACCGCTGTTATCGGCTACGTCTAACTGTGTTTGCATCTGAATCATTGCTGATTACTCCGTAAAACTTCTAAACAACGGTTGCCCGTTCTACAATATTCTCTAACATCCATTTCTTACTTTTAGAAAGTGGACGACATGCAACGACAGTAACTAAATCACCTTCATTACATTCATTGCTCGCATCATGTGCGTGCAACTTAGTTGAACGTTTAATGTACTTGCCATAAACAGGATGTTTCACCTTACGCTCAACCATTACCGTAATTGTTTTGTCCATCTTATTAGATGTGACACGACCGGTAACAGTACGTTTTGTTTTTGTTTCTTCAGTCATTATGCATTACCTGCTTTTTCATTCAGGATTGTTTTAACACGCGCAATATTACGACGAGCCGCTTTAATCTGATGCGGTTGCGTTAACTGACCTGTACCCTGCTGCATACGCAGATTGAATTTTTCACGTGTTAATTCCAACAATTCTTTATTGAGGTCTTCAACACTCTTATCTCGTAAATCATTCGCTTTCATCACAATACCGTCCGAGTTACAAACGTAGTTTGAAGTGGAAGCTTAGCTGCAGCTAAACGAAATGCTTCACGAGCAATCTCTTCAGAAACACCTTCCATTTCATATAACACACGACCAGGTTGAATTTGGCATACCCAATATTCAACATTACCTTTACCTTTACCTTGACGTACTTCTAAAGGCTTTTGCGTAATTGGCTTATCAGGGAATACACGAATCCAGATTTTACCATTACGTTTTACATAACGTGTCATTGCACGACGAGCCGCTTCAATCTGGCGCGCTGTTAAGCGACCACGACCAACCGACTTCAAACCGTATTCACCAAAGCTGACCTTACTACCACGTTCAGCTAAACCGCGATTACGGCCTTTCATTTGTTTGCGGAATTTTGTCCGTTTAGGCTGCAACATTTCTTAAATTCCCCTTAACCTGCAGCGGTCTTTGAAGATTTAGTTTCTGTATCTTGTTGCATACCGATAACTTCACCTTTAAAGATCCAAACTTTTACACCAATGATGCCGTATGTCGTGTTTGCTTCTGCAACACCATAGTCGATATCTGCACGTAGTGTGTGCAATGGCACACGACCTTCGCGATACCATTCAGTACGAGCAATTTCAGCACCGTTTAAACGGCCTGCAACATTGATACGAATACCACCAGCGCCAATACGCATAGTATTTTGAACTGCACGCTTCATTGCACGACGAAACATAATTCGACGTTCAAGTTGCTGTGCAATACTTTCTGCAACTAATTGTGCATCAAGCTCTGGCTTACGAATTTCTTCGATGTTGATATGAACAGCTGGCAAACCCATCATCTTAGTGACTTCGTTGCGTAAACGTTCGATATCTTCACCTTTTTTACCAATTACTAAACCAGGACGAGCCGTGTGAATAGTAATATTGGCGTTACCCGCAGTACGTTCAATCTGTATGCGACTAACTGAAGCTTGTGATAATTTCTTTTTAAGAAATGCTCTCACTTCCAGATCAGAATTAAGAAACTCTGGATACTGTTTTGAATTTGCATACCATTTGGAAGTCCAATCTTTAACGATTCCAAGGCGTATACCAGTAGGATGTACTTTCTGACCCATAAGTTTCTCTCTTACTTGTCCGCAACACGCAATGTGATGTGGCTTGTACGTTTAAAAATATGATTAACCGCGCCTTTGGCACGTGGACGCCAGCGTTTTGCTGTTGGTCCTTCATCAACAAATACTGTTGATACTTTTAACTCATCAATATCCGCACCTTCATTATGCTCAGCATTCGCAATAGCAGACTCAAGGATTTTTTTCATAATCTCTGCAGCCTTCTTATTACTGAAGGTTAAAGTTTCCAGTGCGCGTTCGACTGGTAAACCACGAATTTGATCGGCAACCAACCGCACTTTTTGTGCAGAGATGCGTGCATGACTTAATTTAGCTGAAACTTCCATCATCAAATCCTATTATCTAGCCTTCTTATCAGCCACATGGCCTCTATAAGTACGCGTTGGTGAAAATTCACCTAACTTATGACCGATCATGTTTTCATTGATCATAACGGGGATATGTTGACGACCATTATATACAGCGATGGTCAGACCAATCATGTCCGGTAAAATCATTGAACGACGTGACCAGGTTTTAATTGGCTTCTTTACATTTGACGCTTGAGCTGCCTCTACCTTTTTAGCAAGGTGAGTATCAACAAAAGGACCTTTTCTAATTGAACGTGCCACAGTAACTACTCTCTATTTTTTGTTACGACGACGTACAATCATGCTATCTGTACGTTTATTACTACGTGTTTTATAACCTTTAGTCGGCGTTCCCCAGGGTGAAACAGGGTGACGACCACCTGATGTACGACCTTCACCACCACCATGCGGGTGATCAACCGGATTCATGGCAACACCACGAACCGTTGGACGAACACCACGCCAGCGAGTGGCACCGGCTTTACCTAATTTACGTAAACTATGTTCCGGATTACTTACTGAACCAATAGTCGCCCGGCAATCAATTAATACTTTACGCATTTCACCTGAACGCAAACGTAATGTTGCATGAGCACCTTCACGAGCAATAAGTTGCGCTGATGTTCCAGCACTACGAGCAAGTTGAGCGCCTTTGGCAACTTTCATTTCAATACAATGAACAGTTGAACCAACAGGGATATTACGTAAAGGTAAAGTATTACCTGCTTTAATAGGAGCTGCCTGACCTGACATCAGCTCATCGCCCGCCTTCACACCTTGAGGCGCAATGATATAGCGACGCTCACCATCTGCATATAATACTAAAGCAATATTTGCACTACGGTTAGGATCATATTCCAGACGTTCTACTTTTGCAGGGATGCCATCTTTATTGCGTTTAAAATCAACAATACGATAGTGTTGCTTGTGCCCACCACCACGGTGACGTGTTGTGATGCGACCAGTGTTGTTACGACCACCTGATTTAGATTTCGTATCTAACAAAGGCGCATAAGGATCGCCTTTGTGAAGATCAGGATTTACGACCTTAACGAGATGTCGTCGTGCAGGTGAAGTCGGTTTTGTTTTGATTAGTGCCATTACATTAATTCCTTAAAACTGCGTTCGCTATTCAGCGCCAATAAAGTTAATGTCCTGACCCTCACGCAAACGAATGTAGGCTTTTTTCCAATTATTACGGCGGCCTACACCATTTTGAGTGCGCTTGGTTTTGCCCTTAACATTGGCAACCTGAACATTCTCTACATTCACTTCGAACAGCATCTCTATAGCGCCCTTAATTTCTCTCTTAGTTGCAGTGTTTGCAACGCGGAAGACAATTTGGTTCGCCTTTTCAGCAGCATTCGTCGCTTTTTCAGAGACATGTGGGCTTACTAAGATATTCATCAAACGTTCTTGATTCATGCCAATGTCTCCTCTATTTTCTTAACTGCATCTGCAGTCATAATTACTTTTTCGAAACGGATCAAACTAACCGGATCGATGTTATTTGCATCGCAAACACCAACATGGTGCAGGTTACGAGTTGATAAGAATAAGTTATCACTCATATCTTGTGTCACTATCATGACATTGCTTGTTCCCAACTTTCCTAAACGTTCAACCATGTCTTTGGTTTTAGGTGCATCAACAGCAAAACTGTCTACAACCACCAAACGTTCGGTGCGAACCAATTCTGACAAAATTGACTGAATTGCAGCTCGGTACATCTTACGATTAAGCTTTTGCGACCAGTCTTTCGGACGAGCAGCAAATGTTACACCACCAGAGCGCCAAATCGGGGAGCGGATTGTACCAGACCTTGCGCGTCCTGTCCCCTTTTGTTTCCAAGGTTTTTTACCGCCGCCTCGAACATCAGAACGGGTCTTTTGAGCACGCGTACCTGAACGAGCACCCGCTAAATAGCCGGTTACCGCCTGATGTACTAATGCTTCGTTAAATTCTCGCGAAAAATTGGCATCAGAGACTTCAATACTTTTAGTTGAAGCTTTGCCCGTCGCGGTTGTTAATTTTAATTCCATCGCGATTTCCTCTTAGCCTTTCACAGCTGGTTTAACTATCACGTTGCCACCTTTTGAACCAGGTACAGCGCCTTTAACCAATAATAGGTTGCGTTCTACGTCGATACGTACAACTTCCAGATTTTCACCGGTACGTGTTGCAGCACCCATGTGACCTGACATTTTTTTACCTTTGAAAACACGACCTGGTGTCTGGTTTTGCCCGATAGAACCATTTGATCTATGGGAAATCGAGTTACCGTGTGTCGCATCTTGCATTGTGAAGTTATGACGTTTGATACCACCCTGGAAACCTTTACCCTGGCTTGTACCCTGAACATCAATTTTTTGACCTTCTTCAAAAATATCGACTTTAATTTCGCCTTTCAGTTCGAAGTCATTGCCTTCGTCTTCCGCTAAACGGAATTCCCAAAGACCACGACCCGCTTCTGTACCAGCTTTAGCATAATGTCCAGCTAAAGGCTTGGTTACACGAGACGCTTTACGCGAACCTGTTGTCACTTGCACAGACTTATAACCATCTGTTTCGAGCGATTTAAGTTGCGTAATACGGTTAGGTTCAACTTCGATAACCGTGACAGGTACTGAAGCACCAGCGTCTGTAAAGACACGTGTCATACCTACTTTGCGACCAACTACACCAATTGTCATTTTCTCATTCCTACTTCTAGGTTGTTGGGTTTTTACATCTGATTCAACAACAACCAAGATGCTATACCCTACATTTGCTGTCGGCCTGAAGGCCGACCTACGCTATTTGTATTTATTGCAACTGAATCTGCACGTCAACGCCGGCAGCCAGATCCAATTTCATTAATGCATCAACCGTTTTATCTGTTGGATTAACGATATCCATCAAACGTTTATGCGTACGCAGCTCATATTGATCACGAGCATCTTTATTTACATGCGGCGAAGTCAGAATAGTGAAACGTTCTTTTTTCGTAGGTAATGGGATTGGACCCTTTACTTGAGCGCCGGTACGTTTTGCTGTATCTACAATTTCCAACGCTGATTGATCAATCAGACGATGGTCAAATGCTTTTAAGCGAATACGTATATTCTGATTCTTAGCCATAATTTTTCTCTAGTCGAATTTAATATTCTTAAATTTTTTAAAACTGTTTTTTTATTGAATAAGTAAAAATAATTATTCAATCACCTTCGCAACAACACCCGCACCAACAGTACGGCCACCTTCACGAATCGCAAAACGTAAGCCGTCTTCCATTGCGATAGGCGCAATCAAAGTCACTTCCATTTGTACGTTGTCGCCGGGCATAACCATTTCTGTACCTGATGGTAATTCACATGCGCCTGTTACATCGGTGGTTCTAAAATAGAACTGCGGACGATAGCCGTTGAAAAAGGGAGTGTGACGACCACCTTCATCTTTGCTCAGTACATAAACTTCTGCTGTAAACTTAGTGTGTGGCTTGATTGAACCTGGCTTACATAATACCTGTCCACGTTCTACTTCTTCACGCTTAGTTCCTCGTAAGAGGATACCGACGTTGTCGCCCGCCTGACCTTCGTCAAGTAACTTACGGAACATTTCTACACCTGTACAGGTTGTTGTTGCCGTGTCTTTAATACCGACGATTTCGATTTCTTCACCCACTTTCACAATGCCGCGTTCGATACGACCAGTAACAACCGTACCTCGACCTGAAATTGAGAAGACATCTTCAACTGGCATTAGGAAGTCACCGTCAACCGCACGTTCTGGTTCCGGGAAGTAGGCATCCATTTCTGCAACTAGCTTCAAAATTGATGGAACACCAATGTCTGACGTATCGCCTTCTAATGCTTTTAATGCTGAACCAGTAACAATCGGTGTGTCGTCGCCCGGGAAGTCGTACTTGTCCAGTAACTCACGGAGTTCCATTTCTACAAGCTCTAATAATTCTTCATCATCAACCATGTCTGCTTTGTTCATGTAGACGATGATGTAAGGTACACCAACCTGACGTGATAATAAGATGTGCTCACGTGTTTGTGGCATGGGGCCATCGGCTGCTGAACAGACTAAAATCGCGCCGTCCATTTGTGCGGCACCCGTAATCATGTTTTTTACATAATCGGCATGGCCCGGGCAATCTACGTGTGCGTAGTGACGGTTTTCTGATTCGTATTCAACGTGTGCGGTTGCAATCGTGATACCACGTTCGCGTTCTTCTGGCGCACTATCAATGTTTGCGTAGTCTTTAAATTCGCCACCGTGTGCTTCGGCCATTACTTTTGTAATCGCTGCTGTCAGTGTTGTTTTTCCGTGATCAACGTGACCAATTGTGCCTACGTTGACATGGGGTTTGGTTCTTTCAAACTTTTCTTTTGACATGGCTTTTTACCTTATCTACACAATCTAAATTAATACTCAGTGTTTAATAAATTTATAACTAAACACTTAACCAAATTTCTTATTACAACTTTAAGACTTCTTAACGCTTCTTGATAATCTCTTCTGCAACATTTTTCGGCGCTTCAGCATACTTATCAAATTCCATGCTGTAAGTTGCGCGGCCTTGTGTTGCCGAACGCACATCTGTTGCATAACCAAACATCTCGGCTAGCGGTACTTCTGCACGTATTACCTTTCCTGACGGAGTATCTTCCATGCCGCTAACAATTCCACGACGACGGTTTAAGTCTCCCATCACGTCACCCATGTAATCTTCAGGGGTAACTACTTCTACTTTCATAACCGGCTCAAGAATGACTGGGTTCGCTTCTTTTGCGCCTTCTTTAAAGCACATTGAACCTGCAATCTTAAACGCCATTTCTGACGAATCGACTTCGTGAAAAGAACCATCAAACAAGGTAACTTTCACATCAACCATTTGGTAACCAGCGAGTACGCCGTTTTCCAACTGCTCCTGAACACCTTTTTCTACCGATGGAATGTACTCTTTCGGTACAGAGCCACCAACGATTTCAGAAACAAACTCAAAACCAAAACCGGTTTCTTGTGGCTCGAGCTTTAACCAAACATGTCCGTATTGACCTCGGCCGCCTGTTTGGCGAATAAACTTTTCTTCGTGCTCGACCGTATTACGAATCGTTTCACGGTATGAGACTTGTGGTGCTCCGACATTTGCCTGAACATCAAATTCTCTTTGCATACGATCAACAATAATGTCGAGATGAAGTTCACCCATTCCAGCAATAATGGTTTGGCCTGACTCTTCATCCGTATGCACTCGAAAAGAGGGATCTTCTTGCGCTAACTTAACTAACGCGACATTCATCTTTTCTTGATCTGCTAACGTTCTTGGTTCAATTGCAACTGATATAACCGGCTCAGGAAACTCCATTTTCTCCAGTGTGATTTTCTGTTGCATATCACACAGGGTTTCGCCTGTTGTTACATCTTTTAAACCAATCGCAGCCGCAATATCGCCGGCGCGTACTTCTTTAATCTCTTCGCGGCTGTTTGCATGCATTTGCACCAGACGACCAATACGTTCTTTTTTGCCTTTAATCGGATTAAAAATGGCATCGCCCGATTTAATCACACCCGAGTAAACCCGGAAAAAAGTCAACGTACCTACAAACGGGTCAGTCGCAATTTTGAAAGCTAATGCAGCAAATGGCTCATCATCTGATGGTAACCGCTCGCCTTCACTTTCTTTCTTATCATCAAGTATGCCGGTTACTGCACCCACATCTGTTGGTGCTGGCATGTACTCAACGACTGCATCTAACATCGCCTGTACACCTTTATTTTTGAAAGCCGAACCACAAAAACAAGGAACAATCTCATTTGCCAACGTTTGTTGACGTATACCTGCTTTAATATCTTCAGCAGATAACTCACCTTCTTCAAGGTACTTATCCATTAAGCCTTCATTTGCTTCAGCAGCCGACTCGATCATTTGCTCGCGCAATTCGTCTGCTTTAGCTTGCAACTCACCAGGAATATCTTTTTCAACATAGCTTGCGCCCATGTCGTCTTCATTCCAGTAGATAGCTTTCATACGAATGAGGTCAATAACACCTTCAAATTCGTCTTCAGCACCTATGTTTAGCTGCATTGCCACTGGGTTTGCACCCAATCGCTCTTTAATCTGTTCAACTACGCGAAGGTAGTCTGCACCGGCTCTGTCCATCTTATTAACAAAGACCAGACGCGGTACTTGATACTTGTTTGCCTGACGCCATACGGTTTCAGACTGTGGCTCTACGCCACCTACTGCACAAAAGACAGCACAAGCACCATCCAAAACACGTAACGATCGTTCAACTTCAATCGTAAAATCTACATGTCCCGGTGTATCAATAATATTGATACGGTGTTCAGGGAACTGTTTATCCATCCCCTGCCAAAAACAAGTTGTTGCTGCGGAGGTGATCGTAATACCGCGCTCTTGTTCCTGTTCCATCCAGTCCATCGTGGCAGCGCCATCATGAACTTCGCCTATCTTGTGAGAGATGCCGGTGTAAAAAAGGACTCGTTCTGTGGTTGTCGTTTTACCTGCATCAATGTGAGCCATGATGCCGATATTTCGATAACGCTCAATAGGAGTCTTACGTGCCACCTAAATACTCTCTCTGGTGTAATTAACTTACCAGCGGTAATGAGCGAACGCTTTGTTCGCATCAGCCATACGGTGAGTATCTTCACGTTTCTTCACTGCTGAACCGCGATTCTCTGTAGCTTCAAAAATTTCACCCGCTAAACGAGCACCCATACCTTTTTCACCACGCTTACGTGCAGCATCAACTAACCAACGCATTGCTAAGGCATTACGGCGATTAGGACGAACTTCACAAGGAACCTGGTATGTAGCACCACCAACACGACGTGATTTAACTTCCACGACTGGGCGGACATTTTCGAGGGCTTTCTCTAATGCTTCTTCAGCACTGAGCTTTGCTTTTTCTGCAGCGCTTTCAAGAGCGCCATATACGATTTTTTCAGCGATGGATTTTTTTCCATGCTTCATAATCATATTAATGAATTTTGCAATTACGTCAGACTTAAATTTTGGGTCCGGTAAAATTGAACGTTTTTCTGCTGCTCTTCTTCTTGCCATGGGATTACCCAGCTTCTCTCTATCAAAGTTCAGATATAAGGAATATTCCTGGTATCTATCGAACTTGTTGAAATACTAAATGTTTAGCTTTATTACTAAACACTTTTAGCGAATGTAATTTTTTAACCTTTTGGTCGCTTAGCACCGTACTTAGAACGGCCATTACGACGATCAGGTACACCTGACGTATCTAATGAACCACGTACTGTGTGATAACGAACACCAGGTAAATCCTTAACACGACCACCACGAATCAGTACGACCGAGTGCTCCTGCAAGTTGTGGCCTTCACCACCAATATAACTTGTTACTTCGTAACCATTCGTTAAACGAACACGAGCAACTTTACGCATTGCTGAATTCGGTTTTTTCGGGGTTGTTGTGTACACACGGGTACACACACCACGTCTTTGTGGGCACGCTTCTAGCGCAGGTACGTTACTTTTCTCGACCTTGCGTTTACGCGGCTTTCTTACCAACTGGTTAATTGTTGCCATACTCTTCCTAACTCCAGAAAATAAACGACAGGATGAACTTTTGACTCAAATCCATTAGGACTTAAAGTCTATTTAAGCTCTGACCTGTCGTAAGGCGGCGAATTTTAGTGAAAAGACAGGTTCCCGTCAACCGAAAACCCGCCTTGTTTCAACTTTTTTTCACCAATTTAGCTTTCGCTGACTGATTCAGTCTCAGATGAATCTGAATCAGGTGTTTGCGCATCAAGGGCAGAGGCTACAGAAGCTTCTTCAACAGCGGCTTCTAAAAGAGCTTCAGGCGAAATTTCTTCGACCGGCGTCTCTTCTTCGATTTTTGCTGTCATTTTGCTTAAAAGTTCTTCGCTGCGTTTGCGACGGCGTTCTTCGTGATACGTCATACCTGTACCAGCAGGAATCAACCGACCTACGATAACGTTTTCTTTGAGTCCACGTAAATCATCAACTTTGCCAGTTACAGCGGCTTCGGTTAGAACCCGTGTTGTTTCCTGGAACGATGCAGCTGAAATAAAGGACTCTGTCGCTAATGATGCTTTCGTGATACCCAGCAACACATTATTGAATAATGCAGGCTGTTTATCCGCAGCAATCAAGGCATCATTTGCTTCTAATAAGCGCGAACGATCGACCTGTTCACCACGAAGGAAATGGCTATCTCCCGCACTTCTCACTTCAACTTTACGTAACATTTGACGCACAATAACTTCGATATGTTTATCGTTGATTTTTACACCTTGTAAACGGTAAACATCCTGAACTTCCGCAACAATGTAGTTGGCAAGTTCTTCAATACCTAACAGACGTAAAATATCGTGTGGGCTAGGTTCGCCTTCAGCGATAACCTCACCCTTTTCAACGTGTTCACCTTCGAAGGTTGTGACATGACGCCATTTTGGAATCAGCGCTTCATAATGATCACCTTCAGCAGGTGTAATCATGAGACGCTGTTTACCTTTGGTTTCTTTACCGAAACCAATGATACCGGTAATTTCCGCTAAGATTGCTGGCTCTTTTGGCTTACGTGCTTCGAATAAATCAGCAACACGTGGCAGACCACCGGTGATATCACGTGTTTTCGATGATTCTTGAGGAATACGTGCAACCGTATCACCCACGCCGACCATGGTGCCATCTTTCAGATTAATGATTGCGCCAGCGGGTAAAACGTAATGTGCTGGAATTTCTGTGCCGGCGATATTTAAATCTTCACCCGCATCGTCAACCAGTTTCACCATTGGACGTAAATCTTTCGCTTGCGAACCACGTTGCTTAGGATCAGTAACGATTAAACTTGCCAAACCAGTAATTTCATCAACTTCAGATGTCACAGTGACACCATCAACGATATCGATGAACATGACTTTACCTTCTACCTCTGTGATGATTGGGTGAGTATGCGGATCCCAGGTTGCAACAACCTGTCCTGCATCAACCTTATCTTCATCATTCAAGGTAATAACCGCGCCATAAGGTACTTTATAACGTTCACGTTCACGTTTATGTTCATCTAGCAAGGTGATTTCACCTGAACGAGATACCGCTACATTATGGCCTTTAGCATGTTGTACCGTTTTAATGTTGTGTAAACGAACGGTGCCTGACGCTTTAATTTCAATACTGTTTGCTGCAGCTGAACGACTTGCCGCACCACCAATATGGAAAGTACGCATGGTTAACTGAGTACCTGGCTCACCGATAGATTGTGCAGCGATAACACCGACTGATTCACCTTGATTAACGATATGTCCACGTGCTAAATCACGACCGTAACAAGTTGAACATACGCCATGGCGATTTTCACAAGCAATTGGTGAACGGACTTTCATGTGATCCAAGCCCAATTCTTCAAGTTTATCGACCCATTTTTCATCTAAGAAAGTGCCTTTTTCAACCAGCAACTTACCTTCATGATCAAAAACATCTTCAGCAACAATCCGGCCTAAAACACGCTCTGAAAGTGGTTCAACAACATCACCACCCTCGATAATACTGGAAACCATCATGCCATTTTCAGTACCACAATCTTCACCGCTTACGGCTAGATCTTGTGATACATCGACAAGACGACGAGTCAGGTAACCTGAGTTCGCTGTTTTTAATGCGGTATCGGCCAAACCTTTACGTGCACCATGCGTTGAGATGAAATACTGTAATACCGATAAACCTTCACGGAAGTTTGCCGTGATAGGTGTTTCGATGATGGAACCGTCTGGTTTCGCCATTAAACCACGCATACCTGCAAGCTGACGTATTTGCGCTGCACTACCACGGGCACCGGAATCAGCCATCATAAATACAGAGTTAAATGAAGGTTGAGAAACGGTATTACCCTCTTTATCCTCAACACTTTCTGAACCTAAACCGTCCATCATGGCTTTAGCAATTTGCTCATTAGTACGAGACCAGATATCAACAACTTTGTTATAGCGTTCACCGAACGTTACCAAACCTGAGGTATATTGGTCCTGAATTTCTTTAACTTCTGCTTCTGCTGCACCAAGAATATCGGCCTTAGATGCTGGAATGACCATGTCATCTGAACAGAATGATATACCTGAACGAGATGAGTAACCAAAACCGGTATACATTAATTGATCAGCAAAAATAACCGTGTCTTTTAAACCAAGACGGCGGTAGCAAGCATTAATCAATTGAGAAATGGTACGTTTTTTCATGTCCTGATTAACAAGTGCGAAAGGTAAACCTTTAGGCACAATATCAAACAAGATCGCACGCCCTGCTGTCGTATCGACTAAATCAGTTGACTCAGTTTTATTACCATCTTCATCAACCGTAGTCTGATTGATACGAACTTTAACGCGAGCTTGTAACTCAACAACACCTTGTGAATAGGCGCGCTGAACTTCAGCGATATCGGAGAAGACCATACCTTCACCTTTACCATTAACACGATCACGCGTCATGTAATAAAGGCCCAATACAACGTCCTGAGAAGGTACGATGATCGGTTCACCATTTGCAGGTGAAAGAATATTATTGGTCGACATCATTAAGGCACGTGCTTCAATTTGTGCTTCAATAGATAACGGTACGTGTACCGCCATTTGATCACCATCGAAATCCGCATTAAAGGCTGTACATACTAAAGGATGTAACTGAATGGCCTTACCTTCAATTAGAACAGGTTCAAATGCCTGAATACCTAATCTATGCAGAGTTGGTGCACGGTTCAACATAACAGGATGTTCACGAATGACGTCTTCAAGAATATCCCAAACTTCGGTACCTTCTTTTTCAACAAGTTTTTTCGCAGCTTTAATGGTTGTCGCAATACCTAAACGTTCTAGTTTGCTGAAGATAAATGGCTTAAATAATTCCAATGCCATTTTCTTTGGCAGACCACACTGATGGAGTTTCAATGTTGGACCAACCACGATAACTGAACGGCCGGAGTAATCTACACGTTTACCGAGTAAGTTCTGACGGAAACGACCTTGCTTACCTTTGATCATGTCAGCAAGTGATTTTAATGGACGCTTATTTGAACCGGTAATGGCACGACCGCGACGACCATTATCTAATAGTGCATCAACAGATTCCTGCAACATACGTTTTTCATTACGTACGATAATATCCGGCGCGTTTAAATCTAACAAACGTTTTAAACGATTATTACGATTGATTACACGACGGTATAAATCATTCAAATCAGACGTGGCGAAACGTCCACCTTCCAGTGGTACTAACGGGCGTAATTCAGGTGGTAACACAGGTAGAACGGTCATGACCATCCATTCTGGTTTGTTGTCTGAAGTTAAAAATGCTTCGAGAAGTTTAAGACGTTTACCTAACTTTTTAAGTTTAGTTTCAGACTTCGTCGCACCCATGCCTTCATGAACTTTTTCGATTTCACGATCAAGCTTCAATGAAGATAATAATTCCAGAACGGCTTCTGCACCCATGCGCGCATCAAACTCATCACCAAACTCTTCAACAGTTTCAAGGTAACCTTCATCTGTTAAAAGCTGGCCACGTTCAAGAGTAGTCATACCTGGTTCGATAACAACAAATGCTTCAAAATAAAGTACACGTTCGATATCACGTAAGGTCATATCAAGAATCAAACCCATACGTGATGGTAATGATTTCAGGAACCAGATATGCGCACAAGGACTCGCAAGTTCGATATGGCCCATACGTTCACGACGTACTTTAGCCAATGTCACTTCGATGCCGCATTTTTCACAAATAATGCCACGATGTTTTAAACGTTTATATTTACCACATAAACATTCGTAATCTTTTACTGGTCCAAAAATTTTGGCACAGAACAAACCATCACGTTCAGGTTTAAATGTACGATAGTTAATGGTTTCAGGTTTCTTAACCTCACCATATGACCATGAACGAATCTTTTGTGGAGATGCCAGTCCAATACGGATTGCATCAAAATCGTCGTTATGCCCTTGTTGCTTGAGGATCTTTAGTAGATCTTTCACGTTGTCACTCCTAGAAAATTATAGATTGATGTTTAATAAGACCAATCTATTAATTAGTCCGTTTGTTCCAATTCAATATCGATAGCCAATGAACGAATCTCTTTCAACAATACGTTGAATGATTCCGGCATTCCGGCTTCCATATGGTGATTACCATCAACAATGTTTTTATACATCTTGGTACGACCATTAACGTCATCCGATTTAACCGTTAACATTTCCTGCAAGGTATACGCAGCACCATATGCTTCCAGTGCCCATACTTCCATTTCACCGAAACGCTGACCACCAAATTGTGCTTTACCACCTAATGGTTGTTGTGTAACTAAACTGTATGGTCCGGTTGAACGTGCATGCATCTTATCGTCAACCAAATGATTCAGTTTCAGCATATACATGTAACCAACCGTAACTTTACGTTCAAATTGATCACCGGTGCGGCCATTAAATAAAGTCGCCTGACCAGAAGTTGGTAAATCTGCCAACTCAAGTAATGCTTTTAATTCAGTCTCTTCAACACCATCAAATACCGGCGTTGCGATAGGCACACCACGAACCAGGTTCTTTGCTAAATCAAGAATTTCTTCATCACTGAATGATTTTAAATCTTCTTGCTGCCCGCCAGACTTGTTATAAATTTGGTCAAGGAACTTACGAATCTCAACAATCTTTTCTTGCGACTTAATCATGTCGTTGATCTTATGACCAAGACCTTTAGCAGCCCAACCAAGATGTGTTTCAAGAATCTGACCTACATTCATACGAGATGGTACACCGAGTGGATTCAATACCACGTCAACTGGTCGACCATTTTCGTCATAAGGCATATCTTCAACAGGAACGATCATTGAGATAACACCTTTGTTACCATGACGACCGGCCATTTTATCACCCGGTTGAATACGACGTTTAACAGCTAAATAAACTTTAACCATCTTTAAAACGCCCGGCGCTAAATCATCACCTGAGGTTAGTTTGGTTTTCTTTTCTTCAAACTTCTCATCAAATTCAATACGAATTTGTTTAACACGTTCGGCAATAGCTTCAAGCTGAGTAGTCGCATCATCATTACGTAAACGAATTTCAAACCATTTTTCACGCTCTAATTCTTCCAGATACGCTTTAGTAATTTTGCTGCCATTTGATAATCCATTTGGACCACCATCTGCCATCTTACCAATCAGCATGCTTTCTGCACGCGCGTAAGTATCAGCTTCCATGATGCGGCGCTGATCATAAAAGTCTTTACGGATTTTCTCCATTTCAGAATCTTCAATAGATTGCGCACGCGAATCTTTTTCCAGTCCGTCACGGGTAAAGACCTGAACATCGATAACAGTACCGAATGAACTGCCTGAAACACGCAGTGATGTATCTTTTACATCAGATGCTTTCTCACCGAAGATAGCGCGTAGAAGTTTTTCTTCCGGTGTTAACTGGGTTTCACCTTTTGGAGTCACTTTACCCACTAAGATATCACCCGGTTTAACTTCAGCACCGATGTAAACAATACCCGCTTCATCTAATTTAGAGAGCGCAGATTCACCAACATTTGGGATATCGCCAGTAATCTCTTCAGAACCTAATTTTGTATCACGAGCAACACAGGTTAATTCCTGAATATGAATCGAAGTAAAACGATCTTCCTGAACAACACGTTCAGAGATCAAAATTGAATCTTCGAAGTTATAACCATTCCACGGTGTGAAGGCGACCAGCATGTTTTGACCTAACGCCAATTCACCCATATCGGTTGAAGGACCATCCGCCATGACATCGCCACGTTCTACTTTAACACCAGGCGTCACTAATGGACGTTGATTAATACAGGTGTTCTGATTTGAACGGGTGTACTTAGTCAGGTTATAAATATCAACACCCGCTTCACCTGCGGTTGTTTCATCATCGTTTACACGAATAACAATACGGCTGGCATCAACTGAATCAACAGTACCACCACGTTTAGCAACAACCGTTACACCGGAGTCAACCGCAACAGTACGTTCGATACCAGTACCGACTAATGGCTTTTCAGCACACAATACAGGTACCGCCTGACGTTGCATGTTTGAACCCATCAATGCACGGTTAGCATCATCATGTTCCAGAAACGGAATCAATGCTGCAGCAACCGAAACAATCTGTCTCGATGATACATCCATATAATTCACGTCTTCTGGATTAGCGATTGTAAATTCATTTTTATGACGACATGGCACCATCTCGTCAGTGAGTTTACCTTTGTTATCAACACCAGCATTCGCCTGTGCAATAACATAGTCACTTTCATTAATCGCAGACAAGTATTCAACTTCATCGGTTACTTTACCCTTAATCACTTTACGATAAGGTGTTTCCAGGAAGCCATAGTCATTTGTACGTGCATAAATTGAAAGCGAGTTGATCAAACCAATGTTTGGCCCCTCTGGCGTTTCAATCGGGCAAACACGACCATAGTGGGTTGGATGTACATCACGTACTTCAAAACCCGCACGTTCACGTGTCAGACCACCAGGGCCTAATGCAGAAATACGACGTTTGTGTGTAATTTCTGATAGCGGATTGTTTTGATCCATAAACTGTGACAACTGCGAAGAACCAAAGAATTCCTTCACTGCAGCTGAAACAGGTTTCGCGTTAATCATTTCCTGAGGCATCAGGTTGTCAGCTTCAGCTAAGGTTAAACGTTCTTTAACTGCACGCTCAACACGAACCACACCAACACGGAACTGGTTTTCTGCCATTTCGCCAACAGAACGAATACGGCGATTACCTAAGTGATCAATATCATCAACGATACCGCGACCATCACGAATATCAATCAATGTTTTAATTACAGCAAGTATGTCCTCATTAGATAACGTCCCTTCACCTTCAACTTCTTCACGACCAACACGACGGTTGAACTTCATACGACCTACAGTTGAAAGGTCATAACGTTCACCGCTGAAGAATAAATTCTTAAATAAGTTTTCAGCAGAGTCTTTAGTTGGCGGCTCACCCGGGCGCATCATGCGATAAATTTCAATTTGCGCTTCGAGTTGAGTGGTACTTGGATCAATTGCCAGTGTTGTTGAAATATAAGCACCATGATCTAAATCATTGGTAAAGATAGTATCGAACTCTTTAATTTCAGCTTCTTTCAAAAGCTCTACTAACTCGGGTGTAATTTCCTGATTAGCAGAAGCAACAATCTCACCCGTTTCTTTGTTGATGATATCGTGCGCCATGTGCTTTTCATAAAGATAATCTTCAGGCACATTCAACGCAGTAACTCCGGCTTTTTCAAGATCGCGTATATGACGAGCAGTAATACGGCGACCTTCTTCAACCAGAACTTTGCTCTTAATTTTAATATCAAATGTTGCCATTTCACCGCGTAAGCGTTCTGGCACCAATGTCATATCAAAACCTTCTTTTGCTACAGAGAAGTTTGTCTTCTCAAAGAACATGTCAAGCA
>Ga0316209_1001880_pt1 | contig 19122 bp, 19 predicted proteins | sample 6monopyrite_MG_FD_204945 | JGI IMG/M metagenome (GOLD analysis project Ga0316209, IMG submission 204945) | Microbial mat bacterial communities from mineral coupon in-situ incubated in ocean water Damariscotta River, Maine, United States -... | ecosystem: Environmental > Aquatic > Marine >...
AAGCTTGAAAAGCCATATATCGCTTTGGGTTGGTTTTTCTTAGTTAGGTTCAGTTCTAAAAGGTTCGCTTTGTGGTGAACTCAGAATTTGAATCATAGGCTTTGAATGTCGTCTTAAAGTAGACACCCACGAATTTCAATTTGTCTTCCGGTGGCAATCAGAAGCAGACCTTCCGCTAAATTTAATGTCAGAGTATTTCCGGCACTAAAGCGACCTTCACAGCGTTCCCGTGAAGGTCTCAGATCGCCGCATGAGCCTACGCTCAATGATTTCGGTTGAACTTACGCTGTCGAACCAAAACGATCACTCAATAACTGTAAAATACTCCTAACTTATCTAGTCATTAGGAATGTCCTTATAACAACTACCAAAATATTCTGGCAAGTATCAGTATTACTGAGTCTTAATCACTACTAACTCCTTCTTCAATGACAATGGAAGTCACACCTATTGCACCCATGACAGCTCCCTTGCCTGGGTGCTTTTTATATCTGCTATTGCCCCTTGAGGACGTTCAATATCACCAACATTAGGTATCAATAGACTATTCAAAAGACCTGGGCCGATTGCAGGCATTCAGCATATCCAACTATGCCTCTTTATGAAATAATGAATTAAATAACTATATTAGATATTCACGAATATCGATATACGGACAATGTTGTCTGTATAGCAACTGTTATGTGAGTAAAATGAAAGCAGTATGTATCAGTCTTTTTTGTTACATATTAAGTGGCTGTTCCGACAGACCTCTTCCCACTGTCCACGAACAACTGCGCCAGCATATTCTTGAAGCTGAACTTGGCAGTGCCATAACTATATCTTTTGCAAAAAAGCCTGCTGTCCCACTTCCACCACGCCAGAATGAGGCCATGTTAATCAGGCAACTGAGATCCACCAGTCAAGAAACACGTTGGGCGGCAGCTGAGAAACTATCCTACAGCACCAATAAAGTAGTAGTACTGGCACTAATTGATGCTATGAGGGATAAATCCGGTACTCAGCGTGTCTGCGTTATGGCACAAGCACTTGGACATCTGAAAGACCCTAGAGCACTTGGTGCGCTCACACGGGCGGTTTTCGATCCTTATAACCGTGATTTACGCCTGTGTGCTATTCGCTCAATCGGTATGATCGGTGATAAATCAGCTGTTCCAGATCTGATTATAGCGCTCAAACAAAATAACACTCCACTGCAAACCGCCAATACACTCGCTCGCCTTGGTGATGTACGCGCCATACAGCCATTGATAGATGCTGCCAGTAATGAAGCTATTCGGCCATGGATGATTCGTGCGATTGGCGAACTAGGCAAGAAAGAGGCGGAGGCATACCTGACAAACGAACTCAATAAGGCTGATATAAAACAACAGAAATTAATCGAAGAAGCATTGTGGAAAATATCAATTCTGAGTCAACAAAATAATGTTTTCTCATTAACACAGGTATTACTCAAAAACCAGAACACAGACAAACGCATGTGGGCAGCCTATCGACTGGGAGAAATAAAAAACAAGTTAGCGATAGAAAGTCTTATTCATGCATTGCAGGATAAAAGCACAGAAGTAGCCGGTCGTGCTGCAGCATCAATCGTGCGTATGGGTGATATTTCACTTAAACCAGTTCGACATGCCCTGAATCAGATAGATAACAAAAACAGGGCACAGCTAGATTATCTTTATGCAGTACTTGGTTATATTGGCGACAAAGCAGATATCGAAAAACTGGAATCGATATTGCATAATAATCAAGCACCCGTTGGCATCATTTATGAATCGTTACAACTAATAAAAAATGGCGCATAACTGATATTTCCTACCGGCATCTATGTGCCAAACTGAGATTGAGTATTCAGTTAACGACAAAGAGGAGTCCATATACGGTATTCAACACAAACAAGAACGACTCCCGCAAGAGTCGTCTTTGATTAACATTAAATCGCTAAGCTTTCTTACGAAATCAGAAGTTATCAAAATAGATTTTTTCCATTTCACGATAAACAAAGTTTGCGTTAGCGCGCTGGTTCATTTCATATAGCGGCACATTCTGCCAGTCTTCAAACTCAACAGACTTCACGGCATCAATCATACTAACGCCATCATCAATGGCCTGCTTCATGGCATTACGCATACGGCTGACATAGTCACGGGTTTTCTCCACCATAGGAAATGGCGGGGTCTGTGCACTGCCATGCCCGGGCACCATTAAACGGATATCTGGAAATCTATGCACCAGCCAGTCCTGCGCTTTCAATATCTGTGCACTGTCGCCATCACCGATGTAGGTGGTGCGCTGGTTAAAGGCCAGATCGGAAATCCATAATATTTGCTGTTTCAGCTGGTGTACTACCAGGTCACCGTGGGAATGATGTTTACCGGTGTTGTATATATCAATAACTTCGTCACCAAGACGAATACGTTTTCTGGCAAAAGGTTTTTCCTCAATATAGATATCCGCCTGAAGCGGTTCGAAATCGTCCATATCATTCGCCAAAGTTTGTTTTCGGTAATTGACGGAAGACTCCATTGTCTCCGATTGATTGTAAGCCAGCGTACCGTGGTGTGCGATGATGGTAATGCCCACTATATCGCGAAAGGCTATCGCACCGTAGGCATGGTCTGGATGATTGTGTGTCACGATGAGGAATTTAACAGGCTTGTCTGTAATACAACGCACAGTACTAAGTAATCGTCGTCCCAGATTAGGGCTACCCAGTGTATCTATAACAATAACCCCCTGCTGGGTGACTATGAAACCGGCATTGGCATTGAAGCCACGATTGCGTACATTCAGTGTTGCAATATTTCCAAACAGTAAGTAGGTATTATCGACCAGCCTGTATACAGGTAGTGGCATATCACCAGATGCATCTGCATCAATTACAATTTGTGGAATCTGCTCATTATCTATGGCTGTTTCTGGCAGTTTCCATCGTGAGGAATAATTTTTATTATCAAGAATATTGCAATTGCCGGCATGGACATCAACAATTAATAATAAATCTACCAGCATTATCGCTATCAGCACAGTGCCAGTGAGAAGCCGCCTGCTGTATTTTTCAATGTGAGCATCCATAGTAATAATCTCTCCTCTTTGTTGTAACTGAATAATACCTATTACATTTTCATTTACTCAAAGCTGTCTAACTAAACCCAGAATCTCCTGTGCATGTCCGTCTAGATTAACCCCGTATATAGCCTCCACTAACGCACCCTCTTTATTAATCACGAAAGTAGAACGCACGATACTCATCTTAATGATCTTCAATATGTAGAACTCGAAAACGCCTTGCGTGACAGGGATAAAAGCTAATCAAGCATTAAGACTTTAGAGATTTATTAATCACAATCATGACTAACGGTAAAACTGTCACAGCTATAATCATCGGGCCATAATAAATCACGCCGTCACTGTAATCTGCTTTACCTAAAATGCGTTCATTAAAGACAAGCAATGCGTGTGCTATAACAATAACCAGGCCAATAATTGTGGTCAATATATTGCGTGACAACGGCACTGCCATTCCGTAGACAAAATATGGAACCATTCCGACTATCAATACGTTTATCATGAGTCTGTATCCGACTTCAAAATGCGGTACGAATGCAGACATCAGTGACAGTATCAGGCCTATCACCAGGAACAGGTAGCCCGGTGTGTTTGCATATGATTGAGCATGCACAATATCACCTCCTAACCTACAGTTTTCAAAAAAAGACCGCGTGTTCGTCATTCTGTGGTCACGGTTTCCTTTATGTTCTCCAGTGCGGCATTCATTGTATGCCATGCTAATGTGGCACACTTGATACGTATGGGATAAGCGCGCACGCCACTCAGAACGTTTAATTTAAAATAGGTCTTATCCAGTTCTTTTCCGGTTGTTAACATGTTACGCATATCACTGAACAGTTCGCGTGCACCGGCAACCGTCATTCCCTTTACAGCTTCGGTCATCAATGATGCTGAAGCAGTTGCAATCGCACATCCGGCGCCGTTAAAAGTAGCGTCTTTGATGATGTCGTTCTCAACCTGCAAGTAAATATTTAAATCGTCACCGCAGATCGGATTAAAACCGTGGGCGTTGCATACTGGATCTTGAGGAATGCGCATAAAATTACGTGGTGCGCGATTGTGATCCAGGATCATGTCTTCATAGATTTGGCGCGATACACTCATTGCAGTACTCCACCTTTAGTCTCGGCCATATGAAGGTGTTGATTCACCCATTGTTCAATGCGCATGCGCAAGCTTGTATTCTGAATATGCTGTATCACCTTACCAACAAAACCTTTTACCAGAAAATTACGTGCGGTTTGTTGGTCCAGCCCTCTTGAACGTAGATAAAACAGCATATCCTCATCGAGTTTGCCTACCGTTGCACCATGACAGCATTTGACATCGTCTGCGAATATTTCAAGCTGGGGTTTACTATCCATTTCCGCTTTTCCTGATAACAACAGAGTTTTATTACTCTGCTCGGCATTGCTTTGTTGTGCATCCCTGTGTACATAAACCCGGCCGTTGAATACCCCCCGTGAGTTGTCATCGAGTACACCGCGATAATCTTGTCGACTGGTGCAGGCTGGGGCGGCGTGTTCAATAAAAGTATGAAAATCCATATGCTGTGATTCATCTGCGATGTATAAACCGTTGAGTATGCAATCGCCACCTTGTTCAACCAGTCGAGCATGGGTATCGCTGCGTACTAGTTTCCCGCCGATCGAAATTACTGATGAACTGAATTGTGAATCGCGCTGCTGTAATATCGTATGACTGGCGATGTGTGATGTGCGACTACTTTCCTGTTGTATTTTTACGTGTTCAAGCTTTGCGCCCGGTGCCAGTATTGTTTCACTGACTGCATCGACTAGCATGTTAGCATTCCCGAGACTGGCATAGTGTTCGACTACGGTAGCCTGTGCATGACTATCAAGCAAGATTAAATTGCGCGGTAACACCAGCAAGCTATCGATAGCGGTTGTCAGGTATAACACGTGTATTGGTTCCTTGATTTGCACATTTTTTAAAATGTGCAGGTACAGGCCGTCATTAATTGATGCCGTATTGAGTGCATTAAATCCATGTTCGTCAGTGTCAACATAACGTGTTAGGTAGGGCTGCAACAAACCCGGCTGTGTGGCGATGACTTTTGCCAGACCAATTATTTCAAACTGTGACTTATCATGATTAAAAACAGATAACTGGGGGGCGAAGCGACCGTTAACAAATACGATGCGACAGTCTTCATCAAAATTAAGAAAAAGGTGCTCAATATCCTCGCTCATCAGACCGATACAGCTACTGTTGGTTAATTCGAATTCCTGTTCAAGCAGTGGTTGAATATTGGTGTATTTCCAGTCTTCGTGTTTTTTGTGAGGAAAGCCTTTTTCTGCCAGGGCTGACAGGGCGGCATTTCGCACTTGCTGTAGCCATTCCACATTTTGTCCCGGCAACTCAGCGGTTTTCGAGCGCATCATTTTAGTGAACGGGACGGTATTCATTAGCTAGCCTCCAACCAGCCATAACCTTTATCTTCAAGTTCTAACGCAAGTGACTTACCGCCAGATTTGACAATGCGTCCGTTGCTAAGTACGTGAACAATATCGGGTATGATGTAGTCCAGCAATCGCTGGTAATGGGTAATGACAATGATGGCGTTATCATCACTACGTTGTGCATTGACGCCATCAGCAACAATTTTAAGTGCGTCGATATCCAGCCCAGAATCGGTTTCGTCGAGGATAGCTAACTGCGGTTCTAACAGGGCCATCTGGAAAATTTCATTCCGTTTTTTTTCACCGCCGGAAAAACCTTCATTGACGGCACGCTCCAGTAGTTTTTCATCCATCTTCACCAGTCTGGCTTTATCATTGACGATTTGAATGAAATCCATAGCATCATATTCTGGAAGACCCTGATGTTTACGTTTTGCATTGACTGCGGTCTTGATGAAATACACCATATTGACGCCGGGTATTTCGACCGGATACTGGAATGCAACAAACACACCTTCACGTGCGCGTTGTTCAGCCGGCATCGACAATAAGTCGCTACCATTGTATAATACGCTGCCTTCATCTAGCTGGTAACCATCGCGTCCGGCAAGTACATTTGCCAACGTACTTTTGCCTGAACCGTTTGGGCCCATAATAGCGTGCACTTCGCCCGCTTTGACTTCAAGATTGATACCTTTGAGTATCTGTTTGCTTTCAACGCTGACCTTGAGATTGCTGATTTTTAACATTGCATTCTCCTGTAGTTACACGATTTCATTTCACACCTGTATCGTTCCCTATACACTGAAACTTTCTCCACAGCCGCACAGATCTTTTACGTTCGGGTTATTAAATTTAAACTGGCGGCTCAAACCTTCATGCATAAAATCAATAATCGTACCTTTGATTATTTTAAAACTGTCGGCATCAACGGCTACTTTTATATCTCTGTTGATATCAAACACTTTGTCATTGACACCGACTTCATCCAGAAAATCGATGTTGTAGGCATAACCGGAACAGCCCAGCGTTTTTACGCCGAGGCGCAAACCGATTCCATGACCACGCTCGTTCAACATGGTGTAAACATGAGCGATAGCTTGCTGGGTCATGTGGATGTCATCCTGGTTAATTACGGCATTCATCCGATGGCACCTTCGAGACTTATGTTGAGTAACTTCTGTGCTTCAACCGCAAATTCCATCGGCAATTCATTAAGAACCTGTTTGCAGAAACCATTGATGATTAAGGCAACCGCTTCTTCTTCATCGATGCCGCGTTGTTTGCAATAAAACAGCTGGTCGTCGCCGATGCGTGATGTTGTCGCTTCGTGTTCCACGTTTGCGCTGTGGTTGCGAACTTCCATGTAAGGGAAGGTGTGTGCTGCACATTGGTCACCGAGTAATAATGAATCGCACTGAGTGTGATTACGTGCATGGTCTGCGTTAGGAAAAACGCGTACCAGTCCACGATAGGCGTTTTGACCAAAACCGGACGAAATACCTTTTGACAAAATGGTGCTGCGGGTGTTTTTGCCGATGTGTATCATCTTGGTGCCGGTGTCAGCCTGCTGATGATTGGCGGTCATGGCAACCGAATAGAATTCACCGACTGAATTGTCGCCACGTAATAAGCAGCTCGGGTATTTCCAGGTAATAGCAGAACCGGTTTCTACCTGGGTCCAGGAGATGTGCGAGTTATCGCCACGGCAGTCGCCACGTTTGGTAACAAAATTGTAGATGCCACCTTTGCCGTCTTTGTCACCCGGATACCAGTTTTGCACGGTTGAATATTTGATAGTGGCATCTTTCAGTGCGACCAGTTCTACTACCGCTGCATGCAACTGGTTTTCGTCGCGCATTGGTGCAGTGCAGCCCTCCAGATAACTGACATAACTGCCTTCGTCGGCAATGATCAGGGTGCGTTCAAACTGCCCTGTATTGGCCTGGTTGATGCGGAAATAGGTCGACAGTTCCATCGGGCAATGAACGCCTTTGGGTATGTAACAGAACGAACCATCGGTGAAAACAGCCGAATTGAGCGTGGCGAAAAAGTTGTCACGATAAGGCACCACGGTGCCCAGGTATTGTTCAATCAGATCAGGGTGATTTTGTACTGCTTCGGAAAAAGAGCAGAAAATTATACCAAGCTCGTACAATTCACTCTGGAAGGTGGTGGCCACCGATATACTGTCAAACACCGCATCAACCGCAACGCCGGCCAGTCGCTTTTGTTCGCCCAGCGGAATGCCGAGTTTTTTGTAGGTATCGAGTAGTTCTGGATCGATTTCATCCAGACTTTTAGGTGCACTGCCACTGGATTTGGGTGCAGAATAGTAGGAGATGCTCTGGTAATCGATAAGGTCGTGGTGGATGCTTGCCCAGTGGGGTTCTTCCATCTCCAGCCAGCTACGATATGCATTCAGTCGCCAGTTGAGCAAAAATTCGGGTTCGTTTTTTTTAGCTGAAATGAAGCGGATTACGTCTTCATTGAGGCCGGGAGGTACCGTGTCGGCTTCTACATCCGTGACAAAACCGTGCTGATATTCCTGTTCTACCAGGCGCTGAATGTCCCGGTTGCTGTTCATGGCAATGTTACCTCGATTGCTGAGTTAACAAAATCTCCGTTTACGTACTCAATCATTATACAAATAACCTAGTAAAATAGTCAAGTATTACCTGGTCTGTCCGTGATGTTATCAATCATGCTGTAAACCATATAGTGATGAAAGTAACGCTCTGTACACGTTACTTTTTTAACTGAAACACACTATGGCTTTATCGATCCGTGGTGTTATTATAATAGTGCGTATTCTCTATTTCACTGAGAGAGGTGGTTAGAATGACACACGTTCAAATAGCACCCGATATTGAATTCAAACTGGATATCGATCTGCCTGAAATAACAGGTAGCAGCAGAGACTATGACTTACAGCAACATAAAGCTGAAGTTTATTCTATGTTTGAAGCCAGGCTGAAAGAGGCTTTTCCTGAAGGATTTAAGATTAATACATTCGAATTTGGTATGGATGTGAGCCCACACTAGTTTGAGGCCCACCAGGTTATTGTTGCGTCAGTAGTACCTAAATTTACTGGCAGTGGATTCGTTTTTCTTTTTGTTACGGCAGGAATCATGCATTCTAAACGTTTACTGATAACCGGTGGTTCAGGATTTATCGGATCCCAGCTTGTTTCTGTATTAACTGGACAGGGTTATGAGGTAACGATTCTGTCACGTAATCCGGAAAAAACCGCTTTACACTTTAATCATACTATTACCAGCATAAAGCAACTTAATATACTTGATGGGTCTGTTGTTTTTGATGTTGTTATTAATCTGGCCGGACAGGGAATAACGGACAAGCGCTGGACGCCAAATATCAAAAAACAATTACGTGATAGCCGGATAATTACTACTCAAAACCTAATAGGTTATCTGCAAGCGGCAGAGAAAAAACCTAAACTACTTATCAGCGGTTCAGCTATTGGTTACTATGGTAATCAGGGCAATAAAATTGTTGATGAGGAAATGCACAGTGGCAGTAATTTTTCCAGCAAGCTTTGTGTCGATTGGGAGCATGAAGCGCAACAGGCAGAAGTTCTGGGGATAAGAACATGTTATCTGCGAACAGGTATTGTATTAGGTAAAAATGGTGGTGCCCTGTCTAAAATGCTGCCTGCATTTAAGCTGGGTTTAGGTGGTGTTATGGGCAGCGGCAGTCAGTGGATGTCGTGGATCCATATATACGATTTGATCGGCATAATTCTTCATATCATTAACAATAAACACATCAAGGGAGCGGTCAATGGAACCGCACCAAACCCAGTAACGAATAAAGTGTTCTCCTCAACCTTAGGTCGTGTATTACGGCGCCCTGCACTTATGCCAGCGCCTGCCTTTATGCTGAAAATGATGCTGGGTGAAATGGCAAAAGAGTTACTTTTATCAGGTCAGCGAGTTATGCCAACAAAAATACTCGATGCCGGCTATGATTTTCAGTATACAGAACTCGAAAACGCCTTGCGTAATATAGTGCAATAACTTTGCGCAGATCCTCTAGTCCACACAAATATCGTTAACTTAAAAGCTGCAAGATTATATTTCAGCCACCACGGTCATCATCAGTTGCCGGGTATGGCAGGCACTGGTTCGGATGATTAAATTGCATGTTCCTGTACTCATTACGATGTTCTTCCGTTTCAAAATAAACAGTCAGATTCCCATCCAGTAGAGAACAATGACTCATATAATCTTCGACATCCCGCCCTGAGATCGGGTCAGTTGTCATAATACGAAACTTCGGTTCGTGTAATAGATGGCTCCGCTCCTTATCGCGTTGCGATATCTCATTCAAGTTGAAACCAAGTTTTTGGGCGTGCTCGATCAATTTGATTCTTTCAGCTTTTTTAGATGAGTGCTTGCTGTAGCTGGTTATCGGTGCCATTGATCCAAATACCCTACTTTTAGGCGTGTTTTTTGAAGCCAGGTTGAGGTTACAATGATGCTAGTTGTCAAGCAACAGTAAATACGCTGGAGGGTAGTTATGAATATCACCTCACAAAAGCAGAAGGATGATTTTGTTGAATGCAAAATTTGTCTGAAAGAAATCCCTGTTTCAGAAGCTAAAAGTGAAGAAGCTTCTGGTTATGTCGCACATTTTTTCGGACTGGAATGCTATGCATTGTGGAAAGCACAACAGCAGAAGGCTGATGAACAAGTAGTTTCATGAGGATCTATTATTGACGCAGACTGTGTGAAAATTCGAAGGAATTTGCCCAGGTGGTGAGTCAGCCCTAATTGCGACAGATTTTACATCAAAATAGTGATGATAAAATCCACTTGAAAAGAGAATAACTGCTCAATATCGGCTTTCATTTACCACTTTCAATATGACGATTAGTTTTCACACAGTCTGGGCCGTATACGGACAATCATTATATATTGTTAAAATTTCTACACTGGTTGCTTCAATCGAAGTTTACTGGATGTACAAACGTATTGTGTTGATATGCTTAACACCTGTTCTGTCACTTAATCTAACAACCTTCGGCTAGCTTTACTATCGGGATACAGTGTTTTTTCAGTCTGATAATATACCCTGATTTTATTTTCGTTTACTCCCAGTTTGCAACGTACTTGTTGCAATGTATCGTCAATTAACTTTGTATAATCGATCTGGTCAAGCGCTACACAGTTAGAAGCTTCTGCAAGTTTTAATGCTGAATGAAATATATTAATGTCTCGATTTCTGAATCGATAGGCTTTTGGATACAGGTATCTGGTGATCATTTCGAATAAGGTGGGTTCACGAGTACTGACCTGTTTAGTCGAACCCATGGTATAACCTATGGTGAACGCTTCATCCTCCGGTAATAAGCCGCGGCCCAGTATGATATGGATAAAATCATGTGAGTTTAGATCGACTGCACCGTGAAATAGTGTAAAGCCAGGAATTGAAAACTTTGGGTTTTCAATTAGTTTTACAATTAGAGGAATATCTTTCTTGCGTGCTCCAATTACTTTAAGGCTTTCACTCGCTACACCTAGCGTTAAATTGTTTTCAGAAATCGGTATAAACCAGTCAGAATAGTGCATCACTTCACCTACAATTGTTGATTCTCCTTTGGAGCGAAACCTCGCCGCATAGTATTTTCTGTAATTGTGCTCGAATGCATAAATTGCAATAAATAGTTTTCGCCACCCGCCTTGTATCCGCTGCCGCTTAATTTATAGCCGCCAAATGGTTGACGCGAGACCTGCGCACCGGTGATCTTTCTATTTAGATATAGGTTACCCACATTAAATTCATTTTTTGCTCGTTGCAGATGTTCGGGGTTACGTGAGTAAACACCGCCGGTTAATGCGTATTGTGAGTTATTTGCAATCTGTAAGGCTTGCCCGAAATCGCTGGCGCGTAATACAGATAATACCGGTCCAAATATCTCCTGTTGTGCAAGTACGGAATCGGCTGCCACCTCGGTAAAAATGACAGGTGGAATAAAATAGCCTTTATCTAAATGGTTTACGGAATCATTTAACACCACTCGAGCTTGTTGTTTACCGTTACTGATTGCAGTTAGGATATTAGTGTATGCCCGTTTACTGATGACCGGTCCCATGATATTGCCGGGGTCTTCCGGTGCACCTATCTGCAAACTTCTGCTGGTTTCAACCAATCGCTCGAGAAATGAATCATAAACATGGTCGAGCACTATGAGACGTGATGCGGCACTGCACTTCTGACCCTGAAAACCGAATGCGGAACTCACCGTACCGGTAACCGCCTCATCCATGTCTGCATCTGTATCAACAATAATTGCATTTTTTCCGCCCATCTCAGTGATGATGCGTTTGATGTGAGTTTGCCCAGAATGGCTTTGTGCCGCAATATTAATCAGACGTGTCCCCACGGCCATCGATCCGGTGAATGCTATCACTTGTATATCGACGTGATTCGCCAGATATTCACCAATCTCTGCACCACTGCCGGTGAGTAGACTGACCACACCCTCTGGCAAACCCGCCTGATGAACGAGTTCGACAAATTTTGCGGCGATGACCGGTGTTTGTGATGATGGTTTCACTATGGCGGTATTACCACAAACGATAGTGGCTGCCAGCATCCCTGTTAGAATCGCCAACGGAAAGTTCCACGGCGTAATAACAAGACCGACACCGCGAGAACAATAATGTAAGGTATTTTGCTCACCAGCCGATTGGTTAACAGTTACCTGCTCCAGACGTTCTGCCTGGTCAGCATAGTAATTAAGAAAGTCGATAGCCTCACAGACATCAGCATCCGCTTCACGCCAGTTTTTACCGGCTTCAAAAATTTGCCATGCGGCAAATTCAACTCGCCTGTTTTGTAGCAGATTGGCGATCTTTCGTAAATAGTTCGCACGTTCAGTCACACTGAGACCGCGCCAGAACACGTAAGCTTTTTTAGCTGATAGCATTGCTGCATCAGCCTGCTGTTGACTGGCCGATGCCAGAATACCCACCGTTTCTTCCGGATTAGCCGGATTAATAGAACGTATGGTTTGTTTCGTAAGACATGACTTGCCATCGATAGTAAGTGGATAGACCTGATCAAATTGCTGGCGGCAATGTGACAGTTCCTGCTCAAATAGATCGTGCTCAGCTGTTTCTGCAAACCGGTACAGAGCCTGATTACAAAAGTGATCGCCAACAGATGTTATCCTATCTTCCTCATGCAAGCTGAATTCAGGTTTATCTAGATCAACTGGCCGCTCTTGTGTTAATGCCACATCCAGAACACTTTGGCCAGAACTGTTTTCCAGTAAACGACGTACCAGGTAGGCCATACCCGGCAAAGTTTCACCATAGGGTACATAAATACGTAAATGTTGTTGACGCTGTACCAGGGAGTTTTTCAACACGTTGGCCATGCCGTATAACATCTGAAACTCATAATCCTGCTTCGACAGATTATAGCTTTTAGCGATAACCATCGCCGCCGCCAGGCTGCGTGTATTATGAGTTGCAATGACGGTTTCAATTACAGGATGCTCAGAAAATAAAAAGTCCATGCAACGTTCAAAATTTGCGTCGGTATCGTTCTTATGAAGCCACACAGGCGAAGGCCAGTTATTCTGATTCGCAACTATCGTTTCGTAATCCCAGTAAGCTCCGCGCACCAGTCTGACGCTCGCCGGTGTAGAGCGTTTATTGAGAGCCTCAACTATACGTGACAGGTCATCAAATGCATCACGCAGATATGCCTGTATTGCAATGCCGATATCAGGCCAGTGTCTGAACCTGCTATCTTCTAGTATCTCAAGAAAAACCGTAATAATTATATTTTTGAAGTCATACTGCTCCATATCGATCATCACAAAAGCATGATGTTCAAGTGCACAATTGAGGATCGGTATTAAGCGTTGTTTGATCGCACGGACACTGCCTTTAGTGTCAGCTGCATCGATCTGCGAATAAAGAGATGACAACTTAAGCGAGACATTTAAACGCGGCGCGGCCCTGCCATGCAGCTGATCGACAATTTCCGAATCTGACCATGCTTGCATGTGTGCTGACATGGCCGGAATCATCTCAAGATAGGCTTGTTGATAATTGTCGGCTTCATGTTCCGAGACCGAGGCCTCACCAAGGATATCAAGGCTGCTACTCATACCTACACGCTTTATCCTGTCGACAGTATTGCATGCCCGTTGAATATTATTGCCACCCATAAATCTTCGTGCCAGACCACGGATCGTATAACGCACCAGTGGCGCAGCAATATGTGCCAGCCAGGGTTTATCTGATTGTTTTAATCCCCATAGCGCTAGCTCGGGCAATGGTGTTTCGAGGTTACCAAAGTATTCCTGCAGATGACGTGTTAATTCAACGTCATCATCTAGACTGGGGAGGGTATCGATAAAGCGGAGCGTCTGGAGACGGAACTGAGGATCAGATATCGCATAGTTAACAAGTGCATCGAGCCAATGCTGCCCATCATCCTGCTCCCTGATGTCTGTTAATAACACACTGCCCAGTTCCTGAATACGTTTCTCAAGTTTCATAGGCTTACCTCTAATGCCTATTATGACACCGGAGCAACCAGGAGTTTCAATAAAATATTAACCATTAGCTATCGAAAAACCATCGTGTCACATGGAAATTACTCTTGAAAGTAACAAACACACGACTTTATATTTTTTTGATTTTCCTTACAATAAATCATAACCTTATTAAATCATGTAAAAAAATCAGTATGGTGACGTATGGAACAAAAAAACGCCTTGGCTGAACGTATTCTCAACGTTGCACTGGAACAGGCTGAAAGCAGCAGTTGGGAGTCTGTTAATTTACACACTGTCGCTAAAAAGCTGGATATTTCTCTGTACGATATAAAAATTATCTACCCGCAAAAAGATGACCTTGTCGAAGCCTGGTTCGACCGTTCTGACAAAACCGTGTTTTCTGAAAAAGCTTCTGAGGATTTTATATCACTAGCTGCTCATGAACGCGTTCATAAATTGATGATGCAATGGTTTTTGTCTCTGAGTGAACACCGCAAAGTAACAAGACAGATGCTGTGTTACAAGTTGGAGTTTGGCCATATTCATCTGCAAGTTTTAGGCATTATGCGTATCAGTCGAACCGTACAATGGATTAGAGAAGCCGCGTTGTTAAAAACGAAAAATATTCATCGTATTATTGAAGAGATTTATTTAACACGTATTTTCCTCAGCGGTTTTACACGGTGGTTGTTTGATAATTCGAAAAATAATTTACACACTACTAATTATCTTCACTCTGCGCTGAAAAATATCAGATCTTTGAATTGACACCTAGATGCATTGAGAAAGATGATACCGCTGTTTCAACTTACATCTTCAGAATAAAAGCTGTTTACTGTCTGTAACAGTTAACGACACCGGGAATGAACATTATTTTCAACTGTGTGTCCAACATTAGGATCCATATTTTTATTCTCCAGCAGATAAAGATAACTTTATGTAATGAATATACAGTCATCAAGCAGCATCGGTGCTTACCTGATTCATGCACTAAAACAGGCGGGAGTTGATCATGTCTTTGGTGTTCCTGGTGATTACATCCTCTCTTTTTACGACCTGCTATCAAAAAGCGATATAGATCTAGTCGGCACCACTCGTGAAGACACAGCAGCCTTTGCCGCAGATGGATACGCTCGCAACAGGGGGATTGGAGCATTAGCGGTAACATATGGTGTCGGCGCGCTTAGTACGGTCAATGCTGTTGCAGGTGCCTATGCCGAATCCTCACCTGTTATCGTAATAAGCGGTGCTCCAGGCGTTAAAGAACAACGTGATGATCCTTTGCTGCATCATAGATTCGGGCCATTTACTTACCAGCGTGAAATTTTTGAACGTATCACTGCTTATGCCACAGTACTGGATGATACGGTAACGGCTTTTCGACAGATTGATAATGCACTGAGAATCGCCCGCGAGCAGAGTCGTCCCGTTTACCTCGAACTACCACGTGACCAGATACACTTGCCAGGTATGGTACTACCAGCAACAGAAAGTAATCATACTATAAGTGACAGGGAAACCCTGGATGAAGCAGTTACTGAAACACTTCAACACATGAAACAGGCGAAAAAACCAGTCATTGTTGCTGGTGTTGAACTGCATCGGCGGAACCTTCAGAAAATATTGAAAGAACTGGCAGAAAAAACAGGGTTACCTGTCGCTGCGACATTAACCGGCAAGTCTGTCTTCTCAGAACGACATAACCAGTATCTGGGTATTTATGAGGGCGTGATGAGTTCACCCCCAGCACGCGAATATGTTGAGAAAGCCGACCTTATTTTAATGCTTGGCCTGACCTTAAATGATGTTGATACCGGGATATACTCAGCCATGCTGGACCCAAATCTGATGGTACGTGCCTCAAAAGGTGAAGTCATTATCAGGCATCACCGCTACCCGAACATACATCTGGCAGATTTTATTAATGAACTGGCAGAAAAATCTGGGCCGTGTTCACATTATTTTTCACATGTTGCTAATGATGATTTATTAGAAGATTTTCCACAGCCAGGCAGAAAAATCAGCATTGTGAGACTGATCGAACGTTTGAATAAGGTACTGAGTCCAGAATTTTCAGTAGTCTGTGATACGGGTGACTGCCTGTTTGCTTCGACCGAATTACGCGTACCCGAGCACAGTAATTTCTATGCCTCTGCGTTTTATACTAGCATGGGGTTTGCGGTACCAGCTGCCCTCGGCTCACAACTTTCGGATAGAAAACAACGTGCATTGATTCTGGTTGGTGATGGGGCATTCCAGATGACCGGAACAGAGCTTTCCACCCATGCACGCTTTGGCCTTACCCCTATCGTCATCGTTTTAAATAATCATGGTTACAGTACCGAAAGGTTTATCCTGGATGGCCCCTTTAACGACATCAGTGACTGGCGCTTTGACAAACTGGGACAGGTATTCGGCTCTATCCAGGGATACAATTTGCACACCGAAGAAGAGTTTGAAAATGCGCTGTTACAATCCCTCGCCAATTCAAAGCATATCAACCTGCTTAATGTTCATCTGCCGGCAGATGATCCATCTCCCGCAATGCGCCGGCTTGCCACGCATCTCGGCAATATCGTTAATGGTAAAAAAACATAACTGGCAACTTAACTTAATTGACATGAGTTATCAGTGCCACGGTGAGCACAGGGTTATCTGCCATGCCATGGAGACAACGACAACTTCAGTATTAAAGCCCCATCCTGGCCTACGTCAGGACCGCAAATACACGCTCCCTTATCCACCTCGATCAGCATCGTTTGACACTTCATAAGGTAAATGTAAGTAGGGATGGTCTAACGGAAAATTAAGGTATGCCAGACGTGTATCTTCTGTTTCAAAATAGATTGTCAAATTTCCATCCGTTACCCATGGATGATTAGTAACGTTATCAATGTTGTTTCCTGTTATTGGATCTATATTTCAAATGCGAAAAGTAGGTTCATGTAATAAGTGACTCTGTGTTGCGTCTCTTGAGTCTACATCAGCAGTAAAACTATGATTGCACTTCAGCTCGTGCATGTATGCTGAGGGTATCGATGTGGACATACTCACCTCCGATTAATTATCGTCAAGTGCATATAATTCAACACGAAATATGTTGAATTTAACAACTTCTTTGTCATTATTTTCTGGTGAATCTGAGAAAAGCAAAGATGCTTGGTATTGAATTACTGTACTGCTGATTCTGGGTAATTACAAATCAATAAAGTTGATAATTAGGTCAATGAGTAAAGAAATACAATCTGTTTTTGGCTTACTTTCATTGTAATGTAACCTACCTGGAGGTCTGTTTTGCGGTGTTTTAATCACTTTCGGTGAAATTCCACCAACGTCAGTTATGTGGTCAGACTGTGTGAAAACTCACTTTTCTATGCATCCATCAACGTAACATACGTTCCTGCTATGCATAAGGGTACTGGTGGAGAGCTTCTTTAGTTCGTAAAAAATATTGTCAAAAATTACGATCTTTGTAATCACATTATATTTGACTTAATAGCGTATAAATACAAAGGTAAAAAGTGAGTTAACGCTCACTGGGCTTGCATAGCACAAATTAATCACTGAGCGCCCTTAATTTTAATCATTCTTGTCAGGTTATAAGCCAATACATGAAGATTCATTTCCGTACTAACGTTTTTAAAACCACGAGTTAAAAAATGTGTTGAACCCATCCAGAATTTAATGGTTCCAAACGGATGCTCTACCGTTTCATTTGGCGACAAAGATCAATGAATGTGCGACAGGTATTCTTGATGCCTTGGCTATTATCTTTTCTAAAATCGGCGATGGTTTTAAAGTCGGGTGACAGCCGTTCTAATAACCATATTAACTCAACATTACGACCCGTTTCCCTTTCCATGCGACGTGATGACTGAATACGATTCAGATAACCATAGATGAATAATTTTAGCATGGTCGATGGATGATAAGCAGGCCGACCTGTGTCAGCGGGTATGGTTTTAAAGCCCAAGTTTGCAAGATTAAGACTATCGACAAAGGCACCGATGACACGAATGGGGTTTTCTTCTGTTATGTAGTCATCGAGTGCTTCGGGAAATAAGGTGGTTTGGTGCCGGGCTTCGCCCTGAATAAATCCACCCATTAGATGCACTCCCTTTGGAAAGTCTTATTATATCCTTGTTGGAGTTTTCACACAGTCTGTGGTGTTAGCTGAACTATAAATGCTAAGTGCAATTTTCAATTAATGCCAAAGGCAACTCTATTTTCCGGATAAACCTTTACATTTTCAAACGGAATCACGATTCTGGTTTTATGGTTTCGAATGTATTAATTTCTTCACGCACGCTGTCGGGAATTCTTAGACTTGTCTGGTCGATATAATCAAACCAGACCATTATCGCTTTTGATGTGAAAACAGGTTCGTCTTTACCAGTAATAAATATGCTGGCAATTAATTCACAGCTGCTGTTGCCTAATTTACTTGTGCGGGTAGCCACTTCGATGTGACTGGGGTAGTGCAGTTGTCCAATGTAACTGCATTGCAGGTCAGCCAGTATCCAGCAGTTTTTTATGCCGGCTTCAAAATTCAGGTCATTAACTACCTTGCAGTAATGTATCCGAGCAGACTCTATATAACGCACATACTGTACATTGTTAATATGGCCGAGCGCATCGGCATCGCCCCAGCGAACATCAAGTGGTAAAAAGTGTGCGTAATTTTTTCTTGTTTCCATTTCTGATTCCATCGTCTGCCTTCTACATGCTACGACGGTATTGTCCGCCAACTTCAAAAAAAGTATCGGTTATTTGTCCAAGCGAACAATGTTTGACGGCTTCCATAAGCACTTCAAAAACATTTTCGTCGGCTTGTACCGCAAGTTTTAACTGCTCAAGCATCGCCTCGCTAGTATCGTTGTGACGTGAATGAAAATCAGACAGGCGCTTGAGCTGACTTTGTTTTTCTTCGTTGGTAGAGCGGGCTAATTCCAAAGTTGTTTCAGCCGCTGGCGGGTTAGGGTTGCGAAATGTGTTGACGCCAATAATCGGTAACGAACCATCATGTTTTAGCATTTCATAATGCATGGATTCATCTTGAATCATGCCGCGTTGGTAACCCGTTT
>Ga0316209_1001884_pt1 | contig 19080 bp, 12 predicted proteins | sample 6monopyrite_MG_FD_204945 | JGI IMG/M metagenome (GOLD analysis project Ga0316209, IMG submission 204945) | Microbial mat bacterial communities from mineral coupon in-situ incubated in ocean water Damariscotta River, Maine, United States -... | ecosystem: Environmental > Aquatic > Marine >...
CGGGGCTTGAAGGAATTGGTAAAAGCTGCTGGATTCTTGACAGATGATGTGCATATATTGATTGCTGGTCGAGGAGATGAATACGAACATTTGCTTGAACTAAGTCAAAAGATGGAATTAGGCGATAAGTTAATTTTTCTTGGTCATGTAGAAATTGACCGTCTGGCCGAAATCACAGCCAAAGCAAGTCTAGGCTTGTCTATAGAAAAATTAGACAGTCTAAATTACCATTTTGCGCTACCCAATAAAGTATTTGATTATGTTCAGTCTGGGGTTCCTGTTTTGTATTCTCCTTTTATTGAATTGAAGGCTTTGCTGAAAGATGGGAATATTGGGCAGAAACTTGAATCACATGATCCAATGAAAATGGCCGAACAAATTCAGTCAATGTTAGCCCACCAAGATTATGAACAATGGGTGTTCAATTGTAGCAAATTAGCCAAGGAGCTCAATTGGGAGAAAGAAGAGGACAAATTAATAAAGCTGCTTAATTTGGCCGCGCAAAGTAAAGCTTAATGCTATCTATCTGCATTCCTATATATCGATTTGACTGCTCCATCCTTATCAAAGAGCTTTCAAATCAAATCAATCAACTGCCAGAAGAAGTTGAAATATTATTGGCCGATGATGGATCGGAGAAATTCTACCAAGATCAACTTCAGCCACTGTCAGAATTTTGTAAGTTGACCCTCTTGCAAAAAAATAGCGGTAGGTCGAAAATCAGGAACCTTCTGTCAGAAATGGCAAGCCATGATTACTTGCTTTTTATTGACGGAGATTCATCCATTATTGATGATAACTTCTTAAAGAAGTACATAGGACTGATCAATCAAAAAACACACGCTGATGTGATTTGCGGAGGGAGTATATATCCTGACAAGGTACCTAATAAAGCGCAATTATTGCGTTGGCGGTACAGCAAATCTCGAGAAGAAAAGGGACGTAGTATTCTTAAAAATAAGCCCTACAAGTCTTTTACGACGAACAATTTTATCATCAAACGAGAGGTATTCAAGCAGATCCGGTTTGATGAACGCATTCGTGATTATGGGCATGAAGATACCCTCTTGGGCTTTGAGTTGAAAAAGTCAGCGCGGCCAATCGAGTACGTTTCAAACCCAGTGCTGAACGGTGATTTAGACAATAATGAGCAATTTCTTGAAAAAACAAAGTTGAGTCTGATTAATCTGCTTAGAATCGAATCCTTTCTTGAACACTCTGAAGATTTCAGAAGCTTGGTGCCCATATTGGCATTGTATCATAAACTTCAAATATTAAGAATTGATGGGTTTTTTCAATGGATTTTTCGTCCATTCAAAGGCTTTGTGAGAGGTAAACTTATGCGTGGTAAAGGTCCACTGATTTTTTTCGACATGTATCGCTTAAATATTCTATTTGAAGAGAACGATAAGATTAAGTCGATTGTATCGTAGGCGTGGGTTCTACTATGGTCTCTTTCTCGAATTGGAGTACTCTGCCTGGAAATTTTCGAATCAACTCATAATCATGCGTCGCAACGAGCACAGCAACATTGTTATTGCTAATAGAGACGAGTAGTTTCATGATTTCATGCGAAGTTTCAGGGTCAAGGTTTCCAGTAGGTTCGTCCGCTAAAATAATCTCAGGATTGTTCAATAATGCTCTTGCAATAGCAACTCTCTGTTGTTCTCCGCCAGAGAGCTCGTGTGGCATTTTAAACCCTTTATTGCCAAGTCCTACTTTCTCAAGTACATTCTGAATTCCCTCATTGATTTCTTTTTTACCTTTCCATCCAGTGGCCTTCATCACAAACTTTAAATTATTGTTGATAGTACGATCTGACAAAAGTTGAAAATCTTGAAATACAATGCCAATTTTTCTTCGCAACGATGGAATCTGTTTCTTTTTTAGTTGCTTCAACTCAAAACCTGCCACCTTTGCCTCTCCTTCTTGAAGGTTCAGTTCGGCATAAAGTGTTTTTAGAAAGCTACTTTTTCCACTTCCATTTTTTCCAACCAAATACACCATCTCTCCTTTCTCTATCCGCAAGCCAAGGTTTGACAAAACAAGGTGCTTGTTCTGAAACACGTTGACACTATTCAATTCAATTATAGCAGTTCCTGACATCTTGATTCTTTGCAAACAAATATAGAAATATGGAATTGAATACCATCTTAAATGAAGTCTACATCAATAAAATTAGCTGCAGAAAAAAGCAAATTATGTTAACAAAAATGCGTTGAAAACTTCAGTTCTCACCCAAAGGCTAGCTGATGCATTACACTAATTTTAAACATTGTTCTCAGACCGTAAAAATATATTTATCCATTTGGATCGAATCAGCAAAACTCAACTTTCCTTGTCCTTAAGACTTCTTATTGCACTTTTCTTTACGCTGTTTTTTGCAGCCGGGATTTTTGGACAACAAAGTTTTGTCTTTTCAGAAGGAAATGTTCTGTACAATAAAGCGATGGATCTTTTCCACAAGGAAAAGTACGTTGCAGCGCAAGAACACTTTAAAAAGACGATTGAAGGGATAAATGATGTACACTCTGAAATACGGATAGATGCGGAATATTATCGAGCTATTTGCGCACTGAGGCTATTTCATGCCAATTCGGAAGCATTGCTGAACAGATTTGTTGAAGATCACCCTGAGAGCTCACATCAAAAGATGGCCAATTTTAATCTGGCCAAATTTCAATTCAGGAAACGGAAGTATGAAAAGGTGATTTCTGCTTTTAAAGAAATCGATCCATTAGACCTTAAGCCAGTGGAAATGGCAGAGTATTACTTCAAATTAGGCTATTCATATTTTCAATTGGACGAATTTGATGAAGCAGCAAAGTATTTCTATGAGATTAAGGATTCAGACAATTTATATGTTTCTGCAGCGAGGTATTATTATGCGCACATATCATACCAGCAAAAGAACTATCAAACGGCCTCAGAGAATTTTCAAAAAATATCAAACAATCCTCAATTTGGCCCTTTGGTGCCCTATTATTTGACTCAAATTTTTTACCTGCAAAAGAAGTACGATAAATTGTTAGATTATGCGCCTGCTGTTTTAGATTCGGCCCCTCCTAAAAGAGAAGATGAAATTAGAAAGCTCATTGGGGATGCCTTTTACAAAACCAAAGAGTACAAGAAGTCTTTGCCTTACTTGGAGAAATCTCTGCAAGCACAAGGTGGCAATGCAGCCGACTATTATCAATTGGGCTTTGCGCACTTCCAAGAGAAAAACTACAATCAAGCAATTGCATCCTTTCAAAAGAGTATAGGAGAAAACGATACACTGTCACAATCGGCCTATTACTACATTGGAGAATCAAGCGTGCTTACCGAAAATAAGCGTTCCGCAAAAGATGCATTTCGACAGGCTCATCAATTGGGCATTGATCCTGAATTGACTGAAGATGCGCTCTTCAATTATGCCAAAGTTGCATATGAATTATCATATCATCCATATGATGACGCAATTGTCGCCTTTGAGGAATTTATCAATGAATATCCAAATTCACCCCTGCTGAAGGATGCCTATGAGTTTCTTGTGGGAGTTTATTATACAACAAAAAATTACGAGAGTGCATTAGAATCCATAGATAGAATTAAGAGTTCAGATATAAAATTGTTGCGTGCAAAACAACGTTTGGCTTATTACAGGGGCATTGAATTATTTAATGAGGATCGATTTTTAGCGGCAAGTGAGAAATTAGAACTTTCACTTAAATACAACTATGATCCTAAATTGAAGGCCTCTGCAATTTTTTGGTTGGCAGAGTGCTTCTATCAAATAGGTGATTACCACAATGCTGATAACTTTTACTCGGATTTCTTAATGACTTCGGGCAGTTTGAGTTTGCCTTTTTATAATCGTGCGTATTACAATTTGGCTTACGCCTATTATGAGCGAGAGAAGTACAAAAGTGCAATTTTTTGGTTTAGAGAATTTGTTAGCAAAGAAGATCCCTCTTTTAAAGGCTTGATCAATGATGCATATTTGCGCATTGGTGATAGTTACTACATACAAACAGATTACCGAAATGCAATTGAATACTATGACAAGGCCGCAGAAATGAAAATTGTCAATCAAGATTATGCAATGCTGCAGAGTGCTATTTGTAGTGGTATTATTGGTGATCAACAATCAAAAACGAAGAAGCTTGGCAATATCGTGCGAGAAATGAAGCAATCTCCATATGTGGATGATGCTGTTTATGAATTGGGGAAAACGCAATTGAATGAAGGTCGGGCAGAGGAGGCATTGTCATATTTTAATCAATTGATAGCAGATTATCCAAACAGTAATTATGTTGCAGAGACTTATTTGAGACTAGGTCTAATCTATTACAATCGAGAGCAGGATGAATTGGCCTTAAATGCACTAGATAAGCTTATTAAAAATTATCCATCTTCTGATGCTTCAAAAGAGGCACTTGAAAAGATCAATAAAATATTTATTGATAAAGGAGATGCAAAAGCTTATGAAGATTATATCGCAGGCGTGCCTTTCGCTGACTTAAGTAAAGCAGTATTGGATTCAACCACCTATGTGATTGCAGAGAACGGTTACCTAGCAGGAAAATGTGAAAAAGCAACAAGAGATTTCACCAATTATATAAAGCAATATCCAAACGGTAGATATCGATTGAATGCGCATTTCTATAGAGGAGAATGTGAGGCCAAAGCCAATTTCTATGAAGAAGCTATTCGAGATTTACAATATGTCATTGAACAAAAGACCAATCGCTTTACTGTCAAATCTCACCTCTTACTTGGGCAGTTGTATACTGATGCTCAACTTCCTGACAGTGCTATAAGCATATACAAGGCGCTTAAAGTCAAGGCAGATCGACAAGAGTATATAAACACAGCGAATCTGAATTTGATGAAATTGTATTTTCAGAAAGAAGAGTATGAGTTTGCTTCCTTGTATGCAGATGAAGTATTGTTGGAAGATGCCTTTTCACAGCAATCGACTCAATTTGCCAGAATGATACTTGCAAAAAGCAATTTTGAAAAAGAAAACTACAAAGCTGTCATTGAACAACTCAGCGAAATTTACAATGAAACAAACCAAATTGCAGCTGAAGCTAAGTATTTGCTAGCGAAAACGTATTACCTACAAGGGAAATATGAGGCAAGTGATACAGTCATTTATCAATTGGTAGATCAGGTGCCATCATACCCTCATTGGATTGCTAAAGGATTTATTTTACTGGCAGATAATTTTATTGCGAAGGAAGATATATACAATGCAAGAATTACCTTTCAATCGGTCATCGACAATTCTGACGATAAAATGTTAATAGAAATTGCACAAGAAAAATTAAGTATGCTCGATAAAGCTGAAAAAGAGCAAAGAGAGCATCAATTGGAGAAAAGACGCAGCGATACTCTTGAGATTGATTTAGGTGCTGAACAGCCTGTGATTGAGGCGAACGAAGAAAATGAAGTTAAAGAGGACTCAATACAACCAGTAGAAGATGAGAATGAATAGGTGGATTCGATATATTACTGCTATTAGTTTACTGTGCATAGTGAATGGTGTTGTTGCACAAACCACTCTCACTGAGGATACCTTCCGAATCGTAAAAGCCTACAAACCCATTTTGATTGATGCGAACAAAATCGAAAACAACCCTTCCATTGACGATTCTTGGAAGCCGGAGACAAAGGTTAAATACAGCTTCATGAATAAGCAAATTCCTGTCTCTTTTGAGACAGAACCAATCAAAGCTGCTCGAATCAAAGGAGAGCCTCTGGTAAAATTGTACAATGGATACGTGAAAGCTGGAGTAGGCAACGCCCTCGTACCTCTCGGAGAAGTGTACTACAATAATTTACGCTCAAAAGAGTATTCCATCGGAGTACATGCAACTTACCTAAATCTGCGTGAGCTGAATAAGATTGAAGGCAGTGATATGCAAAATTTACAAGCTGAGGTTTTCGGTAAACGCTTCTGGAAGGCCAATACCTTAAGTTCAAAATTAGCTTTCAATCAGCGTTCGTTCAATTATTATGGATTTTATGATTTACCAAGAATTGAATTGACTACGAAAGCTGATGAAAATGCGATCGACCAAAAATACACTCGTTTAGGTGCAGAGGTCACTTTAGAAAGTACAAAACAAGACTCGTTTAATTTAAGGCATAAGGTAAGCATGCAATATGCGATGCAGTCAAACATTTCGAATGCGATGGAGAACAATTTTAAAATTGTTGGTCAGCTGAGTCAGTTCAAAAATCAAGAGCTCTATTTAGTAGATGCATTAATTGATTACAATAAATATGATCCACAAGATGGTAATACGATCATAGCTGTAAAACCACAAATCAGCACTATTGGAGAGCGCTTTAGAGTAAAAGCAGGATTAGGAATTTATGTGAATGCGGGTAATGAGGCTAACTTCCATTTCTATCCTCTGGCTGAAATAAAGTATAATGTTATAGAAGATGTATTAATCCCTTATGCTGGGGTTAAAGGAGAGATCAGGAGGAACAACTACTTAAGTCTGACGACAGAGAACCCTTTTGTAGATGAAAACATTCTCTTGGCGAACAGCAATGAAAAACTGAACATCTATGCCGGCTTCAGAGGTACGTTGAGTAATGATGTTTCATTCAATGCAAGTGCTGCTTTTGTGGAAACTGAAGGAGCTTACTTTTTTGTTCAAAAAACTGATGTATTGAGAGATCTTACACCTGAATATTTTGTGAGTTATGATAACCTTAATGAGTTGAGAATTAGAGGGGAATTGGTTTATCGATTAGGGGATAAGTTACAAGTAAACGCATTGGGTGAGTATTTTAATTTCGATACCGAAAATGAAGAACAAGCTTGGCACAGGCCTGAATTAAAAATTACAACAGGTGCCAGATACGACCTTCAGGAAAAATTAATCATGAAGGCAGAGATTTTCTATTGGGGAAAACAGTATGCAAGCAACGTCTCATTTGCACAAAATGGCGCAACTACAGAGCACCAAACGATGGCAGTGAAGCTTGACCCAATTGTTGATGTCAACCTGGGTTTCGAGTACCGTTATACCAAGCGTTTGTCAGCCTTTGTAGATTTCAATAATATCGCCGGAATAAACTACGAACGCTATCAAAATTACCTCACTCAAGGCTTCAATGTATGGGGTGGACTCACCTATGCCTTTTAACTTTTCAACACCTTGAATATCAGTGCTTAAAATGTTGATTAATTGTTAATAAAAGGTTAACCTTTTTGCCCTATTTAAGCCGTCACACCATGGCTATTCGATATCTTTGTTTGAAGACGTTTTTTTACAAGAAAAATTATGAGTGATCAAGACACATCGAAGGAAAACAATAAAGACTATTCCGCATCAAACATACAGGTTTTAGAAGGCCTTGAAGCGGTAAGAAAGCGGCCTGCCATGTACATTGGAGATGTTGGGGTTAGGGGGTTGCATCATCTGGTGTATGAAGTAGTTGACAATTCAATTGACGAGGCTTTAGCAGGACACTGTGATCAGATCGATGTGACCATCCATGAAGACAATTCTATCTCAGTTAAAGACAATGGTCGTGGGATTCCAGTTGGAATGCACGAGAAGGAAGGGAAGTCCGCATTAGAGGTCGTAATGACCGTGCTGCACGCAGGTGGTAAATTTGATAAGGACACTTATAAAGTATCGGGTGGATTGCATGGAGTAGGCGTAAGTTGTGTAAATGCACTATCTACTAAATTGATTGCTACGGTCCACAGTAAAGATGGGAAAGTATACCAGCAAGAATACGGTATAGGAGTACCAAAGTATGACGTTAAGTCAATTGGGACTACTGACATCACTGGAACAATCGTTCAGTTTTGGCCGGATGAAAGCATTTTTGATGAAAATGTTTACAATTACGATACACTTTCAGCTAGATTAAGAGAGCTAGCCTTTTTGAACAAAGGTATAAACTTGAGCATTACAGATGAACGCAATCAGGATGATGAGGGTAACTTGATTAAAGACGAGTTTTTCTCTGAAGGTGGGTTGAGTGAGTTCGTTAGCTTTTTAGATGAGTCTAGAGAGCAATTGATTCCAGATGTGATCTATATGGATGGTGAGAAGAGTGGTGTCCCAGTTGAAGTAGCCATTACATATAACACCTCCTACTCAGAGAATGTGCATTCGTATGTAAATAACATCAATACTCATGAAGGTGGAACTCACCTTTCAGGATTTAGACGAGGGTTGACTCGAACCTTGAAGAAGTATGCTGATGAATCAGGGATGCTTGCCAAATTGAAGTTTGACATCAATGGTGATGATTTTCGTGAAGGACTTACAGCTGTGGTATCCGTAAAAGTTGCTGAGCCTCAATTTGAAGGACAAACAAAAACTAAACTTGGGAATAAGGAGGTAATTGGTGCGGTAGATGTTTCAGTTGGTGAGATGCTTACTAATTATTTGGAGGAGCATCCGAAAGAGGCGAAGATTATTGTTCAGAAGGTAATACTAGCTGCTCAAGCTAGACATGCTGCGCGCAAGGCCAAAGAAATGGTACAGCGAAAGAACGTGATGAGCGGATCTGGTTTGCCTGGTAAATTGGCAGATTGTTCCGAGAAAGATGCCTCAAAGTGCGAAATATACTTGGTTGAGGGTGATTCTGCAGGAGGTACAGCCAAACAAGGTCGTGACAGAAAGTTTCAAGCAATAATGCCACTCAGAGGAAAGATATTGAATGTGGAGAAAGCGATGCAGCACAAAATCTTTGAGAATGAAGAGATAAAAAATATTTATACTGCTTTAGGTGTGAAGCTTGGTACTGAAGAAGATGCGAAGGCACTTGATGTATCTAGCTTACGCTACCATAAGGTTATTATCATGTGTGATGCCGACGTCGATGGCAGCCATATTGAGACGCTTATTTTAACTTTCTTCTTCCGACACATGAAAGAGCTGGTCGAAGGAGGCAACATTTACATTGCAACTCCGCCGCTTTATCTTGTTAAAAAGGGCAGTCAAGCTAAATATTGTTGGTCTGATGATGAACGCGATGCGGCAATTGAAGGAATGAAAGGATCTGGAAAAGAATCAAGTGTTGGCGTGCAACGATACAAAGGTTTGGGAGAGATGAATGCAGAGCAGCTGTGGAGCACAACAATGGATCCTGAGCGCAGAACATTACGTCAAGTAAATGTTGATAGTGCGGCAGAAGCAGATCGCGTATTTTCTATGCTGATGGGGGATGATGTACCACCTCGAAGAGATTTCATTGAAAGAAATGCAAAATATGCCAACGTAGATATCTAGTGATTACTTCTGACACTCTATTGCAAGAGCATTCTCGAATCTACCCTCGCTTTCAACATGCTCGAACATGGGATCTTTCGAATCATTGAATGCACAGCGTCTAATGTTTCTAAATCCGGCTTCTTCTAACTCATTGGAGAGCGAAAGGTAATCCCACATCCACAAGTGCTTTGAATTGCCTAGAATTGAGCTAGCTATTGCTTTTAGACCTCTTTTTCTGTTCCTTTCTCCAAGTAAAGTCTCATTTAAAAAATCAATGCTTGCCGTTTGCTTGTTGGCTGATAAGTTTTCAATGTAGGTTTTTGCAGCCCATTCTAAGTCAGGAAGAACACATCGAAATATCCCATCAGGCTTCAATAAAACGTAAACGTTTTTAAGTGCTAATCTGAGATCTTCCAAAGAAAGGTGCTCTAGTGTATGGGACGAATAAAGAGCATCGCAGCTTTCATTCTCTAGAGGCAAGCCTTTAAGGATATCTCCATAAAGCACATTTTCTGGGAATCTGGTATTGAGCTGATTTTTCAGAAGGGTACCCAGTATAGGGGTTTTCTGAATTCTTAACGTTGGCGATACATCAAAGTTTAACCATTCTTTGGGTGCAGACAAACCACAGCCAAATTGCACATATTTTTTCATCATGCCTTGAATAATGGATAATTCAACATTAATGCATTCACTTTATTCTTAATCAATTGTTGTTGCTCTAAATTATCGTCACATTGTAGGGCTTGATCCATGAGTTGCACAATTTCAGGAATTTGAATGTTACCTATTCCCCTAGTGGTGATGGCGGCTGTTCCAATCCGTATCCCGGAGGTTATAAATGGAGATTTATCATCAAAAGGCACCATGTTTTTATTCACTGTAATATCGCACAAGCCCAACAAACGTTCTGCTTTTTTTCCGCTGATCTCTTTATTTCTTAGATCGATCAAAATGCTGTGATTATCAGTGTCTCCTGATATAATATTGTAATTCAATTTTTTTAATTCTTTGGCCATTAATTTGGCATTTTTAATGACCTGTACAGTGTAGTTCATAAAGCTGTCTGTAAGCGCTTCACCAAATGCAACCGCTTTTGCAGCAATAACATGTTCCAAAGGACCTCCTTGAGTTCCTGGGAAAACTGCTGAGTCGAGAAGTGCAGACATCATTTTAATCTCCCCTTTGGGAGTTTTTAACCCAAAAGGATTCTCAAATTCTTTTCCCATCATGATAATCCCACCTCGAGGACCTCTCAGTGTTTTATGTGTTGTGCTTGTTACAATGTGACAATGGGGTAATGGGTCATTCAATATACCTTTAGCAATTAATCCAGCAGGGTGAGAAATATCTGCCAACAGTATGGCGTTCAAATTATCTGCAATATTTCTTAATCGTTCGTAGTCCCAATCCCTGGAATAGGCAGAAGCCCCACAAATAATCATTTTGGGCTTCACTTCCAATGCAGTAGCTTCGAGCTTGTCATAATCTATGACCCCGGTTTCCTGTTCAACCCCGTAAAAATGAGGTTTATAAAGTTTTCCAGAAAAATTTACAGTGGAGCCATGCGTTAAATGTCCCCCATGTGATAAATCAAAGCCTAAAATGGAGTCACCAGGTTTAAGACATGCAAGCATAACCGCAGCATTTGCTTGTGCGCCTGAGTGTGGTTGAACATTCGCCCATTCAGCATTGAATAATTCTTTTAAACGATCTATGGCGAGTTGTTCTACTTGATCAACCACCTCACAACCGCCGTAATATCTTTTTTCGGGCAAGCCCTCCGCATATTTATTCGTGAGTACGGAGCCCATTGCTTCCATTACAGAATCACTTACATAATTCTCTGAGGCAATAAGTTCTATCCCTCTCTTTTGACGGTCAGTTTCTTCCTGAATTAAATTTCTGATGAGTTCGTCCTTGATCATAGTCTAAAATTGTGCTTGGCTAAATTAATTAATTCATCGTGGATGAATGCCTCAACTTATAAGAGTTGACTGCTAAATCTTATGCTTCTTGTAAATCTTAATACGCAGCATCCAAAGTAGAAAGATGAATGAATAGACAAATAAAGTGAAGGTATATGAGTGGTGGAAGTCCAATGACGCAGGATAGTATTTTACAATCATTGCAAGGGACATCACTCGCAGTACATTGAGGAGGTGTATTACAACGATACCAACGAAAGAGAAAATGAGTTTAAAATGCCATTTCCCATTGAATACGATTAAGAATGCAGCATACAATATAAAGAGACTTAATCCATCACAAGGATTGCCAATGACTACGCCAGATGTACCGTCAATGCCCATGTGGTATTGATATATGCTGTTTTTAGGCAATAAGTCAAAACCAAGAGTGGTCAGGCCAAACTCAGCACTGCTGATAATAGAATTAATCAATATAGAGTCAAGTTCTGTATAAGGGCTGATAACGTAGTCGTATAAGCCTTGAAAAACGAGATATATTCCAACAAGTTTTAAAATAAATAAGACCGTGCTCTTGTTGTGAGGGTTTTTCAATATATTTTTAAGAGAGTCAGGCATATTACAAAAATAGGTTTACTGCTAGATTCGATCAGTGGTTGACTTCTTAAATGAATAAGCTCCAATGCTGATCAGCATATATGGAACTGGATTATGTATAGCGCCAATCAGCAATCGAAGAAAGGGATAAGTCTTTTCAAATCCTATAAAGTAAATGAAGATCATCGAGATGAGTGCGATAAGTGCGAGAATTAGATAAAATCCAAGAAGCGTCAAGTAAGCGATTGAATTCTGAAAAGAGAATTTAATTCCTACGCAACTTATGAGTGCAAACCAAAAGGTGAATAGAACTGTGAGTATATATTTTAGGCGCAAAAGTTCGTATTTGGTCCAATCATAAAGCAAGGGGAGTTCCATTGTCTTGGCATAAAAGAATTCTTCTCCATCTATAACTGCATTGATGCTTCTGAATAAGACTTCTCTATAATAACTACTTATAAATAAGATTAAGAGAAAAATAATCCAAATTAAGACCTGTCTCATTACACAAAAATAGGAGTATACCTTATTTAAGTAGAGGAATAAAAAAAAAGAGGAATTAAATTTCCTCTTTCTTTTCTTTTGATAATTCGTAGATTTTTTTACTACCATAAGCGGTGCCTGCTAAAAGTAACCAACTTAAACCACCGTCAATAGGTACACATGGGGGAGGAAAGCAGTTAGGACCACCATTTCCTCCACCTGGATCAGGAGGTTGTGCTTTCAAGTCAATGGTAAAGCTCAACAATAGTAGGAAAGTGAAAAATGAAAACTTCTTCATGTTTTGTCTCTCTGAGTGCAAATATATCCGATTAATTCTAAAGTTTAACCGTTTTATTTAATAATTCGTCGTTGGATTTGATTTGAATGAGGTAAACTCCTCTTAGCTCATTCAATTGTTGGAGTGGTAAAGTACCCGCTCCAAATAGAGTATAATGAACTGGTTGTATAACCTCTTGACCAGAAACACTGTAGACTGTAATTTCTACATTCGAATTTTCATTGCCAAAAGTGTAATCAAGAAACCAGTTATCGTAGGAACGTCTCAAATCAAATTGATCTTCAATCTTGAATTGATAATGACCCTCATTATTTTCGATGACCTTCATACATTTTTCATATGAGTTGCTCATTACAAGTTGAAAACGATTCATTTCTCCCTGACCATTACTTTCGAAATTGTAGGTGTCTACAAAATTTAAATCAAGGTGTTCGTCAGTTTCCTTATCCTTCAAATAAACACAAGAGTAAGTGTCTAACAACTGCTCTTTACCATTAGCGGTAATGCTGTATTGCCCACTAGTGCCTGTATAAACTGAAATAGGAATTGAGTGAACCTCTTCGTTCGCGTTAATACTATTTTTAACCAAGGCTTGATTTCCGTTAGCTGCAAAAGAGAAAATACCCGGTGCCTCTTTTATTGGGCTCTCTAAAAATGGGGAATCTTCCTCATCAATGCTTGATTTAGCATTTGGGTTAAATTGAATTTGCATTTTGTGCTTGAAGGGATTAGCTGTAGAGCTTATCTCCAATTCAAAGTTTTGATCAAACTTCCTTCGTGTAAAAGAAGAGGATGTTGAATTGGCTTTGTCAGCTTCCTCAAATACCAAGTTATTGCCACCTGGAGCTGTTTTGAAAATCCAAAAACCTTGTGATGGAGGTATGGCAGGCTTACTTCCCCCAGTGATTAGATCATATGAACCGTTATCAGTATTGAAAATATAATATTCATTTGGAATGAAAACCGTTTTGGTGACATCGTCATAATTCACATGGGAGTGATAAGGGTTTCCAATAAGGTTCCATCCTTGTAGAATTAATCTGGTTGCGCTACCACTTTTTAAACTTCCCTCAAAATCAACAGTTGTAGCGTTAAAGGTAGAGAGCGTTGTGGCCAAATAAACTTCGTAACCCCTGCTGTTGGTTAACGCATCAGTGGTCGCAGTAAGTTCTTCGTGCAATTGCGTAGAGTTGTTAAAACCGTAGATACTGTAGAAAATTCCACCTCCACCAACAGTAGCATTTCCATCTGTGCCTCCTATTCCACTGATAAACAAATCATCGTCCAGATCCGCTGCAGTAGCATCGGTGATGGGTGCTGCCAAGTTCGAATAGTTGGTGTTTCTTGCTGAAATGTAACGCTGGACGGTGAAGTTTCCAGTAAATGCATTGTCCATTGAAGTTCTAACCTGGCTTGTGGTGCTAGCATCAGATAGCAGGGTAAAACTCGTTGCGTTGGTAACGTCTAAGCCGCCTGAACTTACGGTTAGGTCAGAAGATAAGCTCCAGTCGCCTGAATTAATGTTTAAACCTGAACCGTTAGACACAGTGAGGTTGTGCAATGCAATAGTGGAAACAGATCCATTGTCAAAAGCTTGATCTCCAACTGCGTTAGCAATAATCGTTCCCGTTCCTGTTGTAAGGGTTCCACTCACCGATAAATCACCACTAATTGAAAGAGAATTTGATCCACTAAAATCCAAAGAACCTCCACTCTCAATGGTGAGATCAACCACTTCAGCATCTGCATCAATGGCAACATCAAAAGTATTTCCGATAAGCACGATGTCTGAGTTTCCTGGTATACAGGTACAACTCCAAGTAGCAGTTTGATCCCAATCACCATCTGCAACTGCTGTAATGTCAGATTGAATTTCTGCTAAAGTAAAATAATCACCATCTCCTATGTTAAGGCCTGTAAAAGAAATGGAGTTGTTGCCCACACTGTAAATTCTTCCTGCTGAATGTTGAGTTACGTTACCGTTGGAAAAATCACCATCATTCGTTTCAATCAAGACAACATAATTAGACGGTGCCGCAAAATTTCCGGCGTCCAGGAAGAATTCGACATCAATTGTTCCTGGTGTGCCGGTTACATCGGCTCTCCACACTTGGGTCCAACGTTCAACAATTCCTGCTGGTGCGGAAGTAGAGGTAGCATATCCTCCATCATCGTTTCCCACCAAAATATAATCGCCATTTCCCAACGCAGAGGCATTGGAAATTTCCAAATCATCTGTTCCTCTAGCACTGGTATTGCTACCATCACTTTCTTGGCCAATGCCCATTACATCGCTACCATGGGTTGAACCGTGGCTGAAAATAATTGTTTCTGGAGTTAAGTCATATTTCGCACCAAGGTGAGCACTTATGATTCTTCGTTGAGCAGAATTGATCACTTCATCAAAAATTATAATTTCGGCAATCTCACCCTCAAAAAATAAATTGTGCGAAGCAGGTGATAATAATCTGGAACCAACAACGGAGCCCGGATTATTGTAAAGTGCTGCACGGCTTGCATTGGAGGTTGAAGTTCCATTAAAGAGATCTAAGTTGCCACTGCTCACTCCATTATCAGTTTGCATAGAATACACACTGTAGGAATTATTGGTTTTTGCAACCGAATGCCTAGTTCCTGATCCTGAATAAATCATGCTAGCTTTGTTGTTTTCTGTAAAGTAGATGTGTTGATTTAGATTGAGTATTGTTTGGGCGCCATTGGATGGTCTAGTGTATACCATAAAAGTGGTAATATCGTCAGAGGTGATGGTTGACGTTAAATCTAGACGATCATCTGTTCCATCAAAACTAATAACTGGAAGTCCATTGATTTGGTTCGTTAAAAAAGTGGGTTGAAAACCTGCCGTTGCTTGATCGGCATTATTACTATTGCCTGATGCGTCTGTCCAGGAACTTACTCCATCGTTGTTACTGAGGGACAAATTGTCCGCTGCTAACCACAAAAGATTGTTGGTACTTGACCCAACACCGGCAGGACCTGTTTGAGCGCTCAAACTTTGCATCAAAGTGAAAAGCATGAATAAACTAAGTAAGCACTTTTTCATTTCTTAAAAAATTTAAATAACAAAAGTACACTATAATTTCTATATTGATTGTTCCTTAAATTGAAAAATTATCCAATCCTAAAGGTAAAAGTGTTCCTTATAACACTACGAAATATCATTGAAATAGTTGCGAAATCATACATTACATTTTTTTATGCTTGAGATTTTATGAACTTGCACGTATTCCTTATTTAAACAATGATTATTCGTTTATTTGCCCTCTCAGTATTATAAACTATGAGTAACGCTCTCGATTCATCACCATCAATTAAAATAAATGTACGGGTATTTTTAAGCTATTTGATTCGTTATTGGTACCTTGTTGTTTTGGGCCTTATCGGTGGAATCTCTTACGCACATTATCAAGTTCGCTATACGCAACCCACTTACTCTACCAACTCAAGAATGCTCGTCAAAGATGAATATTCTTCATGGGGACAGGAATATTTTTTGCCAGGTTTGGAATTGGTCAGTAGTCGAAATCGACTCATTAATGAAATCGGCATTGTTAATTCATTTCCACTGCTTCAAAAAGTCGCAGCCAAACTAGATTGGCAGGTTTCCTATTACAGGATAGGGAACATTAAGACCACTGAAATTTACCCTGAACGACTTTTTACACTAGAATTGCTTGAAGGGCAAAAACCAAAGGGCTATTATTTTATTCGCTTTTTGGAGAATGAGCAGTTTAAAATTGCACGATCTAAAGATGAGTTAAGTGAGCAGACCCCAAGAAATGTCATGGACCCCATAATATTAGAAGGGTCAACCTTGCACCTAAAAAAATTACACAACGATCTTGAAGACCAAGATTTTTCATTTGTTTTTAATAGCATTAACACTTTAGCACGGTACTTTCAATCCAGCTTAATGATTGATGTGGAAAATCAAGAATCTTCCATTTTGGTGCTCTCCCAGGACAGTAAGACCCCAAATAAATCCATAGACTTTCTCAATACCCTTATGGAAACTTACCTTGAATGGGGTGTAGAGCAAAATAACGAGATTGCAACAAATACTATTGAGTTTGTTGATGAACAGTTGAACAAGATTGCGGATTCTTTAGTGTTTGCAGAATACCAATTGGAACAATTTCAGAAGAAAAACTTTCAGCAAAGAATTTATGTAGGAGATCAACTCAATGAGGGTTCAAACTCGGTGACCAATATAGGGCTCGTCTTCGACTTAGAGGATGAACTCAGGAAAAAAAGTGTTCAAAAAGATTACTACAAAGCATTGATTCAGTCCCTTAAAAAAGAAAGTTTTACCGCTTTTCCCTCATCCGCTGTATTCGGTTTCAATGATGCTCGAATTGATCAAATGATTTTGTCGCTTCAGGAGGCCTATGGTGAGATCCTTGAAGATGATTTTCGTTATAAGAAGGGTAGTTTGATGTCTCGTTTTTCCCAGCAAAAGTTTGACTTGCAGAAAAAAGAATTAATGACTTCCGCTGAGTTTGCCTACAATAAATTGTCTTCGGTTCTCGATTCACTAAAAAATAAAATTCAAGCAGAAGAATGGAAAGTACAACAGCTTCCAAAAGAACAGCGGGAATACTTCAACATTCGAAGAAAAAACAAGGTCTTGAATGATTTGTACACCTTTCTGTTGAATAAGCGCTCAGAAGCAGGCATTGCAAAAGCCTCGAATGTGCCCAAAGGACAAATATTGGATTATGCGGACACCTACCGTGTGCGCTACATTGGACCTAAAAGTTCTAATTTATACACTTCGGGAATCATAATGGGTTTAGGGATACCCATCGGTTTGATTTTACTGTTTTATTTTTTAAATAATAAAATTGTTAATCCTTCGGATTTAGAGTCCATCACTTCTATCCCTATATTGGGGTCCGTGGCTTTGAAAAAAAATATAGATAACAACATTATCGTTGGGAATAATTTAAAATCCATGGTTGCGGAATCATACCGCAGTATACGCACCAATCTCAACTTTATGGTTGGAGGTAAGGAAAAAATAAAAGTGCTAATTACCTCATCGATCAGTGGTGAGGGAAAAACATTTACCACAATCAATTTGGCAGGTATTTATGCAGCAAGTGATCGCAGGACAGTGATACTAGGAGCAGATTTGAGGAAACCCAAAATTTATCAAGACTTTAATCTAACTAATGATTCTGGACTCAGTACCTACCTGATAGGAAAAGCAGATTTAAAACAAATAGTACAAAAAACCAATAATAAAAATTTGGATTTAATTTCAGCAGGCCCCATTCCACCCAACCCAGCTGAATTGATCGAGTCGAATAAAATGGTGGAACTCATTAATGAACTCGAAGATGAATACGATTCAATTATAATTGACTCACCGCCACTAGGACTAGTGACCGACGCCTTGCTCTTGAACAAATTTGTCGATGTTGCCATTTATGTTGTAAGGCACAATTACACGAAAAAGAACTATTTGCAAAATATTAATCAAATGTACGAGGAGAAAGTCTTTGAAAAATTAGGCATTGTGGTGAATGCCGTCGTTCAAAAGACAGGCATTGGTTACGGAAAAAATTACGGATACGGTTACGGTTATGGCTACGGTTACGGTTACGGTTATGGTTATGGCTATGGCTACTACTCAGAGGATAACAATAAGGCATAAATTATTTTTTAAACATCATGAGTAAAGTCTCTATAAATCAAGTTAATAGAAATGAGTATCAAGTCCCTACTGGGTCTGATCGAAAAAAAATTGATGAATTTATAGATCAACATGAAAGTAAAAAAGTAGTTGTTGTTCAGGGTCTTGGCTTTGTTGGTGCTGCAATGGCAATGGTTGTTGCAAATGGATTTGAGGAGTATGCTGTTATTGGAGTCGATCTGGCGGATGAGAATAATTATTGGAAAATTGCAAGTTTAAATGAGGGAGTTTTTCCGATCGCTGCCGATGATCCAAACCTTGAAAAATATTTTAAGACTGCCATTCAAAAGCGAAATTTTTATGCAACTTACGATACCTATGCTTACAGTTTAGCTGATGTTATCGTAGTGGACATCAACCTCGATGTTCAAAAAGTAGCCGATGAGCAAAAAAGACTTTTAAATTTCGATGTGGACCTTGGTGGGTTCAAAAAAGCCATAAAATCAATCGGTGAATATTGTCGAGAGGATGTATTGGTATTAGTTGAAACAACAGTTCCTGTTGGAACTTGCAAGTACCTTGTAGAACCCATAATTCGAAAAGAATTTGAAAACAGGGGGCTCTCAACAGATGAAATAAAGATAGGTCATTCTTATGAAAGAGTGATGCCTGGTCCTAAATACATTGAATCAATTCAAAATTTCTACCGGGTATTTTCAGGAATTAATGAAGTGAGCGCCAATGCCACAGAAAAGTTCTTAAGATCTATCATCAGAACGGATGAATATCCATTAACTAAACTTGGAAATACTAACTCGACCGAATTGGCAAAGGTTTTGGAAAATTCGTTTAGGGCAATGAACATTGCATTTATAG
>Ga0316209_1001885_pt1 | contig 19074 bp, 18 predicted proteins | sample 6monopyrite_MG_FD_204945 | JGI IMG/M metagenome (GOLD analysis project Ga0316209, IMG submission 204945) | Microbial mat bacterial communities from mineral coupon in-situ incubated in ocean water Damariscotta River, Maine, United States -... | ecosystem: Environmental > Aquatic > Marine >...
ATTCGGTTCAGGTTCTGTGCGAGCAGGGGCCCGTCAGGCCAAATAACGAGGATGCGGTAAGATATGGCGTATCACCTGAGCTGGGGATTTTGTGGGTAGCCATGGCCGATGGCATGGGCGGCCACAAAGCCGGAGAAGTTGCCAGCGAAATGCTGGTGGAGCAGGTACAATGCGAGCTGCAGGCATTATCCTCTCCTCCTGCACAAGGTTGGGATGATTGGCTGGTGCGACAGCTTGCTGCGACCAATGCGGCGATATTTTCTGATGGCGAAGCTCATTCTGAAAGGGCTGGCATGGGAACCACCGGAGTGGTTATAATTGTCGAGCAACGCAGCATGACGTTCGCCTGGGTCGGTGATTCTCGCGTTTATCTGCTCAGAGACAACGAGTTATCTCAATTGACCCGGGATCATTCGATGCTTCAGCATTTGCTGGATAAGGGCGCTATTTCAAAGAAACAGGCGGCAAATTCCGACAGTAAACACCTTTTGTCTCGTGCGATCGGCATCAAAGCCAAAGTGGAAGTGGATCAGTGCTGCCAGCCGGTGCAAAGTGGCGATGTGCTCATGCTCTCCACCGATGGTTTACACGACCGCCTGAGCGAAGCGGTGATCGCGCGGTATCTGGCAAAATTTGGCGCGGGCGAACAAGTCGCAGGCGACCTGATCAATCAGGCGATTGCCCAGGGTAGTCGCGATAACCTGACCGTGGCGCTGGTAAGAATAAGCAATTAATTGTGGTTAAAATTAAATTAATTTTTGGGAGTAAGCAATGGCCTATCTGGCTCTGATAGTCGAAGACGTGGTAATCAACAAGTGGGAAATCAGCGACGAGGTGGTCATTATGGGGCGTGCCAAAGACTGCGATATTCAAATTGACGATCAATCCGTCAGTTCCAAACACGCGCGCCTGGTCAAAGAGGAGGACCCCTATCTGGACGGCGAAAGTCTCGTTTTTCTGGAAGATCTCAAGAGCACCAATGGCACAGAGCTCAATGGAGCAGCGGTTGATCGCGAAAGACTTCGCGACGGTGACCTGATTAAAATCGGTTTTAATGTTTTTCGTTTTGTCAGCAATCAGGCAAAGGGTTTGGAAGACACAGCGGTAATCATCAATTGAATCGAACGCTGAACTAAAAAAGGAATAATCGACCTGCCTGCGTCGTTTAGTCCACATCAACCAATTTTACAAAACCGGCCTACCAGTTTATCTGGTGGAGCCTATAACTAAGAAGGAAATTATTATGGACGGTGGTTATATAGCATTAGCGATCCTTGGCGCGGTCGCATTTCTGGTTATTCTGGGCGCTAAAACGGTGCCGCAGGGATTCGAGTACACAATTGAGCGGTTTGGTAAATATACCAAGAGTCTACGCCCCGGTTTTAACTGGATCACGCCAATCGTTGAAGTGGTCGGTGCCAAGGTTAATATGATGGAGCAGGTATTAGATATTCCAGAGCAGCAGGTCATTTCGCAAGATAACGCGACTGTGACCATTGACGCCGTATGTTTTTACCAGATAGTCAGTTCGGCGCAGGCGATGTATGAAGTAAATGATCTGGAAAGGGCGATGCAGAATCTGGTGATGACTAACATTCGAACGGTTCTTGGTTCAATGGACCTGGACGAGATGCTATCCAAACGCGATCAGATCAACGCTAAAATTCTTACTATCGTTGATGAAGCGACCAATCCCTGGGGCGTCAAGATTACCCGAATTGAAATAAAAGACATCTTGCCACCACAAGACCTGGTGGACGCAATGGCACAGCAAATGAAGGCAGAGCGGATTAAGCGAGCGCAAATTCTGGAAGCCGAAGGCTTGAAACAGTCGGCTATTTTAAAAGCGGAAGGATTAAAAGAAGCGGATATTCGAGAGGCCGAAGGTAAACGTCAGGCGGCTTTTCTGGAAGCCGAGGCAAGAGAGCGAGAGGCACAGGCAGAGGCTGCGGCGACCAACATGGTTTCAGAGGCGATCGCCAAAGGTGATATTCAGGCGATTAATTATTTTGTGTCACAAAAGTATATCGAAGCCTTATCTGCAATTGGCACCGGCGAAAATTCCAAGCTGGTGATGATGCCGCTGGAGGCCGGTTCGGTGATTGGTTCAATTGCCGGTATCGCCGAACTGGCAAAGACTGCCGGGATCGGTAAGAGTTGATCAATCCAGGCTTATTCACTCGGATACAAAACCCGTCCTACTGGTTCGGGACTCGCGATAAAGGAGAAATTGATGTTAGATAGTCTCGCATATTGGCACTGGATAGTATTGGGTCTGGTGTTGTTAATTCTTGAAATGCTGGCGCCCGGTGCAATTTTAATGTGGTTTGGCGCAGGCGCGATTCTGGTGGGCGGCCTGTTGTTTCTGTTTCCGGAAATGGGCTGGCAATGGCAAATTCTAATTTTTGCCCTGGTCTCGTTCACCAGCATTTTTGCCTGGAAACGCCTGCGCCACGATAACCCAATGGACAATACGGACTCGGGCACGCTCAATCAGCGCGGAAAGGCTCTGATCGGCCGTCAGGTGCCGTTGGTGGAGGCAATCAAAAACGGGGTCGGAAGGGTTCAAATTGACGATACTTTCTGGCGAGTCGAGGGCGAGGACCTGGCAAAAGGTAGCTTAATCACGGTAACAGACGCCGACGGTGCTACTTTACGGGTGGAAAAATCCGGATAAAAAGACCAATTCATGCAATTGACGGAATAAAGCCGATATCGATTCAATTGATGTCGGCTTTTTTATGCGGAGTGAATGCTTTTTAAAGATCTTTGTCTGTTCGCTATAATCCGCAGTGCCCGAGCGCGTAGATCCAGTGATTGAGTGTGTGTATAATGCTCACCCTTGTTATCTTTGACAGCGCTGTGTTGACGTTATTGAGCGCCGCACTGCCCTGATCAAGTAAAGGCTGAAAAGTCACGCTTTGTCCAATATTAAGGTAAATTATGTCCGAGTTTTATCAATTTGCAGTCAACAACTGGCAATTGTCCGGAGCCTGGCTGGTGGTTTCAATCCTGCTTATATCGGTTCAAATCCGGCTATCGGCGCAGGGGCCTAAAGCGATCACATCGCAAATGCTGACTAATTTTGTCAATCGCGAGAACGCAGTGGTAGTTGATATCAGGGGGCAGGCGGATTTTAGCAAAGGTCATATCCAGGGAGCGGTCAATGTTCCCCTGAGCCAGCTAAAAGATAAAAGCAAAGACCTTGAAAAGTACCGCGACAACCCCATGATTATGGTCTGCGCCAACGGCATTCAGGTTAACGCCGCTTGTCAAACGCTGAAAAAAGCGGGATTTGAGCGGGTGCACAAGTTAGCGGGCGGAATGACGTCCTGGATTGGGGATAATTTACCAGTAGTGAAGTGATCGCAGTAGCGAATGCTGTTTTATTTGGCGGTTCTCATAATTTGTCATTAAAACGCGCTGATAATAATTACCAGATAAACTATTTAACTAATGAGAGAATAAGAGAGAAGTTATGACTGACCAAGTAGATACAAATTCTGAAGCAGCAGCGGGCACCGAAGAACAACAAGCAGCCCAGTTTGCCATCCAAAAAATTTACGTGAAAGACATTTCTTTTGAAGCGCCAAACTTGCCTGAAATGTTCAATATAGAATATAAGCCGCAGGTCAAAATGGAAATGAACAGCAAGTCGCGCCAGGTGGCAGATGACCGCTTTGAAGTGGTATTGAGTGTCACCCTGAGCGCTGAGATCGAAGAGAAAACCGCTTTCCTGGCTGAAGTACAGCAGGCGGGTTTATTCTTCGTTCAGGGCTTTAACGACCAGCAAAAGCACCAATTACTGGGTGCCGCGGCGCCAGAGTCACTCTACCCTTACGTGCGTGAAGCCATCTCCAGCCTGATCGGCAAAACCGGTTTCCCGGCAATTCAGTTGGCACCAGTCAATTTTATGGGGCTTTACATGGAAAGAATGCGTCAGGCGCAGGCTGAAGCCGAAGGTGCGAGCGCCGCCGAAGCAGGATCAGAAACAGTTCAATAAATGTGATTGAACTGTTGGTTCAACATTGAATGTCTGATCCTGAAGAAAATATCAAGCAACAACCTATCGCGGTGCTGGGCGCAGGCTCTTTCGGCACCGCGTTAGCGATCCTGTTAGCCAACAATGGCAACCAGACCGTTTTGTGGGGTCGTGACCCGACACAAGTCAAATCGCTCAATAGCGAGCGACTAAACCGTAAATATCTGCCGTCCACGCCCTTACCGCAAGCTTTGCGGATAACCGACGATTTTAAAGACGCCGTCAGTGGCGTGAAAGATATTTTGATGGTGACACCCAGTTACGCGTTTTCTTCAACCCTGAAGCGACTCAAACCTCTGGTAGAAAAAGATGTGAGAATCGTCTGGGCCTGCAAAGGTCTGGAACCAGAAAGCAGTGAGTTTCTGCAAAATCGCGTGCTTGAACTATTTGGCGAGCAGTGTCCCAAAGCTATTTTGTCTGGCCCGACGTTTGCGCGCGAACTTGCCGACGGTTCGCCCACCGCGATCACGCTGGCAGCGGACGACGGACAGTTTGCCGCTGATTTAAGCGCACGCCTTGTCAATCAGACTTTCAGAGTGTATCTAAGCTCGGACCTCAAAGGTGTCCAATTTGGCGGTGCATTTAAAAATATCGTCGCTATCGGCGCTGGTATCGCTGACGGTCTGGGTTTTGGCTCTAACGCCAGAACTGCATTGATTACCCGCGGGCTGGCAGAAATGATGCGTATGGGCGAAAAACTCGGCGGCCGGCCGGAAACATTTACCGGTATGGCGGGACTGGGTGATCTGATCCTTACCTGTACCGACGATCAGTCGCGCAATCGACGCTTTGGGCTGGCGTTAGGCAGTGGTAAATCGATGGAAGAAGCCGCTAAGGCGATAGGTCAGGTAGTGGAAGGCGTCAGAAACACCAAAGAAGTGTTTCATCTGGCGCAAATGCACTCAGTAGACATGCCGATTTGTCAGGCGATTTATAATATTCTTTATCTTGGCCAGGACCCTAAGCTCGCCGCGCGCGAACTGTTAACGCGTTCGATGAAAGTGGAAGGCGATTAGCTGGCGATGTTTCACGTAGCGCTTTTTGAGCCGCAAATTGCGCCCAATACCGGCAATATTATGCGACTAGTCGCCAACAATGGTTGCAAGTTGCACCTGATCGAACCGATGGGGTTTGACCTGGAAGAGAAAAAAGTTCGCCGCGCCGGGCTCGACTATCGCGATCTGGCTAACACCAGCCGCTACCCTGACTATGCAACATTTGCCGACGCCATGAGTGATCGCAGAATAATCGCCTGCACCACCAAAGGTGAAATCCGGCATTCTGATTTTACCTACAACGCCGATGATGTTCTGCTGTTTGGCGCAGAAACGCACGGGCTGTCACCTGAGGTTATGGAAAGCATTGCGCCCGAACGCCGGATAAGAATTCCGATGACAGCTAACAACCGCAGCATGAATCTGTCAAACGCGGTCGCCATTGTCAGCTACGAAGCCTGGCGACAGTCAGGTTTTACCGGCGGGAAATAAGGGGCTAAAGTTCGGCGTTGTGATAGACGTTTTGCACATCGTCCAGATCGTTTAGCATATCCAGAAATTTATCGAACATCTCGCGCTCTTGCGGCGCGATTGCAGCGGTAATTTGCGGAATAAACTGAACTTCGTCAACTTCAAAGTCTATTTCACCCAGAGTTTCTATCAGCGCCTGTTTGGCTTTGGCGTACTCATTATGCGGCGCGAATACGGTGATTTTTCCGTCTTCGTTTTCAATATCGCTCACGTCAACGTCGGCCATCATCAGTGCATCGAGGACGCCTTCATCATCGTCTCCGGCGAACATTAAAATAGCACTGTGGTCAAACAGGTGGCTGACGCTGCCCTGCGCGCCGATTTTGCATTTGGTTTTGGTAAAACACTGACGCACATCGCCAAAAGTCCGGTTTGGATTGTCTGTCAGGCAGTCGACTATCACCATGCAGTTACCGGGCCCGAAGCCTTCGTAACGCGCGACTGCGAAATCTTCACCGCCGCCGCCTTTGGCTTTGTCGATGGCTTTGTCGATTACATGACTTGGCACCTGATCTTTCTTGGCGCGCTCAACCAGACCACGCAGCGCCAAATTGCCATCAGTATCTACGCCGCCGGCTTTGGCGCAAACATAAATTTCCCGGCTGTATTTGCTGTAGACCCTGGCGTTGGCGTCGGAAGTCTTGGCCATGGATTCTTTACGGTTTTGGTATGCTCTGCCCATTGCGCTGCCCTGTTAGTACGAAGAAGCGGAGATTTTACAGGGAGAGGCCATTTGATGAAACCATTTGGCCACCAAAATAGAGACGGAATAACTGAAAAGCGCTTTTCTTTTTCATTTTATTCTAATATGGTTGATGCGAAATGAACGCTTACCAAACGTAGGTGTGCGTAGCTGACTTGAAATATTGGTCTTTCAAATAAGAAAATAAACTAACCAGAGGACAAAGGTTTGCGCAGCTTAGCATTAGTTTTACTGCTAATTTTTAGTTTGTCTGGTCGAGCAGAAGACGCTCTGGTACTGCTTCAATCCCTCGAAAGCCGAATCGATAACTCGCCCGAAGAAGCCATCAAAATCATCCGGAAAAAACTCAGCTCACCTACGATATCGATGAAGATGTCTTTGGAGCTGGAGGCCCTATTGAGTCAGGCCTATGTCGTTACCGGTCAGCTTGACCAATCCTCTGCACTAGCAAAAAAAATAACGCGGGAAGCCAGAGCTTCAGGGTTCGAACAACTGGTAGGTAAGGGATTGCATCGCCAGGCGTCTATCGCTCTTTACCAGGGCAACCTTGAACTTGCGCTGGATAATTATCAGCAAGCTTTATCAATATTTGAACAGAGCAAAGACGAAAAGTCGATCGCCTTCGCGTTGATGGGGGTTGGTAGCGTATATGGACAACAGGGACGATTCAAACAAGCGCTGGATTATTATCGCAAAAGTCTTAAATTTATGCGGACGCTGAATGATGATACAGCACTCAGCGATTTGTTAAATAACGTCGGTAGTATCAGTTTCTGGCTAAACGATTTTTACGGTGCTATCGATTATTACCAGCAATCAATCGAATACGCCAAAGCGAGCGGTGACGTAAGTCAGCTGTCGCTTCAGTACGCGAATATCGGCGAAGCTTACACCGAGCTTAAACAATTTGAGCCAGCTCTGGAGAACTTCGGTATAGGTCTAAAGTATGCCGAAGCCAGTACATCGCCCTACTCAAAAATTTCCATTCACTTGCCCCTGGGAAAGCTGGAACTTAAATTAGGTAACCTGGATACTGCCGTTAACCACTTTGAAAGCGTAATTGAACTGGCTGAGCAAACTGACGCAAAGGACTGGATCGCCGAGGCACTACTAGGTAAAGCGACTGCGATTGCGACGACCGATCGGGGAAAAGCAGTTGAAATCGCCAGTTTCGCTCTCGCGCTGGCAAAGGATCTTAATAAACCGGTTTTTATCAGGGACGCCCATAAAATACTGTCAAAGGCCTACACCGAGGAAAGAGATTTTTCCTCCGCACTGGTGCATAACGAACAATACCACCTGCTTAATTACCAGATCCTAGAGCAAGACGGTCAATCAGAAATTATCCGGGTTTCCGGTGAACTGGCACTGGAGCAGAAAAATCATGAAATAGAAATGCTGACCAAGGACAAAATATTACAGGCAACGCAGGTCAATGAGCAAAAGACCAAACAAAAAATCTGGCTGGTCAGTATTACGCTGTTGTTTTTCATGTTGCTAACAATATATCGGCATTATATTCATAAACGCAGAGCCAAAGAACAAAAGGAAATCGCCGATAAATTGCGACGACTGGACAAATTAAAAGATCAGTTTCTGGCTAATTCTTCCCATGAGCTGAGAACGCCGTTAAACGCAATTATCGGGCTATCAGATGTGATCGTTGAAGACGGTCCGGAAAATGCCACTAGAGAAGAAGTTTATGGTTTGATCAAGTTGATTAAACAAAGCGGCAAGGATTTACTGCTGCTAGTTAACGATATACTCGACTTATCGGCGATTAATGAAAATAAATTACGTGTCAGGTTTGAACCCGTCGATCTTGTTCAAATGGTGGACAAGTTATCGCTCGAATTCAGAACGCTAAAATCAGACAAAAATATTAAGTTGAGCTCCCAAATTGAAAACACCCTGCCATTGATAAAAGCTGACCGCAAACGGCTCCATCAGATATTGCTCAATCTATTAGATAACGCAATTAAGTACACCAAAGAAGGTAGCGTCAACATCAGCGCAAAAACGCTGGAACAATCAGTTTTGATTTCGATAGAAGACACCGGCATCGGCATTCCAGAACAACATCTGAATTCGATTTTTAATCGCTTTGAACAAGTCGACGGCTCCAGCACACGACAAGCCGGCGGAACCGGACTGGGTCTGGCAATTGTTAAGGAGCTGGTCGAATTACACGAAGGACAAGTACAGGTTTTTTCTACTCCCGGTAAAGGATCAAGGTTTGAAGTAATGTTGCCTTGCTGGCGACCTTAAAGTCTGAGATAAATTGTAAAAGGACCATACTAGAGTTTAGAGCCAACCAGTCAGGCCAGTGTTATTGGCCTGCTCTGCGATGTTTGCTGAACCTGGTGGTGTAAAGTCTGCCTGGTTTTCTGTCAAGCCTCGTTCGACCTAGAATTTCAGACGACCTTGAATTTCAGACGTTGACTCATCTTCTTAAGGTTGTGTTAGGGCGCGATAAACAAGAATTGCTGTAACAGGTTGAAGCTGCGTAGAAGTAGCCCGCTTCCATCCCGTTGCCTCTGGAATGGCGACGGGGTTTATAAGACCTGAAGCGCTATATTCATCCGCCTCAGGCCGTGATCTGATCCTGATCTTTACAGAACGCCGCGCTTTTCCTGATCACGCTCGATCGAGTCGAATAACGCCTGAAAATTACCTTCTCCAAATCCCTTGTCGCCTTCACGCTGGATCAGTTCGATAAAAATCGGGCCGAACAGGTTTTTAGTGAAAATTTGCAACAGGTAAGTATTGTCGGCCTGGCTGTCGACCAGGATCTGGTGGTGCTTAATGCGAGCTTTGTCTTCTCTAACAAAAGGTACCCGTTCAAACACGCTTTCGTAGTAGTCATCACCGATATCCAGAGTATCGATTTTTTCCGGGTCGAGCAGGTCACAGGAATTGACCAGATCACGGGTTAAAAACGCCAGGTGCTGTACTCCAGGCCCTTTGTACAAATCCAGATATTCATCGATCTGGTTATTATTGTCGTCTTTACCTTCGTTAATGGGTATGCAGAAATTACCGCTGGGGCTTTGCAAAGCGTAAGACAACAGTGCAGTTTTTTCGCCTTTGATATCAAAATAGCGTACGTCGGTAAAACCAAATACATCCTTATAAAAGTCAGCCCAGTGCTGCATGGTACCTTTGTAAACATTATTAGTTAAATGATCGATAGCCAAAAAGCCTTTTTCGGCGACGATCTGCTGCTCGGGTAAATCTTCGAAGTCAGTGTCCCAAAGGGTATTTTCACCTTCAAAACGGTCGATCAGATAAATCAGACTATCACCGATACCATAGATTGCCGGATAGGGCAGATCAGTGTCAGCCGGGTCGGCGGGCTTGGCGCCGCGAGCGACGGCTGTATCAAAGGCATGTTGTGCGTCTTTGACCTGCCAACCCATGGAAGCGATGGCGGGGCCGTGCGCTTTAACAAAATCGGCGGTGAAGCCATTTTTTTCACCGTTGAGCAAAAAATGAATACCGTTCTGGCGGTAATAAGTGATGTCCTTATCTTTGAACTTTTTGAGTTTGGAAAATCCAAATTCAATAAAAACATCGTGCATAAAACTTGAATCGGGAGAGGCAAATTCGGTAAATTCGATGCCGATTAGTCCCAGAGGATTCTCGCTGGCGTTATTTTGTGAAGCATTGGCGCTATCGTTCATTAAAAAATCTCCGTTAAATTATCTGATTTCGGCGGCTCTATTTTTCCAGCCAGCTTTGGTTATATTCGGTGTCCATGCAATGTTGGAAGTGTTTCGTCATTTTTAGCGGCGCAAAAGTATCAACCATCACCGCGTATTCATAAGTCTCTTTTTTACCGATCGATTCTTCGGTTTTGCCCGGTTGTGGGCCGTGCGGGATCCCCTTGCGATGGAAAGTCATTGAGCCTTCTTCTATTCCGGTACGACTCATAAAATCGCCGTGAACGTAATACAGAATTTCATCGCTATCGACGTTGGAGTGATAGTAGGGCGCAGGGATCGACTCGGGATGAAAGTCGTATAATCGTGGCACAAAATTGCAGATCACAAAATTATTAGCGGTAAACAAAAGGTGGATTGACGGTGGCAAATGGATCTTGCCGACAATCGGTGCATAATCGTCCAGGTTAAACGCCCACGGGTAAACCGCACCGTCCCAGCCAACCAGGTCAAACGGGTGCCACTGCAAGATGGTCTTTTGGTAGGTGTCGCCATATTTTACGATTAACGGAAATTCCCCTTGTTCGACAGTCGCGGGTTGCAGTACCGGCTGGCGAATATCTCTTTCGCAATAGGGCGCTGTTTCCAACAACTGACCGGCTTCGTTTCGGTAATGTTTGGGTATGCTGACCATAGAAAAGGATTCGGTCACAAAAAGACGTACATTGTCATAACTGTCGAAGCGTAATTGGTAGGTAGTGCCGCGCTGAATCACCAGATAGTCCCATTTTTTTACCGCCAGCGCGCCGTATTCCGAATAAAGAACACCGCTGCCTTCGTGCACAAAAATCACTTCATCGGCGTAAGCGTTGCGGTAGAATTCTTCGCTCGCCTCGGTCACTTTAGCCGTATAAAGCGCGCAGTCGGCGTTAAATACCATCTTACGGCGCGCGCTAAAGAAATTACCGCTGGCGTCGGCCTGACGCGTGTGCGCTTTATAATTCTGTAAAATAGCGTCTTGCCATTCGGCGCCATGCTCCAACTGATAAGGCTCGTCCCTGACCACTTTGGTTGGCATATTGTGGTGGTATTTATTCGAGTAAATGCTGGAAAACCCATGAGTAGAAAACAGCTCCTCACGGTAGAGTTCGCCATTTTCCTTTTTAAAGGTAATATGTCGTTTGCTGGGTATCTCGCCTTGCTTGATATAAAATGGCACGTCAGAGCCTCCAAAAGAAATTGGTTAAATTATCTGGACTAAGGATACGCCCTGACAACCTCAATAAAAAGGATATTATTTTTAACTATTAAATCTAATATTTTGATTAAGATATGTATTGATCACAAGGGTCGAACAACCTTTGAAAACGCAACATCCACATGAAGGGAGTACAGTCATGGCAAAAATACTCGGACTCGGCGGGTTGTTTTTTAAATCAGAAAACCCGGAAGTTTTGGCCAAATGGTATCAGCGATGGCTTGGCATGGAGTTAGCGTTCCCTTACGGCGTCAGCTTCGCCAGTAAGGATATCCCGGCTAACGGGCATCAGGTGTGGAGCCCGTTTAAATCCGATACCCAATATTTTCAACCCAGCGATAAGGCCTTTATGTTTAATCTGATGGTCGATGACCTGGACGCGATGCTGGCAAAACTGGCGCCCAGTGGATGCGTCATCATGCCGGAAAGAGAGAAAAGCGAGTACGGTGATTTCGGCTGGTTTATCGACCCCGAAGGCAATAAAGTTGAATTGTGGCAACCACCTGCGACCTCACCGCCGGCGTAGCGCGATGCAAAGTCCGGTCGCGCGTTTTAGCGTGGTCGCCAAATCGAGAAAATGGTAGCATAGCGGCAATTGTTCCATTCGAAATAAAAAGTGAGCTGCATGTCTGATCAATCATCGCAAAAGCGAGGACTATTTGGCTGGTTTGGCGGTAATAAGTCCGACAAGAACCCTCCAGCGCAGAACGAAGACTCCGCTCGCGATCAACAGGACTGCGACGGCCAGGAAATTGATACTTCGTTACAGGATGTTGAAACTTCGATCAATACCGCCAGCGAGACAGCCGATGTGCAAGAGCGCCCGTTAGTCGAGATTGCGGCGACAAGTGATGGCGATTCGGAATTATCTAATAGTGTTTCTTTGTACCAACGCCTAAAGTCGGGCCTGGCAAAAACCCGAAGCCAGTTATCCGGAGGACTCTCAAATCTGGTTCTTGGGCAAAAGGAAATCGATGAAGACCTCCTCGAAGAAGTAGAAACACTGTTACTCATGGCAGATGTCGGGGTCGAAACAACTAGTAAAATTGTTGATGACCTCACTCAAAAGGCCGAGCGAAAAGAATTAAAAGACAGCCAGGCACTAATGCAACGCCTGCAACATTTACTGCTGGACATTGTCGAGCCCGTTCAGGAGCCGTTAAATCCGGTCGCCCAAAACGGGCCATTTGTGATCCTGATGGTGGGTGTCAATGGTGTCGGCAAGACAACCACTATCGGTAAGTTAGCGCACCAGTATATCAATCAGGGTAAGAGTGTGATGCTGGCCGCCGGCGACACCTTCCGAGCCGCCGCAGTCGAGCAACTAACGGCCTGGGGTGAGCGCAATCAGGTTCCGGTAATCGCGCAGCATACCGGCGCAGATAGTGCGTCGGTAATTTTTGACGCGGTCGAAGCGGCCAAGGCGCGACAGGTCGATATCGTAATCGCCGATACCGCCGGTCGCCTGCACAACAAGGCCAACCTGATGGAGGAGCTTAGCAAAGTTAAGCGCGTTATCTCCAGAATCGACCCACAGGCGCCGCACGAGGTCATGCTGGTGGTCGACGCCGGAACCGGCCAGAATGCGCTGGTGCAAGCGGTGGAGTTTAATAAGGTGGTGGCCCTCGACAGCGTGATCATCACCAAGCTGGACGGTACTGCCAAAGGCGGCGTGGTTTTCGCGCTGGCCGATCGGATGAAATTGCCGATCCGGTTTATCGGAATCGGCGAAAGCAAGCAGGATCTGCGACCCTTCGAGGCAAAAGCGTTTGTACAAGCGTTATTTTCTGGCTAGTACCACTGAAGTTGCCGCGCCAATAATCAATAATAATCCGTTCGGGGATCCATCACTCAATGATTGAATTTGCTGAAGTTTCTAAACGATACCCTAACGGTCAGGAGGCCCTCAGAAATGTCACTTTTCAGCTCGCTGACGGAGAAATGGCCTTCCTGACCGGCCACTCGGGCGCGGGAAAAAGTACCCTGCTCAAGCTAATCTGTCTGATGGAGCGAGCGACAGCGGGCCAGGTGATTATCAACGGCAAAAATCTCAATCGTACCAGCCGCCGCAAAATCCCTGCGGTTCGTCGCGATATCGGCATGATCTTTCAGGACCACAGGCTGTTATTCGACCGCAGCGTATTTGATAACGTCGCTCTGCCGCTAATGATCGCCGGTTACCCCCACCGGGAGATCGGCCGACGGGTGCGCGCGGCGCTGGATAAAGTTGGCCTGTTATCCAAAGAAAAACACTCTCCAATCATGCTCTCAGGTGGCGAACAACAGCGCGTGGGTATCGCCCGCGCCGTGGTCAATAAACCACCACTGCTACTGGCAGATGAGCCCACGGGTAATCTCGACCCGGAACTCTCGGCCGAAATCATGCGCTTGTTCGAGCAATTCAACCAGGTCGGCGTAAGCCTGATGATCGCCTCGCACGATTTAAGTCTGATCGCTCAAATGCACTACCGCACGCTGGTTATGAAAGGCGGCAGGCTGGTCGGTGATCAAAACGAACCTGGCGAAGAGCAACAGGAGGCAGACCATGAATCCTGATAACGTCACTGGAGCCAGCCTTTCTCGAGGTGCCTCTGTCACTGACCGGCTAAAGATGCTGGCGCGCTTACACAAAATAGAGGCACGCCGAGGATTATTCGAAATTCTGAGTAACCCATTGTCAAATATTATGACAGTGCTGGTAATTGCCATTGCATTAGCTTTACCCGCTGGCCTGCAAATCATGCTCAAGAACGCCCAGTCTTTATCTCAAGGCTGGGACGGCGCCAGTCGGATCTCTCTGTATTTGAAAACTGACTTGCCGGAAAAGCGCATTAACCAGCTGGCCGAGGAAATAAAACAACAGGATGGTGTCGCCAGCGTTGAAGTGATCACCCAGCAACAGGCGCTGGATGATTTTATCGATGGTTCCGGCTTTGCCGACGCCATTAGCCAGCTGGACTCTAATCCGTTACCGCCAGTTTTGGTAATCCAGCCTGCCGCCAGTCATGCGACGCCACAGGCTTCCGAGTTGATGCTGGCGCATTTTGAAAAAATAAAGGAAGTCGACGTGGCTCAGCTGGACCTCGACTGGGTGCGAAAACTCTACGCGCTGTTACAGCTTGCCGAAAAGGCCGCCTCCGCTTTAGCGCTGGCGCTAGCCCTGGCGGTATTGTTGATTGTCGGCAATACGATTCGCCTGAGCGTTCAAAACCGCCGTGACGAAATTGAAGTGGTCAAACTGGTCGGTGCTACCGATGCTTTTATCCGTCGACCTTTTCTTTATACCGGGTTCTGGTACGGGTTTCTGGCTGGTGTGGTTTGCTGGTTATTACTGAACGCCTCTCTATTGTGGCTTCGTGAACCCGTGGCCAACCTGGCCGGGCTATACCAGAGTGAATTCCAGCTGTCCGGTTTAGACTGGCAGCAGAGTCTTCAACTGATAGCGCTAAGCTGCGCGTTGGGGCTGCTGGGCTCCTGGCTCAGCGTTGGCCGCCATATACGTCAAATCGAGCCGCGCTAGCGCTAGCATAGCGCGTGAATTAGCCAGGCTGATGCAGAGCGAATGGCTGTAACAATTTGTTTCTAAAGGAAACTATTTGGACTTTTAGCACTCTGATGCTTAAGTGCTAAAAAATTAGCACTCTACCAACAAGAGTGCTAGACTGGCGGACAATGAGTTAAATCCCGTCTGATTATTCGCTGAAATCAACCGAATAATCAGCCAATGGAGACGTTATGACTTGTTTCACCGTTATGTGAACGTCAGTCGATGATGAAGCAAGAGGAATTATTTTATGAGTAAATCATTAGCCGCAGCGGCAATGTCTGTCCCACAGGGCAATATAGAATCCTATATTACCGCTATACATTCGGTTGAAGTGTTGTCTCCTGAGAAGGAGCGCGCTCTGGCCAGTCGTTATACCCAAGACGGTGACCTTGACGCAGTCAGGGAGCTGATTTTATCCCATCTGCGTTTTGTAGTGCACATCGCCAGAAGTTATAGCGGTTATGGCCTGCCTCAAGCGGACTTGATCCAGGAAGGTAATGTCGGCCTGATGAAAGCGGTCAAGCGCTTTGACCCGGAAGTTGGCGTACGCCTGATTTCCTTTGCCGTTCACTGGATCAAAGCAGAAATACACGAATTCGTTTTAAAAAACTGGCGCATCGTTAAAGTCGCGACCACCAAAGCTCAACGCAAATTATTTTTTAACCTGCGTAGCGCCAAAAAAACCCTCTCCTGGCTTAACAATGAAGAAATCAGCGCTATCGCGCAGGATCTGGGCGTCGCGGAAATTGAAGTCAGACGCATGGAAAGTCGGCTGCATTCTCGAGACACCGCTTTTGACCTGCCAAATGATGCGGACGAAGACAGTACGTTTGCCCCGGCAGCTTATCTGGAATCTGACAATGCCGATCCGGCGCTAGCGATTGAGCAGAGCGACTGGGAAAAGCATAACCAGGCAAAGCTGACTAACGCAATGCAAACTCTCGATCAGCGCAGCCAGGAAATTCTTGCCGCTCGCTGGTTAAGCGAAGAAAAATCGACGCTGCATGAATTGGCCGATCATTATAAAGTCTCAGCAGAGCGTATTCGTCAGCTGGAAAAAAATGCCATCAAAAAACTCAAGATGGCTATGTGCTAAACCAGGTTATGCGCACGACTAGTTTAAAGGCGCCTGATCAGGCGCTTTTTTTATGCGCGGGCATTTTCAGCGACGCCCTGGTCACTTTATATGGGGTTTAACGGCTTGCCCGGTAATAAGGCCCTTGCGATATATCTCCTTACGCTATTTTAGCGATAAAATTTCAGCTGAATTTTTGGCCAAACAGCAGGCTATTTTCGTCTGGCTGGACTACACTAGATCTGAAAGGCGTATAAATTTCACTCATCGGAGGGAAAAATGAAAAAAATATCGCTACTTGGTGTACTCGCTATTTCCATGCTGTTTTTGACCAGCTGTGAGCAGCAACCATCTGATAAGTCCTCGACCCAACCGATCGAGACGACGCAGTCTGAAGCGCAAGCTTTACCTAAAGTAATCGACTGCCAGCTCACCATGGGCTGGGATCCGTGGGAACCTTACCAATACCTGACGCCAGACGACGAAGTGAAAGGACTGGAAATAGAACTGGTGAGCGCAATGGCCAGAGAAGCCGGTTGTAGCGTCACCTTTGTCCAGAAAGACTGGATGAATCTCCTCAACGGGATCCGCGCGGGTAACATCGATATGCTCGGGGGCGCTTCAAAAACCGTCAACCGCGGAAAATTTGCCTATTTTTCTGATGACTACCGGCACGAATCTTTTATTCTTTACCTAAGGGCGGGTGAGCAGGAAAAATACAGTAACATGAGCCTGACTCAGCTTCTCGAACAAAACTTCAGACTGGGCGTTACCCAGGATTATATTTACGGAGAAAAAGTCAGCAAACTACAGGACAACGAGGCCTTTGCCGCTAATTTTGTCAGTGTACCGACCACCGAAGTCAATTATTACAACCTGCTGCAACACCAGATCGACGGCTTCCTTGAAGACCCGTTTGTGGCTGCTTACACAATCAAGCGCAAAGGCTTGCAAGGGCAAATACAAGCGCACACTATCGAAGTACACAGTGGCGACGTTGCGATTATGTTCAGCAAGAAAAGTGTCGCACCAGAAACCGTCGAAGGGTTTAACCAGGGCTTAAAAAACCTGAAAGCGTCCGGAGAATATCAGGCTATATTGGCTAAATACAGTCACTGAGGCTTGGCCCTATCTGGTGTGAACTGAGCCGGAATAAGTGGTTTGATTTGTTTCTGCTCAGCGTATTTTAAAGCTAACCGCTTTTACCTCTGCCAGGCCCTATCCTCTCTCTTTCAAAGGTGAGGGCTGGGGTGAGGGCAATTAACATTGTTCTATGTTAAGGCGTTTCATTGAGTCAAAAAGTTGAAGTGGAGGCAAACTTGTTGAAAAGTCGTTCTGGTTTCTAGATCTTCTCGCCAATTTGCCGTTTGATATCGAGAATATCAGAATAGATACTGGCTTTGTCGGCGCCGGCTGCGAGCAGCGCTTTGTACACGTGCAGTACCATCGCTTCCGAGCCGCTGATATAGCAATCAACCGAAGCTAACTCCTGCCCCAGTTCATCAATCGCTACTTGGTGCGGTAAACCCGTTGCACCTGACCAACCATTTACTGCCTGTTGTAACACCGGGATATAACGGAACTGGCAAACTCCCGTGTCCCAGCGCTTAATAATTGCCTGCTGATACAGTTCTTTTTCGCTTTGAGCGCCCAGATACAAACTGAAATTACGAGGGTCTCGTTGGGTAAATGCGCTTTCTAACAGGCTTTTCATCGGTGAAAAACCGGTTCCTCCCGCAATGACGACGACTTTTTTATCACCGGCTCGAAGATGACAATCGCCGTAAGGTCCCTCAATCGGAATTTTTTTCGCTGTTTTGAACAAATGCAACATGTCTGCAGCCAACGGGTGGCCGGGGATCAGGCGAATATGTAATTCGATAAACTGATGTTGCTGCGGCGGGCTGGCGATAGACAGCGGGATCCGCTTGCCATCCGGCATTAAAAGGTACAGGTACTGGCCACCCTTAAAATCAAACAGCTCGGCGCCCAACGGTTGTAGTCGAACGCGAAAAACCTGCTCTCCCAGCTCGGTTACATCCAGCGTTTTGCAGGTTAACTCGTTCATAGTCCTAATTGATCCCAGATGGCGTCGACGCGCTCTTTAATTGCTTTGTCCTGCTTGATTGCAACGCCCCATTCTCTGGTTGTTTCTCCAGACCATTTATTGGTTGCGTCGATTCCCATTTTTGAACCCAGCCCTGAAACGGGCGAAGCAAAATCAAGATAATCGATCGGCGTGTTATCAATCAGGGTTGTATCACGGCTGGGGTCGACGCGTGTTGTCAGTGCCCAGATCACATCGTTCCAGTCGCGCGCGTTAACGTCGTCGTCGGTAACGATCACAAATTTAGTGTACATAAATTGGCGTAAAAAGCTCCACACTCCCATCATCACTCGCTTGGCGTGGCCGGGGTATTGCTTTTTGATCGTGACTACTGCCAGGCGATAGGAACACCCCTCGGGCGGAAGATAAAAATCGACGATTTCAGGAAATTGTTTTTGTAATAGCGGTATAAATACTTCGTTTAAGGCAACACCTAAAACCGCGGGCTCATCCGGTGGTCTGCCGGTATAAGTTGAGTGGTAGATCGGTTGCTTACGATGAGTAATTTTTTCGATGGTAAAAACGGGAAATTTCTCGACTTCGTTATAATAGCCAGTGTGGTCGCCAAACGGGCCTTCCCGAGCCATCTCTTCAGGGTCGATGAAACCTTCCAGCACAAATTCAGCGCTCGCCGGAACTTGCAGGTCATTACTCAAACATTGACTGACCAGAGTTTTTTCGCCGCGCAATAATCCGGCAAAAGCGTATTCAGACAAACTATCCGGTACCGGGGTAACTGCAGCCAAAATGGTCGCCGGGTCGGCACCCAGCGCAACGCTGACAGGAAATTTCTCTCCCGGATGCGCCTGTTGCCAGGCTTTAAAATCCAGCGCGCCGCCGCGATGTGAAAGCCAGCGCATGATGACTTTATTTTTGGCAATAACCTGTTGTCGATAGATGCCAAGGTTTTGCCTGCTTTGCTCGGGCCCGCGCGTGACCACTAGTCCCCAGGTGATCAAAGGACCAGCGTCTCCCGGCCAACAGGTTTGTACCGGAATTTGGGAAAGGTCGACTTGATCGCCCTCACGCACAATCGCCTGACAATCAGGATTTTTAACCACTTTGGTGTTCATATTGAGCACCTTTTTGAACAACGGTGCCTTATTCCACGCGTCTTTTAACCCGGCCGGAGGTTCGGGCTCTTTCAGGAATGC
>Ga0316209_1001886_pt1 | contig 19066 bp, 15 predicted proteins | sample 6monopyrite_MG_FD_204945 | JGI IMG/M metagenome (GOLD analysis project Ga0316209, IMG submission 204945) | Microbial mat bacterial communities from mineral coupon in-situ incubated in ocean water Damariscotta River, Maine, United States -... | ecosystem: Environmental > Aquatic > Marine >...
CACCACACATGACTTCCATCTTTTCATCCATAGCATGTATATGGTCCAGCATTTTATTGATGGCTGTGGCAACCGGGTCTGGTGCATCGCGCGTTGCACCGTACGCATCGAAACCTAACCTTTCAGCCGTTTCGTCACGTTTTTGTTGCTCGACATCCTGATGGTGGATGACACGCCCTGGCACACCAACAACAGTCGAGTTTCTATCTACATCTTTTGTTACAACAGCATTTGAGCCAATACGGACACCTTCTTCTAAAGTGATGGGCCCAAGAACTTTTGCACCGGCTCCCACAACCACATTATTGCGTAATGTCGGATGACGCTTGCCAGCATTCCAGCTGGTACCGCCTAAAGTCACACCGTGATACAGAGTACAGTCGTCACCAATTTCGGCTGTTTCACCAATCACCACACCCATGCCATGATCGATAAAAAATCGACGACCAATGGTGGCGCCAGGATGGATTTCGATACCAGTTAACCAACGTGAAAAATGTGCCATCCATCTCGCCAGCCATTTAAGCCCAATTGTCCACAGAGAATGGTTGAATCGATGCATAATAACGGCATGAAGCCCGGGGTAGCAGGTTAAGACCTCCCAGGTATTCCTGGCTGCGGGGTCGCGATCAAACACACATTTAATATCTTCACGAATACTGATGGTTATACCCTCGGTTATCTTATTTCAATAATGATGACTATGTTATACGAAATTCACTTCGATGTTATACCCCGCGAACTTACGAATATTCAAAACACCACTATCAAGAATTAAATACTGACCCTTTATTCCCATTAAACAACCTTCGATTTCAGCTTGCTTATCAAAGTTAAGTGATTTAATTTTTTCCGGATACTCAGTAATCGGGTATTTGATTTCTACCACTTTTTCATCGATGACTTTAATGTCGTCAGCGCCGTGGTCTTTTTTAATGTTTTCGATTTCAGCTGAACAGTTTTCCAGCAACTCATCGCGAATGGCTTGTAAGTTTTTTGGTTCAGCATCACTTTTTAGCATTTTGCGCCAATCCGTGCGATCGGAAACATGTTTTTTTAACACAACCTCCAGTAGACCCGATTGTAATCGGGTCGCCACTTGAAAAACCGGTAGTGCTTGAGCAGCGCCCTGATCCATCCAGCGTGTGGGTATCTGCGTCCCTCTGGTAATCCCGACCTTTATACCCGATGAATTTGCGAGGTACACGTAATGCGGAATAAAGCAATTGGCCTTACCCCACTCCGGTTCACGACAGGTGCCTGCTGCAAAATGGCATGTTTCAGGTTTCATAATGCACATATCACAGGATGCCAGACGACGAAAACAGGGGTAACAATGGCCTTGCGCAAAACTTTTTTTTGTTTTGCGCCCACAATTTATGCAATGAATTTCATCTTTGTAACTTAACTTTATGGTTTCCCCAATGTGCTCATTCATCGCGAGTAAATCATCACCGACTGGCAATGTATACTGCACGGTGTCGTTATTCTTTTTTTCACCTTTTTGATCGTTCAAGGTGGTCTGCATTTTTAATATATTGCCAATCATTTATTTTCCGAAAAAGTTATGGTTACAATTTTATTTGTTAATGAAAATATCAACCTTGTCCATTGCCTGCTCCAGAATTTCAAGTGACTGTGTATAAGCAAATCGACAATGTTTATTAGCCGAATAATCACCAAAATCTATACCGGGCGTTAACGCAACGCCCTGCTCATTCAGCAATCGTTTTACCCAGTTGTAGCTATCATTGCTAAAACGTTCACAATTCGCGTAAATATAAAAGGCGCCCTGTGGTTCCACCGCCACGTCAAACCCCAGTTGTTTTATTATCGGCAACAAAAAATCACGCCTTTGTTTAAAGATATCTCGACGTTCATCCAGTATTATTTGTGTATCCGCTTTCAGTGCAGTTAATGCTGCATATTGTGACATGGTTGGCGGCGCTAAAAATATATTTTGCGCGATACGATCGATTGCATCGACATACGACTCGGGAACGACCATCCAGCCAACTCGCCAACCAGTCATGCCGAAGTATTTTGAAAAACTGTTTATCACAAAACATTCATCAGATACTGAGAGCGCCGTATAATCATGACCATCGTAAACAAGCCCCTGATATATTTCATCAACGATTAAACGCCCTTTCTTTTGTTCAATCAGCTGACACAGTTCGAGTAATTGTTGTTTAGGCAACAAAGTACCCGTCGGATTTGATGGCGTTGCAACCATTGCTGCACGGGTTTTATCATTCCAGTTTTCCGCTACGCGTTTTGCATCTAATTGATAATAACTCTCCGCCTCAACGGGAATGCTGACGCTTTCAACTGCCAGCACTTCTGCAATATTTCGATTACAGGGGTAACCTGGATCAGCAAGTAACACATTATCACCGGCATCAAGCAAACAGGCCATTGCTAATTGAATAGCACCCGAAGCGCCAGGCGTTACGATGATTCTTTCTGGATTAATATTGAGCGAATACTTTCGCAGATAATACTCAGCGATAGCTTCACGTAATTCTGGCAAACCTAAAGCCGGCGTGTAATGCGTTTTAAATTGCTTTAGTGCCTCTATTCCAGCATCGACAATACACTTAGCTGTCGGGAAATCAGGTTCGCCCACTTCCATATGGTAGATAGTTTTACCTTGCTGGCTTAAAGCTTTCGCTTGCGCAAGAATATCCATTACGTGAAACGGACTAAGATTTTTTGCTCGATTTGATATCACTACAGTTGACAATATATGGAAATAACATAAACATGTTACTACTTTAAACAGCAATACGTAACCACATGCCACACACATACTTAAGCAAACACATTCTGTTCATGTTACTCATCTTAATCAGCAGTGTAATACAAGCCCTGCCTGAACAGGCACTGGTGCCTGGTGGCATTGCATTGTTGCAGTTACCTGACTACAAACAAGACACAAAGGTGTATTTCAAAAATAAACGTATTGCTGTTTTTCCGTATGAAAACACCTGGGTGGCAATGGCTGGAATAGGATTATCAACTAAACCGGGTGATTACGAATTTTCTATTCGACGCGCTGATGGATTAAATCTGAATACCAAAGTCACCATTAATTATAAAAAGTATGAAGAGCAACATCTGACCATCAAAAATAAGCGCAAGGTCAATCCATATAAAGATGATTCCAAACGCATCGCTGACGAAAGCAAACGTAAGAAAAAAGCGAAAAAGTTATATAGCGATAGCGTACCTAAGGTGGACTTTATCTGGCCTGTAACCGGCCGTATAAGCAGCATATTCGGCTTACGTCGTTTCTTTAATGAACAGGAGCGGCGCCCACACGGCGGGCTGGATATCGCAGCCAAAGAAGGCACACCGATAAAAGCAACCGCTGATGGCACCGTCATTGATTCAGGCGATTTCTTTTTTAGTGGCAATATGATTTATCTTGATCACGGACAGGGCATTATTAGCCTGTACGCACACCTGAACAGAATAAATGTCAAACCCGGTGATATTGTTAAACAGGGCGATATTATCGGTGAAGTGGGCCAGACAGGTCGGGTAACGGGCCCTCACCTGCATTTTGCAATTATTGCCAACCAGACATTAATTGACCCGGTGTTCATGCTGCCGAAGGATGGTAACAATTACGCTGAGACGACTAAGAAAAATTAGTCAACTATTAGAATTCGTCTTTGCGAGCATAACGCGGAAATCTCCTGCATGGAGTTGCCGTGCTACGCTCGCAAAGACAAAATTCTCAAATATATTACCGAATATCGCACTAATTCTACGAAAAACCGATAAAAAAGCTTGCGATTCATACAAAAACAACGATAATTGCGCATCATAAAATAAAGCCAGTTTCGGGTTACATCTGAATACATTAATTCTGGCTGACAAAATTCCTTATTAAAAATAGATTATCGAGATATGGCTAAAGAAGAAGCAATTCAAATGGAAGGTGTGGTGAAAGAAACACTGCCTAATACTATGTTCCGCGTCGAACTGGAAAACGGGCATGTTGTTATCGCACACATTTCTGGAAAAATGCGTAAACACTACATTCGTATCATGACGGGTGATGCAGTAACTGTCGAACTGACACCCTACGATCTTGAAAAAGGTCGCATCATATACCGCGCTAAATAGGCCACAGCCTCACCCACAAAAAAGGCTGCTAGTCTAAAAGATTAGCAGCCTTTTTAGTTTCTGTTATCAACTCAAAAGCGGATAACCAAAGAATTTAAAACGATTCACCACAGAGACGCAGAGGTCACAGAGAAAAGACAATGTATGTTGGTGCGTACGCTGTAGGCATGGCTCAACACCACCTAATATTTCCTCTGTGACCTCTGCGTCTCTGTGGTGAATAAGTTTTAAACCATGCTACGATCGTCTAATAATGGCCATTAACTAACCAACCAGAGCATTACACCTTAACCGCCTCTTCTGCAAAGTCGATTTCGATTTCGTTGTCTTCAGACACAGACACATTCACATGACCACCTTTGATTAGCGCACCAAACAACAATTCGTTCGCTAATGGCTTCTTAAGGTGCTCCTGTATTACACGCGCCATCGGTCTGGCACCCATCTTAGGATCATAGCCTTTTTCAGCTAACCAGCGACGTGCATCCTGATTCACAGTCAAGGTAACTTTCTTCTCGTTCAGCTGCAGCTCAAATGCAACCAGGAACTTATCAACCACATTCGATAATGTGTGTGCATCAAGCGGACCAAAGTTAACAATTGAATCCAGACGATTTCTGAATTCAGGCGTAAACATCTTTTTGATTTCTTCCATACCATCCAGTTCGTTCTGTTGCTCGGTAAAGCCCATAGAACGACGCGACATTAATTGCGCACCAGCGTTACTGGTCATAACCAGAATCACGTTTCTGAAATCTGCCTTACGACCATTACTGTCAGTTAAAGTACCGTGATCCATCACCTGAAGTAAAATATTAAAGACTTCTGGATGCGCTTTTTCAATCTCATCCAGTAATAATACACAGTGTGGTTTTTTATTAACGGCTTCAGTTAACAAGCCACCGTCATCAAAGCCAACATAACCTGGCGGTGCACCAATCAGACGAGAGACTGTGTGACGTTCCATATATTCAGACATATCAAAACGCAGCAACTCAACGCCCAATATACTGGCAAGTTGTTTACTGACTTCAGTTTTACCTACACCCGTTGGTCCTGCAAACAGGAATGAACCAATTGGTTTTTCGGGATCACCTAAACCAGAACGTGACATACGAATGGCCGTAACTAATGTACTAATCGCATCATCCTGGCCAAATACAACCATTTTCAGGTCACGCTCAAGATTTTTCAGTGCGTCGGTGTCGGACGTACTGACTGTCTTAGCCGGTATGCGAACGATTTTGGCGACGATATTTTCGATATCATGCACATTGATAGATTTTTTATTGGTTTTACCTGATTGCGAATGTAATTGTCTATTCGCACCTGCTTCGTCGATAATATCGATTGCTTTATCAGGCAGGAACCGATCCATGATATAACGCTGCGATAATTCAACTGCTGCACGTAATGCATTGTTGCTGTATTTCACATCATGATGTTCTTCAAAACGTGTTTTTAAACCTTTTAGTATTTCTACTGTTTCATCAACACTCGGCTCTTCCAGATCAATTTTCTGGAAACGACGTGCTAAAGCATGATCTTTTTCGAACACGCTTCTAAATTCTGCGTAGGTAGTTGAGCCAATACACTTCAATTCACCATTGGCCAACATGGGCTTAATCAGATTCGAAGCATCCATGACACCACCGGACGCTGAGCCAGCACCGATAATAGTGTGAATTTCATCGATAAATAAAACTGCACCCGGACGTTGCTTCAGTTGCTTTAAAACGCCTTTTAAACGTTTTTCAAAATCACCGCGGTATTTGGTACCCGCTACTAATGAGCCTAAATCTAGAGAAAATATAGTGCTATCCAATAACACTTCCGGTACGTCTTTATCAACGATACGTTTCGCCAGGCCTTCGGCTAGAGCTGTTTTACCCACACCTGCTTCACCAACTAACAAAGGATTGTTCTTACGGCGACGACATAAAATTTGCACCGTTCTTTCCACTTCATCATCACGACCAATCAATGGATCAACCAGACCTTGCATGGCACGTTGATTTAAATTGATGGTGTAATTGTCAAGAGGCTGCGCTTCAGCATCCTGTGTGGCGGCCTGATCAGAATGATCTTCCAGCTTTTCAGTTTCATTTGACACTTTTGTAATGCCATGAGAAATATAATTAACCACATCCAGGCGGTTAACATTTTGTTGATTCAGTAGGTATACTGCCTGTGATTCTTGCTCACCAAACATGGCGACCAGCACATTTGCTCCAACGACTTCTTTTTTTCCAGAAGACTGTACATGGAAAACTGCACGCTGCAGTACGCGTTGAAAACCCAGTGTCGGTTGCACTTCGCCGCTGACAACATCACCAAATACCGGGGTATTATTATCCAGGTATTCTTTGAGTTCGACGCTTAGTAACCCAAGATCGGTGCCGCAGGCCTGTAGAACGACATTGGCGCTATTGTTATCCAGTAGCGAAAGCAATAGATGCTCTACCGTAATGTATTCATGCCTTTTTTCTCTTGCATCGTTAAAAGCGGTATTTAATGATGATTCAAGTTCTTTACTTAACATGGCGTTACCTTATTAATCTCTAATTTTATTTATCAGGCTTCTTCCATGGAGCACATCAAAGGATGCTGATTGATTCGTGAAAACTCATTGACCTGATCTACCTTGGTCTCAGCTATTTCGTGACTAAATATGCCACAGATGCCTTTTCCTTTTGTGTGTACTGACATCATTACGCGTGTTGCTTTAGATTCATCCATTGAAAAGAAAGTCATCAACACTTCAACTACGAACTCCATGGGAGTGTAATCGTCATTTATCACAATAACTTTATACTGTTTTGGTGGTTTTAATTTCGGCTTTGCTTCCTCAAGCGCTAAACCACCTTCAATATCGTAGTCAGCATCCTGCTCCCAATCGTCACCAAATCTAATGTGATTACTTACGACTCTACCTTCAGTGTAGAGCAAACTTTTTGATTTTTCTAAAACAGGAAACATAATTATTAATAATAAATTCAGTAGTATTTTATTTACAAATTTTAAAAACCATCTACCCGTAATGCTTGTATATCCACATTTAAGGCAGACCTATTCTTCATTCTGACATGCTTTTTTGCAGACTGTTCCCTTTTCAACACAATGCGCCAAACACCAGAATAAAGACCCGTACACCATGTACTATCAGTAATTCTACATTAGTAGGGTCTAATGTTACAGGATAATAATCTGTGGATTAATGGATGATATTCAAGGGCTGCGTCGAAATATCATCATTATGCTGCAATCAACAAATTGAGTATAAAAATATGAGAAGCAGTGACGGGTAGACGGTTTTCGACTCTTATTAGATAGCTAAAATATTATACACCACAGAGACACAGAGGGCACGGAGAAGACATTTTGTTCTACAGCCTACTTAACTTTGACTTTCTCTGCGCCCTCTGTGTCTCTGTGGTGAACAACTATTTTTTCTAGATTGCAAACTCCAGGACACTGTTTAATAGTTCCTGTTTCAATTTTTTATCGACAGCTTTACGCATGCGTGCTTTCAATTGTGACTCACTACTGGACGATACCTTTAAAGGCCATGACTGGTAACCAACAACCGTCACACCATCCCTGGCGATTAATTCGAGCTTTAATGTCGCTCTGAGCCAATGCCAGTCATCACGGTAAATCGGGTCCTGTGTTTCGACACTTGCAGTCAGTTGATAACCTGAATTACCGATATTAAATCCTGCCTTTGCTGCCGCGCCCTGTAGAATATTACTTAAACCCCCTACATCATCCACTTTGACAGCAGTAGTCACAGGCAGCGCCCTTAGCGTTCGTTGTAATTGTTCGTTCAGATCAGCCAGGCTCCATCGAGCACGTGATCCTTTACCTTTCACGTCAATTATTTTTAAAGTTTTCTGCAGTGTCTGGCGATCTTGCTGTAAAGCATTCGCTCTGTGCAGGTCTGAAATTTTTAACAGTGAATCTGAACGTGATTTTTGCTGATCTAAAGCATGTTGCGTCTCTTCATCGAGGCGATTCATTTCACTGCGTATATTATTGCCGGCCTGCGTACGATCCAACACGGCCAGAACGTGATGAGTTAAATCAGCACTGCTCTGCCATTGTTCAGCGATACGTGCACCCTGAACCATCTTATCGGTTTTCAGATTGACTGTACTGGCAATACGAGCACTGGATTTAACCGTTTCAACACCGCTCTCTCTACGTGATTGCGTATCCTGCGTGGTTGTTGAAACTTCTCTTATCTGCACTTCGAAAATTTTTGCCAAATTAGATAACGCGCGTGCTTTAGCCTGCTCAGCTTTTGATGCTGAACCTGTCGCTGATAAATATTTAAAGTTAGGATACATATCAGGTTCACCACGAATCCACTCTGGCGAATCACCGGTACTTTGAACTGTTGTTGACTGCATACAAGCTGTCACGAGCAATGTACTAATTAATATTTTAAATTTAGCTACACACTGATTCATTACTTTCATATTTTTCACTTTAATCTTTCTGTTTTATAAACATTGACTGGCAAACCTTTTTTACTGCCAGCGTGCTTTATCTATTTCCTGGCAACGATTTTTGGTACAGGTGTATTCCAGTGTTTGATCACAAAACTGATCTGTTCAGGTTTTACCACCACTTTTTCACTAATCGCATCAACCGTATGACCAGCCCTGTCTCTCATTTGTATCTGTACAGTATGTTCACCAACCGGTAGCACTATCCTTTTAAGATCAATCTCCTGTGGCAACGTTGTCCAACTACGCGTATCGGCTCGCTCAGTGACCAGATTGGTTACCGTCATTAAAAAACCGGCAAGTGAACTTTTTTCATTGGCCTGGTGCTGTGTATTATATTTAATGACAGCGCGCGCAGTTGCTCTCAACATGATGCCGGGCATCGCCTGTTCTAAAGAATAACGAGCCAGAGCATCAATATCTTCAACGGGCTCCATTTTATATTGTTTGTTATCAGTAATTATCTGCGCATGGTATACCGGCTGCCTGGCCTGTTTGTAAACTGGAAAAGCGACACGTACGTTTTGCTGCACTTCAGGCGAAAAAATGGGCAATGCTGTTTCACCACGAATCGGTGCCAGGCCATTGTTCAGAATAATCACCACTTCACCAAAATTTTTACTGGCTTTAGCGACTTTATAATCCGTCATATTAAATTCTTTTTTATATGACTTGAATTCACTCCATAAACCCTGCCACGCGAGTAAACGCAACAGGTCTTTTTTCAACCCTTGCGATGCAACAGGATATTGATCCCCGCCTTTTTCTTTATAAACAGTGTAGGCCTTTCGATATGAAATTAAAGCATCATCATACTCACCTAAACTTTCATAGATAATGCCTTCCAGATAACGAACAAATGCATCTTCTTCCGGTTCGTCGCCCCACTCCATCATTTTGACATTAGCCTGCAACATTTCGACCCGTGCGCCATCTACCTGACCCATCTGGATATAATTCATCGCCATATAAGCGTGCAACAATAGCTGCTCATATCGATCACCTTCGTATCCACGCAAGGTTTCGTTAATGGTAACAGCGGCCAGGTTTTCTGTAATGCTGACGCCATATAATTTTTCGATTTCTTTTTTAGCAACTTCGAAAATTTCATTGCTACCAGAATAATCACCATTTATCCGTCGCAGAATACCTTTATCCAGCGAAGCCACGACTTCCGTTTGTTGAGGATCTTCTTTTTCAGCGATGGCTAACGACAGGTCAGGACGACCAGTAAGCAATCCGTCTCGCATGGTAGTGGCATGACGACCATAGCTAGCGCATGATTGCAGCAAAGAACTAATACAAAGAATTAAAATAAATTTGATATGGTAGCTCTCGACAGAAAGATTGTCAGAATGAAATGGTTGTTTATTTAACATGCTATCCATTTTCCTTATTATTCACACGCTGGTGAAAATGCGAACGCATTTTCTGTAGTAGCTTAGAGTTATGCCCCACATAAGCGTGGGGGCATAATTAAAGATTAAAGACGGAAGCCACCTTTCTCAACTGTTTTCTTAATCTTCTTTTGACCGACCCAAACTTTACGGTTGGACCCTAATTCAATAAGCGTTAAATCGATTTGATAGAAACGTGCCTGCTCACCACTGACGGCATCAACGATGGTGTTAATAGAACCTTGTAACATGAAATCAGCACCGATTTCCTGCCCCATGGCTTTACGTGTCGCTTCTGATGCATTCAGATCCTGCTCTTTTACTTCCTGGCGAATTTCTTTGCGATCCTGTGCCGATGCAACAAATTCCACTTCACCGGAATTAATTAATTCGCGCTCCATGTCAGCAATGAAAGTACGTGTATTGATATGCTCATGACTGAGATTTCGCACAGTGCCAACAATAACTGTCGGTGATTTACCACTCTTACGATTGAATTTACTTAACCAGCCACGTGAAAGCACATCCTGAATCATTTCCTGAGCAACAAGACGCGAGTCAGTATCATTCCACTTACCGCTAAGATCGGTAACAGAGTCTGATTCAACACGAGTAACGGTAGGATTACAGGCTGCCAGTAAAAACAGTAACCCCGTTACTACGACGGTTTGGCTAATCTTTGTTGGTAAATATTTCATTTAATACTCCTTCAAGCTTTAATTATTATTTATTGAACAGATTTATAACATTAAGTAACCTAAGTGACTAGCAAATCTTCAAATTTATTTAATATATTTGGCACTCATCACAAAATTCACCCCATATTTTTCAACCTGTAAAAGTCGCGCTCGTAACTGTTGTATATCCTCACGATCAATAGTCAAAAAACAATACTAATTTACCTCACGAAGCATCTGATATAGTTTGGTTTAATAGATGCACTTCTAGTTTATACATGTTGATATATAATTCACCAACTCTAGAAACAATATATGGCGCCATAAATATCAGGCATATATACTAATGACCACTAATTGTAGTTATGCTCTTAAAACAGGATAACAGAGATTTCATGTTATGAAAAAAGTCATCATTGTCTTTATGGCGTTAATTTTTATCGGTTTTATCTACCTGCAAATCGAGGGAAGTAAAGTGCAAGAAATTAAAACAGAAATTGAAATATCAGCACCACCATCCAAAGTATGGGCTATCATAACAAACGTTGATAACTGGCAGGAATGGAGCCCGATTATTAATACTTCACAAGGTGAGGCAACTGTTGGTTCAGAACTTAGCATAACCATGACAGGCAAGGAGAAAGGTACGGATGGCCCGAAATATAACCCAATAATTATAAAGCTTGATGAGCCACATTATTTTCGCTGGCGCGCTCACATGTTGGCTGGATTTATTTTCACTAACGACAAGATAATTGAATTAAAAGAGACTGACTCGGGAACACTACTAACGCATACAGAATCGTTCAAAGGATTACTTGCTCCAGTTTTTTGTGGGCAGATGGAGAAAGGCGTTCCTCCAATGTTAAATTCAATGAATAAGGCATTAAAGAATTTAGCTGAACAATAAATTATGCTGATTACTCATTATAACGGCGTGTTTGTAACGGGTATTCATATCAGAAAATTCTCAGCATTACTTTATTGCTTCTGTTTTATTAGTAGATTCTGACTACAAACTTACTGTAATGACTGCACCTGTATTTTTCATAGATTATATTAGCCACCCTTTACAAATGGTGCTTAACTTGCACTCTATCTGAGCAACAGGTATGGTCGCGAAATGAAAAATATTGATACCCTGCTCCATGCCCGTTGGGTTGTGCCTGTTGATAACAAACATCGTTATCTCGATCACCATTGTATTGCTATACATGAAGAAAGAATTATAGAGATATTACCCAGCAGTGAAGCCAGTAAAAAATACACTGCCAGTGTGAATCGAGACTATTCACAGCATGCACTGATTCCCGGTTTGATTAATAGCCATACCCACGCTGCTATGAGTTTGTTTCGTGGTCTGGCCGATGATTTGAGTTTAATGGACTGGCTGGAAAACCATATCTGGCCAGCAGAAGCCGAACATGTAAATGAAACTTTTGTACATACTGGAACAGAGCTGGCAATTGCAGAAATGATTCGCAGTGGTACAACCTGTTTCAATGATATGTATTTTTTTCCGGATATTACAGCGCGTGTTGCTAACGATATCGGCATGCGCGCTAATGTTGGCTTAATCCTTATCGACTTCCCCACTGTCTGGGCGAATAACAGCGAAGAATACATCGATAAAGGTCTAGCAGTTTTTGATCATTACAAAGGCCATGATCTAATTAAAACCGCCTTCGCTCCACACGCCCCCTATACCGTTTCCGATGAACCACTAAAACGTATCTGCACACTGACAAACGAGCTTGAACTGAGCATTCACATGCATGTTCACGAAACTGAATTTGAAGTTAGCGATGCGGTGAAAAATACAGGCGAGCGCCCTATAACGCGATTGAACAATCTCGGTCTACTCACCCCGTCACTGCAAGCAGTACATATGACACAGTTACAAGATGATGAAATCGAATTGATGGCAGACAGTGGTTGTCATGTTATTCACTGTCCAGAATCCAATATGAAGCTTGCCAGCGGTATTTGTCCGGTGGATCGCTTACTGAAAGCAGGCGTTAATGTTGCGCTAGGCACCGACAGCAGCTCCAGTAATAATGACCTGGATATGCTTGGTGAAATGCAATCAGCTGCTTTGCTGGCAAAAGTCAGTACCATGGATGCCACTGCTTTGACTGCAGAACAGGTTTTACAGATGGCGACGATCAATGGTGCAAAAGCGTTGGGTATAAATGATATAACGGGCTCTATTGAACCAGGAAAATTTGCTGACATCGTCGCGGTGAATTTCGATAACATTGAAACACTACCAGTTTATGATCCTGTTTCGCATTTAGTTTATTGCAGCTCGCGAGATCATGTTACTGATGTCTGGGTTGCAGGCAAACAGTTGTTAACTAATCGGGTACTTAACACCATTGATGAGAACAAATTGAAACAGGAATGTATTAGACTTAGTGATGGTATAAGTTAAAGAACAAGTCACTCTAAGCCGCATAGACTAAGCCGAATAGAAGCACAATATAGCTTTTACTTTCAATAATTTAATAAACATAGTTAAATTAAAATATAACATACAAGCAAAACATAATGACCTACTCAGCCAATATCGATCCAGCAGAAATTAAAAAATTTGAAGACCTTGCTTCACGCTGGTGGGACAAACAAGGTGAGTTCAAACCACTCCATGAAATGAACCCATTGCGTTTAGGTTTCATTAACACCGGCTCCCCTCTCGAAGGCAAAACCGTCTGCGATATAGGTTGCGGTGGCGGCATACTCAGCGAGAGCATGGCTGCTTGTGGCGCTACCACCAGTGGTATCGATATGGGAAAGGCACCCTTATCCGTGGCACGACTTCATGCCATGGAAAGTGATCTGGAAATCGATTACCAGCAAATTACTGCTGAAGAGCTGGCGCAACAAAAACCCGCCGGTTTTGACGTAGTGACCTGTATGGAATTGCTGGAGCACGTACCCGACCCTGCATCAATAATCAACGCCTGTTTCACCCTGGTCAAACCGGGTGGCTCAGTTTATTTTTCAACCATCAACCGTAATCCCAAATCCTACGCCTTCGCTATTGTTGGCGCAGAGTATCTGATGAAAATGTTACCGCGCGGTACACACGACTATACAAAATTCATCAAACCGTCTGAGCTCGATGAATGCGCACGCACAACAGGGCTCGAGCTGGTTGATTTAAAAGGTGTGAGTTATAACCCTTTCACTGGTTTATTCAGTCAATCTCAGGATGTTGACGTAAACTACATGGTGCATTACCGCCGCCCACCACAATAAGCAGCATGACATCTTCACCGCAGCACAAAATTAATACCGTCCTGTTTGACCTTGACGGCACACTCATTGATACCGCACCTGATATGGCAGCCGCACTGGACATTTTGTGCGACGAAGAAAACCAGACTCGCCTTGCTTTTAATAAGGTCCGCCCCTTCGTATCCAATGGCAGCGTTGCTTTGGTAAAACTAGCATTTGGTGATGCGCTTGATGCTGCAATACTCGACCGCTTAAAAACGCGTTACCTGGAAATTTATCAGGATCATCTGACCGTACATTCACAACTGTTCGATGAAATGAGCACGCTACTCATTCAACTAGAAAAGAATAATATCAAATGGGGTGTGGTAACGAACAAACCCGGTTGGTTAACCGAACCATTAATGGAATCACTAGGATTACATCAACGTGCTGCCTGCATAGTGAGTTCTGATTCCACCCAAAATCGAAAACCTCACCCCGAGCCAATGTATTACGCCTGCGAACTGGCTGACAGCAAACCCGATGAATGCGTTTACATTGGTGATGCACAACGAGACATTGAGGCGGGTCAAAACGCGGGCATGAAAACCATCATTGCAGCATACGGTTATATCAGTGAGACAGAAAATATTGATAACTGGCATGCTGACTATTGCATTCAAAGTCCTTCTCAGATTTTTGAATTACTTTAAATATCACAAACCTGCGTCACCCGCTTTCAATGACGATAACTGACTCACTACATTAGCATTTTTTTATCTATATATAGGTAGGCGGGAACCACCTTTATACCTATAAAGCCGAGCACAGCGGCCTTTTGAGCCCCACCTCCTCGCAAAAACCCCACAATTAAAGTATAATTCGCTCCCTTAGAAATCCAGCGAGATTAAAGCACACGGATTTCTTAAATCTCCAAAAAAGCTCCTCCCACAAATTTGATTACTGCGATTTCGCAAGGCCAAGTAGATTATGACCGTCGATAAAAACGCCCTTCCTGTTAAAAAGATTATTGCCGGCGTTATTTTCGCCATACTTGCTTATGTCTTATCGACCGTGACGCCTACTATCGAAGTAGCCTGGGTAACGGCAGTTCTGGTTCTTACCATCTACCTGTTCGCTTTTGAGGTCGTCGATGTCGACGTAGCCGCGATTAGTATTATGGTGCTTCTCGGTTTAACCACATTACTCGCACCGTTTATGGGCTTAGAGCAAGGTCTGGTTGATACAAAATATATCTTTAATGGCTTTTCCAGTAATGCTGTGATGTCGATTATTGCAGTCATGATTATTGGTGCAGGTCTGGATAAAACTGGCCTGATGACTAAAGTTGCTGCGTTTATTCTTAAGGTTGGTGGTACCACTGAAACACGTATTATTCCGATTATCTCCGGTACTGTCGCGTTTATTTCCTCATTCATGCAAAACGTAGGGGCAACGGCTCTGTTCTTACCTGTGGTCAGTCGTATTTCTGCACGTTCAGGCCTACCTATGTCTCGCCTGCTGATGCCGATGGGATTTTGTGCCATCCTGGGTGGTACAGTCACCATGGTTGGCTCATCACCTCTTATTCTGCTCAACGACCTGATTATTACATCTAACCTTGCCCTGCCTGAAAATCAGCAAATGCATCAATGGTCACTGTTTTCTGTCACGCCTGTCGGTGTTTCACTGGTTATCACCGGTATCCTGTACTTTGTTTTGATGGGTCGTTTCGTATTACCCAAATCCAGCGGTGAAGGTGCATCTGGTGGCGACACGGTCGATTACTTTAAAGATATTTACGGTTTGAACTACGAGTTGTTTGAAGTTTACGTACCTGCTGATAGTGAGCTGGTTGGTAAATCACTGGATGATATTGAAACTGCAGAACGTATTCGTGTTATTGCTGCCAGCTCCGGAAGTGACGGCAACCGTATTGGTCCAAGTGGGCTGGCTCGCGACACTGGCATTGCACAAGGTACCCTCCTCGGCATACTCGCTGAAGAGAAAAATTTGTTGAAATTTGCAGAAAAATACAAATTGAACGTACGAAGTGAACTGGAGACTTATGCTGAGGTACTTTCCAGTAGCAAATCGGGTATCGCTGATGTTGTTATTCCACCCAGCTCAAAACTGATTGGTAAGTCAGCACGTGATTTGTGGATGCGTAAAACGTATGGCATCGCTATGGTCGCTATGCACCGTGATGGCGAAACATTACGCGAAGGTGATGAAATTCGAAACATGCCTTTAGAAGCCGGTGACACGATGGTTGTGCACACGACATGGGATGCACTGGCGCGTTTGCAGACAGATAAAAACTTTGTTGTAGTTACCACAGAGTTCCCACATGAAGAAACCCGTCCTAATAAAGTTGGCTGGGCCGGGTTGTTTTTTGCTATCGCATTATCGATGGTGCTGTTTACTGATTTACGTTTATCAGTTGCCCTTTTAACCGGTGCAATTGGCATGGTGCTTTCAGGTGTACTAAATATTGATGAAGCCTATGAAGCGGTTTCATGGAAAACCGTATTCTTGTTAGCCAGCCTTATTCCTCTCGGACTGGCTGTAGAAACCACCGGTACGGCAAAATGGATTGCCGAACAAACGTTGAACGTTGTCGGTAGTCAACCTGTTTGGGTAATACAGTTTGCCGTAGCTGCACTGGCAACATTTTTTACCCTGGTGATGTCCAACGTGGGGGCGACCGTGTTACTTGTGCCACTAGCGGTTAATATCGCGATGGGTGTCGATGGGGCTGATCCAGCTATCTTCGCACTAACCGTTGCCATCGCCACTTCAAATTCATTCCTGATTCCAACGCATCAGGTTAATGCATTGATAATGGGCCCCGGTGGTTACCGTGTTCCCGATTTTATGAAGGCTGGTTCAATCATGACTATCTTATTCCTGATTGTCTCAATGACGGTCATGAACCTGATCTACTAGAGCGTACTAGTGCATGACTGGCCGTAATATCAGGCCAATCATGCGACTTTATTTAAGTTTCTCAAGTAACTGGTCGAAGGGTATAGCAACGCGATAATTACTTCAGAGATTAAACCGGATAATCCTAGTATAATCTGGCGGGTAAATTTATTGCACATAGTTTTTTACGCATCACCGATACTAACTTATTGATTGATGATTAAATTTCATAATAAAAATTAACTAAAGAATAAATATCATGAAAACATTAAAAGCTTTCGCACTATTTACTCTGACTTTACTTGCTCCGGCACTAGCCATGGCTTCATCCGAAGCCGCATCGTCAGTCGCTAATGAACCTTTCGACCTAACCAGTAGCGGTCTAGGTTTTTCCGCCATCGCCTTTTTTGTTTTCGCGTACATACTAGTCATGGCAGAAGAATTTATTCATCTGCGAAAATCCAAACCCGTTATGATCGCTGCAGGTTTGATCTGGGGGATGATCGGCTGGTACTACACACAACATGGTATGCCGGAATTAGCCGAACAGGCCGTTCGCCACAACTTCCTGGAATTTGCCGAGTTAATGCTGTTCTTACTGGTCGCCATGACCTACGTGAATGCTATGGAAGAACGCAGAGTGTTCGATGCCCTACGCTCATGGTTAGTCAGTAAAGGTTTTGGTTTTCGCGCATTATTCTGGTTAACAGGTATCCTGGCATTTTTCATCTCACCTATTGCAGATAATCTGACTACTGCTCTGCTGATGTGTGCTGTGGTGCTTGCAGTTGGTGGTGAAAACACCAAATTTATTACTCTTGCCTGTATCAATATCGTGGTTGCCGCTAATGCAGGCGGCGCGTTCTCACCATTCGGCGACATAACAACGCTTATGGTATGGCAAAAAGGCATCGTAGATTTCTGGACCTTCTTTGCTCTATTCATTCCTTCTGTTGTTAACTTCGTGGTACCTGCATCCATCATGCACTTTGCGGTACCTGATGAAAAACCAGATGCAACGGATGAAGAAGTGGTTATGTTGCGCGGTGCAAAACGTATCATGATTTTATTCCTGCTAACGATTACCACAGCAGTATGCTTCCACAACTTCCTTGGCCTGCCTCCAGTTATCGGTATGATGACCGGTTTGGGTTACCTGAAATTTATGGGCTTCTACCTGAAAAAAACACACGACCAGGATCTGGTACCGGCTGGCGTCGAAAGCCATGCTGAACATTTCGGCAGTGGCGTACCTTTTGATATCTTCAGTCGTGTCGCACACGCAGAATGGGACACCTTGTTCTTCTTCTATGGCGTAGTCATGTGCGTAGGCGGATTAGGCTTTATCGGATATCTGGCTATGGTTTCTGAAATCATGTATCTGGATTGGGGCCCTACCACTGCAAACATAACTGTCGGCGCACTTTCAGCAATCATCGATAACATTCCTGTCATGTTCGCGGTATTAACCATGAATCCAGAAATGTCACAGGGACAATGGTTATTAGTTACCTTAACAGCGGGTGTTGGTGGCTCAATGTTATCCGTTGGCTCTGCTGCAGGTGTTGCATTGATGGGACAATCACAGGGTAAGTACACATTCTTTGGTCACTTGAAATGGACACCTGTTATTGCATTAGGTTATGGCGCCAGCATCATGACTCATATGTGGATTAATTCGGGTTACTTTTAACAACGGCTCGACCAGAAACTTGTAGGTGTGATTAAATTATTCGGCATATCCCTATGCCTCACCCCGTTGATGCTTGCGTGATAAATTGTTCCAGACAATTTATTCACACCTACATTTTTTTGAACGCCAGGTACCGTTGATAATCTTCTAGCTGATCAACATCCCAGCAGGTTTCTAACTCTTTATACGAAACATTCTTTTCATTTAATCTATCCCTGGATTGTTGCATTACCTTTGCCGTCCCCCAGTTAATATTCTGAAATAAAACATCATAACGATGCCGCATACCCACCAGAACATAACCGCCATCTTCAGCTGGAACAAAAACAACATTCGTATTGTGTAATGTATCAATTGCCTGCTGGATGATACGTTCATCCAATGCCGGCGCATCGGTTCCAATAACGATACATTGTTTATAACGTTTTAAAGCTTCATGTACACCATTCATCATACGTTCGCCGAGATTCTCACCCGATTGCTTACGTAATTTCACTGAGT
>Ga0316209_1001887_pt1 | contig 19051 bp, 11 predicted proteins | sample 6monopyrite_MG_FD_204945 | JGI IMG/M metagenome (GOLD analysis project Ga0316209, IMG submission 204945) | Microbial mat bacterial communities from mineral coupon in-situ incubated in ocean water Damariscotta River, Maine, United States -... | ecosystem: Environmental > Aquatic > Marine >...
TGCGCCCCCTCGGTTTTCTCGTCCACAACGACTTCACCGTTCCCCAGTTTTCTGGTCGGCACATACGGTCCCCCCATTTTATTATCGAGCTGTCCGGAAGCAGCCAGCATCGCATCCCGAATTGCTTCTGCATCGAGTCGTTTTACAGGGGCTCTCCATAACAGCTTATTCTCTGAATCAATCAACTCTGCTTTACTGTTCGAACTGCTTTTTTGTCGGTAAACACGAGAGAGTAAAATTCGCCGATGCATCGATTTTAAGTCCCAGCCGCTTTCAATAAAACTAGAAGCAAGAAATTCAAGCAGTTCCGGATGTGTGGGAGGCGAACCGGAATAGCCAAGATTTTCACTCGTCGCCGCAATCCCTCTACCAAAATATCGCTGCCAGACCCTGTTCATCGTCACTCTGGCCAACAATGCTGAAGCCCGCGACTCGGGTTGTGTCAGCCAGTTTGCAAAAGCGAGCCTTCTACCCGTTGTCAGCAGACTTTGCTTCTCGTCTGGTTTTGTAATTTCAAACCGATTCTGACTACCATTAAGAAAGGAGAACAGATTGGGCGTGACCGGTTCCCCCTTGTTGAAGTAACTACCTCGGTTAAGGATGCAGACTTCAGATGCTTCACTGGAACGATCTGTAACCCAGGCAACTTTGCCGGGACGCATTCCCTGCAATTGCTCAATTTCATTGGAAATAGCTTCTATTTTTGATAGTTCTGCATCCCGGTTGCTGTTCAATTCTTTTCTTGCTGCCTGCAACTGTTTGACCGGTTGCCCCTGCGGACTTCTTTCTACGCGGATGTTATCGACACTGAAATGAAACCCCTCGCCACGAAAAGCAAAACCGATTCCTCCGTCTGCAAGTTGCTGCTCATCAACAAGCATCGAGCGAACGACACGCGGTCGAGCCGGATGCTTTTCTTCCGGAAGACCATTGAGAACGTGTTCAATTTCAAACTTCCCTTCCCCAATGTTCGTAACACGCACCCCGCAGTTGTCTCCGGTGAAGTATCCTCGAAAACGCTGGCCTGTTTGCCCTGGTTTCCCTCCTTTCTGGAGCGAATCAAGAACCACATCGATCCCGTAATCTGGGCTGGAATCAATTAAGACATTGCCGGTATCACCTTCTTTTGCATTAGAAGATGTTGCAATCAGAAAGCCAAATCTCGCCAGTTTGTCCTTCACCCGTCGCGAACCATCCACAATATCGAAGGTCACCTGTATCCATTCCCCGGGCTTCTCGGCAGTCCAGTCAAATTGTTTGCGACTGACAATCCAGGTGAACCGACTCGGCTTGGCATCTTCCATGACCAGAAGTCCCTGCTTCACGAAAGCTTTAATATCGCCACTCTCACCAAATTCGACCTGCGGAGATCCTGAAGTGGGTGGTTGACTACTCCATTGCTTTTTCAGTTCATCGGTACCATCACTGAAATCTGCCTCCCATAACAACTCACTATCTGGGCGAACGTTCTTTTCCCAGACAGAAAAAGATTCTTTTTGTGCAACCAGTCGCTGCTCCGCTTTTTTTACTTTGGTTTTCCAAGATTTAAGCGTCTTAGGTGGTGCCGTATCAACCCAGCGATTCTTCGGTGTGACCCAATTTTCAATATCAAATGCAGGATAAAAAATGGACTGAAATTCGTAATACTGGCGCTGTGTTATCGGTTCAAATTTATGATCATGGCACTGGGCACATTTAATCGTCAGCCCCATCAAAGACGAACAGACAATCTGCATCGTTCCTTCAAGAGTCGCATAACGTGTGGTAATGCGCTCTTCAGGTGTTCCCATATTGCGGTCGGTGCCATCTTCGCTATTGCGCAGGAAGTGTGTCGCGATCAGCATTTCAACCTGACTGGGAGTCAGCTCAATCCCCGGACGGTAACCGGATAATTCATCTCCTGCCAATTGCTCTTTAACGAATTGATCAAAAGGTTTATTTTTATTGTAGGAGCTGACAACATAATCGCGGTACAGGTAGGCCAGAGGGCGTGGCTGATCGAAATCGATAAAATATCCATCAGAATCTGCATACCCTGCTACATCGAGCCAGTATTTCCCCCAACGTTCCCCGTAATGCTGCGAAGCAAGATAATAATCAACCATTTTCCCATAAGCATTCGGCGAGTCATCTTCAAGAAAAGAGAGCCTCTGCTGCAGCGTTGGAGGCAACCCCGTCAGATCGAACGCAACTCGTCGAATTAATGTTTCTCGATCGGCTTGTTCAGAAAGCTGCAGGCCCTTTTTCTTCAGCTTTTCAATAATAAAATGATCAATGCTCAAGCGAGTGGATTGTTTTGCAGGCGAACCGGAATCTGCTGAGGCTTTTATTGAATTCAATGGTGAGAATGCCCAATGTTCAATCGGTGAATGATCACCTTCAACATACTCGGGTAAACCGGAAGCCCCGGTTGAAATCCATCGTCGAAATATATTCTTTTCGTCCTCAGAAAGAGGCTCATCTTCTGGCGGCATCTCATCTTCTTTGATCGCAATCCACAGCCTGCTTTTCTGTAGATTTCCAGGAACCACTACCGGTCCCTGCTCATCACCTCGCGCAATGTAACGCGAATCGCTCAGAGTCAGATCCCCTTCAGCGTTCAGCGGACCATGACATCTTGTGCAATGCTTTTTTAACAACGGCAGCACATCATCATTCAAGCCAACGGATAACTCTTCCGCCCATGAATGAACCGGCAGCGAGAAAATCAACAGGAGACTACAAATAGAAATTAACGGTTTCATGAGATCACTAATTCTTGTTTCATACTGAAAGAGGATTACGCAATTACATCGTGTACAACGTTTCCTTTGACACCGGTCAGACGCATATCGAGGCCGGAATAATGAAATGTCAGCCTTGTGTGATCTAAACCGAGCAGATGCAATATCGTTGCGTGCAGATCATTTATACTGACGCGGCCTTCAATCGCTTTGAAGCCGAATTCGTCGGTTGCCCCATGCACATGCCCACCTTTCACGCCGCCCCCAGCCAGCCAGATGGAGAAACCGTGATTGTTGTGGTCACGTCCTCTTCCCAAACCTTTATTGGTTCCGGGAGCAGGGAGTTCGACTGTCGGTGTACGACCAAACTCACCTCCCCAAATGATTAACGTATCATTCAGAAGCCCTCGTTGCTTCAAATCGGCGATAAAAGCGGCAATCGGTTTATCCCATAACGCAGCATCTCGTTTATGAAGCATGATGTCATCGTGATGATCCCAGGGAATTCCTTTTCCTGTCCAGGCCTGCACAAACCGCACGCCTCGTTCGATCAATCTCCGAGCAATCAGAAGCTGTCTGCCATGCGTGGTTTCGCCATACATTTCTTGAATGTGCTTGGACTCTTTTGAAATATCAAATGCCTCGGCAGCTTCTGTCTGCATGCGATAGGCAAGGTCGAACGATTCGATGCGTGCCTCCAATGCTCCCTCATCCTGCACTCTTTTTAAGTGTTCCTGATGCAGTTTATGCAATAGATCCAACTGTTGCTCTTGCTGGCTAAACGACACTTTGTCGTTGCGAATATTTTCAATCAGCTTTTCAATTTTTGTGAATTGCGTATTGAGGTACTGCCCCTGATTACTGCCGGGAAGAAAGGAAGAACCCCAATAACGTGGACCGTGCCGCCCAGGAAGACCACCTGGACACATCGAAATAAATCCCGGAAGATTCTGGTTTTCTGTTCCGAGTCCATAAAGAATCCAAGAACCCATGCTGGGACGGGACTGGATCGGATCGCCACAATTAAATTCCAATTGAGAAGGCGGATGATTCGGCACCGCGCAGTGCATCGAACGAATAATGCACATGTCGTCGATATGCTGAGCCGTTTTATCAAATATTTCACTTACTTCGATACCACTTTCGCCATACTTTTTGAACTTGAAAGGCGACTTGTACCCAACACCCGTTTTGCGTTCTGTTTTATAATGTGTTGGCAATGTTTTACCATCGAACTTATCGAGCAACGGTTTGTGATCGAAAGTATCCACCTGACTCGGTCCACCGTTCATGAAAAGCTGAACAACATGCTTTGCTTTGGGGGCGAAATGCGGTTGTTTGGCAGCTAATGAAGACCGAGTTTGCGACGAGTGATCGTCCGGCGAAGCTAAGCCCTGCTCAGCCATGATCGCGCTGAGTGCCAACGCACCAAACCCGGCTCCGGTTTGTTGAAGAAACTGTCGTCTCGAAGGGACAGAACGATACATCGTGCGCTCCAGAGGTTATTCGATAAACAAAAATTCGTTTGAAATCAAAAGGACCTGAGCGAATCGTTCCCAGGGACCATATGTAAGAATAATTTTCTTGTCCTGCTTTGTTGTTGGAAAGGATTCTTCAGACGAGAATCGTAGCATTTGTTTTGATTTCGTTTTTGTTGATCGCTTCAACAGAACAACCGGAGCCCACCGATAACCATCCCAGCCATTTTGTAAGTTGAAATCGACAACAAAATCCAGCCGTTCTCCTTTATTGATTTTGATTCCGCTGGCTTTGGTTTCCGTTTGATTTTGGTGCGTTTCCCATTGCTCGATTTTCCCCTGCGGTCCGAAAAGTGTTGCTCGAATTCCATCCCCTTGTTCGGGGCTATGCTTCAGGAAACCCGTCACAGAAACAATTCCAGATTCCGGAGCGGTCCAACGACAAACGGTGCAATATTTTTGACTTCCGGCATGACCACCCGTGGGAGTCAGCCTCAACCAGCCCAGTCCATTTTTTTTATCGGGAAGTTGTTCACTTCCCTGAAAATACGAACCGTTAAAGAAGGGGAACTTGTAAAGCGTTTTCAGATTGTGTGTTTCTTGTTTGGCATCGTAAAGAGCATAGCCATACTGCCAGGTTGCTCTATTTTTTCCAGGCCTCATCTCGGCTGGATTATTTTCGATAAACTGTACCGAAGCCGCCAGTTCGTTTGCAGTCGGTTCCCGATTGTAAACAAGTTGAAAAATCTGCGTGATGCGTTTGCGGCTGTCTGAATATTTCTGTACTTCCTGGCGTGCAATAAGCGAAGTTGCCATCTCCATGATGAATTTATTATTCATCATATACAGGCTTTGTGTGGGGACGGTGGTCGAATTTCTGGCTGCATTTGAAGTGGCAGGGTCGGCGAAATCAAACGTGAACAACAACGATGGCAAATTCTCACGGGCAACCACGCCATACACGGCACGTCGATACGGATTGAATTCCCAGTTGCTTTGCTTGCTGTAGGAGAATGCGTTGAGCCTGACCATTTCAACCGCAGGACCACCTCTCGTTTTATCTAGTTTGCCAGTAACAGCCAGCATCGAATCGTGAATCGCCTCAAATTCAAGTCGGCGATGATTGAACTTCCACAGCAATTTATTTTCCGGATCGATATTTTGTTTCGCCGTATCGTTACTACTCGATTGCTGATAGGTAGCTGAGTTCATCATGATCCGATGCAACTGCTTTACCGACCATCCGTTTTCGATGAAAGAACTCGTCAAATAATCAAGTAATTGACGCTGCACAGGCTCACTGGTTTGCAATCCAAAATCACTGGGGGTTGTCACAATCCCTTGGCCAAAGTGGTAATGCCAAATACGATTGACGATCACCCTGGCGGTAAGTGGATTATCAGGAGAAGCAATCGCCTTAGCCAACTCCAACCGCCCTGCCCCTTTTTGGAACGGTTGACGTTTTTCTCCTGCCAGAATTTCCAAAAATTGTCGAGGGACTTTTTTGCCCGGTCGTTTAACATCGCCACGAATAAGAATATGCGGCTCGAACAATTCTTTTTTATCCCGCACAACCATCGCACGCTTGGGAGCTCCCGGATGAATCGCGAGTTTAATCAGGCGATTCTCATTCATTTTCAATAGCGCCAAATACGTCGGTCGGTCCAGCATTTTGAAATCTTTGGGGGGGATCACTCCTGGTGCATTCGGCCCGTATAGCAACAAGCGAATCTGTTCTTCATTTTTATCTTCTAGCTTGACTGATTTGCTTAGAGGTCTCTTCGTTTTTTTCTGCACGAGTTCCTGCCAGGAAGCGTCGATTTTTGAAAACAGTTCCTGATAAATTCCTGACACTTCTTGTAAGTTTGCCGGGGTTCTTGATTGAAAGGCTTGGCAGACCAGCGGGTTCAACAGGCAGCCCTGCAACTTGTTCGCTGCGATTTGACTGATAATTTCTGGCGATTGTTTCTCCCACTGGTCCTGCGGAATTGCTGATAATACATTCCAGACCCCCAAAACAGCATCATGCGGATGCAATTCCAGATACTTTTTCCAGCGTACTGAAATGTACGGATTCAATTTTCTTTTGCCCGCCAGTGATTGCATTTTTCCTGCGGATAACTCTTGACCATCATGGACGACAAGCAGATAGTCGCCGATCTGGCTACGTATTTTCCTGGTCACTATTTCAAATTGTTTTTCTTTATACTGCTCAATGATCTGGTCTTCCTGCTTGACGAGATTCAGATAATCTTGCTCCAATTCAGAACCCGGTTCAGGCTTTCCGATAATGGGCAGCTCCTCTGGTTCTTCCAGACTGGCAAACAAACCATAAAGGGAATAAAAATCAGCAGTCGGTATGGGATCGTATTTATGATCGTGGCACTGAGCGCAAGCGACTGTTAAACCTAGTAAGCCGCGAGTCACGGTATCAACGCGATCCACCCATTGTTCTTCAGTACGGGATTGGCTCAATCTTCGATGCACCGTTAAAAAACCAAGTGCAGCCAACGTGGGGTCATCTTTACGATTCGTCAATAAATCAGCTGCCAGTTGTTCCCGCACAAATTGATCGTAAGGTTTATCTTCATTGAAAGACTGTATGACGTAATCGCGGTAAGTATAAGCATAGGGATACTGACGAGGCTCGCCGAAGATCGCTCCTTTGGAATCGGCATAACGAGCAACATCAAGCCAATGCCTTCCCCAACGCTCGCCGTAACGCGGATCACTCAGCAATCGTTCGATCAGATGAGAAAATGCTTCTGGTGAATGATCATCCAAAAACATGGTCGCTTCTTCCGGACTGGGAGGCATTCCGATCAGATCAAAAAACGCGCGTCTCAAAAGTGTCTGCTTCTCTGCACGAGGCGAGGGCGTGATCCCCGCTTTTTTTTGTTGCTGCCAAACAAAACGATCCACTTCGCTGATGGTCCACCCTTCACGACCTCCTTGCGGTATTTTTGGCATTTTTATCGGTTGAAATGCCCAATGCGTTTTTGCCCTGTCCCAGATGAGGTCACGATGATTCGCTCTCTTGACGGTTTCTACCGGCTCCTTTTCGATTGTCCAGGGCGCCCCGAGTTTGATCCATCGCGTGAGGATCGCAACATCCCGCTGTGACATTTTCTTATCAGGAGGCATTTCCAAAGACTCGTACTTGACCGATTCAATCAACAGGCTTTCATCAGGCTTTCCAGGGATAATAATCTCTCCCGATTCCCCCCCCCTGAAAACATGAGACCGTAAATCGAGCCGTAATTCTCCTTCCTGCTTCTTTTCGCCATGACATCGAAAACAATTCTTCGCCAGCAGAGGACGCACCTGTTTCTCAAAAAACTGGAGATGTTCAGGCGATGTTTTTTCTTCCTTTTCTCTCACTGGTCCTGCAGAAACATACTGATGGGCAGCGAGAATAAACACCAGGCAAAGTACCCAATGAAACTCCAGCAGGCTCTTGAATCGTCTTTTGTGATTAAGCATGAATTATTTTTCTGTGACCAATTGTTCCAGACGCTGCCCGAGTGAAAGCTTATGAACCAGAGCAGCGATTGCCCCTCGCCTTTCAACAATCTGCGGGCGTCCCTGATTAGAAATCAAACGACACTGATCGTAGTTTGCCTTTAAGGTTTGCTTCGCGATTAAATCTTTAAACTGATCGAATAATTCCGAGTCTGCATTCCAAAGGAATCCATAAACAAAAACAGCCTCCGGATTAAAGATATTGATCAACAAAGAAACTGCGTTCGCCAGATGCTCAATGGTTGTATTAAGAATATCCGTTGCTTCGACTCCTCCAGATTGAATCAATTCAATCGCTTCAGGATAGCTCAAAGAACGCCCCGTTTTTTTTGAGATCGCTTTGGCAACTGCGTTATCAGACGCAAACGTTTCCAGGCAACCTCGATTCCCACAGCCGCATAACGGACCGTCCGGATCAACAACCGTATGCCCGAATTCACCCGCTAAACCTCCAACACCCTGAATCAATTTGCCATGACTACAAACGGCAATTCCAATGCCGCCACTGTGTGTCAGTAAAATGAAATTATCAATCTGTTTAGCAACGCCAAATAATCTTTCAGCCAGAAACGCGCCGTGCATACATTGCACCACACTTGTTGGCATTCCAAGTTTTTCATGCAAATCGCCCCCAATTTGCCGACCAACCAACTGGGGGATATTCGGGCAGGAAATAAGACGCTGACTGTGGCGATCCACCTGACCTGGCACCGTCATTCCAATTCCGAGTGGATGCAGATGATATTCAACCTTAATCCGTTCAACCTGCCGGGTAATCTCATCCAGTAAATCTTCGTAATTATCTGGCATATTGAAAAAAAGGGTTGAATCATCTCGGATCGAACCATCACATCCACCCAGCACAATTTCACACCGGGCAGGACCAAGCACCAAGCCAATCACCGTTCGATTAGTACTCGCCAGCTCGTAAACCTTTCGCGGTCGCCCAACCCCTAAATAATCGTCATCCCGCTTCGTTACAACTTTGGCGTTAACAAGGTCAGAAATAATCCGCGAGACTGTCGGATAACTGATCCCCGTATCCTCAGAAATTTCCGCACGAGACAAAGGCGAACGAGCCTGAAGCACCCCCATCACACGTTCTAAATTGCGCTGCCGTTCCACAAATTTCATACCTGAAATCCACCTGTTAAACCGCCTCTCCTATATAATCAATGGTTATATAATACCATTATATAACTTTAAGTCAACTAAGAAAGGTACTTTGCGGTGATGGATTGTTTGCAGTTCTTTAATTCTCCGGGAAGGCCGGCGAAAAGGACTTTGCCGCCTTGCATCGCCGCCCCTGGTCCGAGATCGACAACCCAATCGGCGGCTTGAAGCATCAGCGGGTGATGGTCAATCGCGATTACCGTATGCCCCTGTTCAACCAGGCGCCGAAAGCAGGAAATGAGCGTGGCGGTATCTTGTGAATGTAACCCCGCTGTCGGTTCATCAAACAAATAGAGTTTGCTCTTGCCGGATGATTCACTCAAAAATGAAGCCAGTTTCAACCGTTGAATTTCTCCGCCAGAGAGAGTTGAGAGAGACTGCCCGGTCCTCAAATAACCAAGACCGACTTCGCGTAACATTTGCAGACGCCTTTGAATCGCCTGGTGATTGTGAAAGAAGCCGAATGCCTCATCGATGGTCATGCTCAAAACATCGTGAATGGTCCGGCTACGATATTTAACAGATAGTGTTTCCTGCTTGAATCTCTTTCCTTTACATTCCGGACAAACAACTAACTGGTTGGCGAGAAAGTGCATCTCAATTTCAATCATGCCATTACCCGAGCAATGCGTGCAACGACCGCCTGCGGTACTGTTGAAGCTGAACCGCGTAGGTTGAAAACCAAGTGTTTGAGCATCGGCTGTGTTCGCAAATAATTTACGAATTTCATCGAACGCTTTGATATAAGTAATCGGCGTGCTGCGGATCGAGCGGGCAACCGCAACATCGTTTACCAACACAGATTCCGCGATCAATTCGTACCCGGACAGATTGGCTGTGAACGTTGTTTCTGGTTTAGCCTGCTCTATTTGGTCCCGTTCTGCCAGTTGATAAATCAGTGCGGGAGAAATCGCATCGCACAATAAAGAAGTTTTTCCACTCCCACTCACGCCGGTGATTATCGAAAGGCGATGCAGCGGAAATTTGACAGATGCCTGCTGCACATTTCGGCAACAAATATTTGTTGCGAGCAGAAAGGGAGTCTCCGCATCAATCGGCCTGTGAATAAAATCAGGAAGAGTCACTTTCCCGTTGAGCCATTTCGAAGTGCAACTGTTTTCCTGCTTCAGAAAATTTGAAAACGTTCCCTCAAACAGAATTTCTCCGCCATCCAATCCTGCAGCCGGACCAAGTTCGACAACATGATCAACTTGCGATATCATCTGCGCATTATGTTCAACCATGATGATCGTGTTATCTTGATCGCGAAGATTTTCTATCGCCTCCAGCACCGGCTGGCAATCGTGTTGATGCAGCCCCGCAGATGGTTCATCGAAAATGTAAAGTGTATTAACAAGCCTGCTGCATAACGCATTAACAAGTGTAACGCGATGATATTCGCCACTCGAAAGGGAAGTGAGTTTCCGATTTAAGTCCAAATATCCCAGGCCAATTTCTCGTAACGTTTCGAGTCGCAAGCAAAGTTCCTGAATGATTTCCACGCTGCTGCTGTTGGTTTTCGTCAGAGAATCTGCGGATGCTTTCAGGAAATCAAGTAAGTCTTCGCCACTGATCTGCAATAGGTTTTGTAACGATCTCTCTGCAAGGCGAATCATTCTGGCAAGCTTGTTTAAGCCTATTCCCTGGCAGACATCGCATCTGATTGTCTGCTTGTTCGCTTTGGTAACACCTGTTCCCAAACAACGCTCGCAAGCACCGATCGGCGAAGATCGCCTGAAAAGATGCGGCTGAATTCCAGGATATTTTTGATGACAACAACTGCAACAAAGCTCCCGCGAATAGAATTCCAGATTCCACTTTCGCCCCTGTTCGTCCTGCACCAGTGATGAAACATGCTTTTCGGATTCGAGCAGGTCAGCATTCGCATCGATCAACAAAACGACCCAATTTTGTCCCGCCGAAAATGCTTGTTCGAGACTTTCTGAAAGTCGTTCTGCCGGAATATCCCCTGCGACAAGTCGATCAACCAACACCAAAGAGCCGAATGGTAATGGACCTGGCTTGAGGTCGACAAAACGATGAAAGCCTTCCTGCTCCCATTTCTTTTTCAGACCTGCATCTGACGCATTGGCATTTGTATCGAGAGGGAATGCAATTTGAAATTTTGTTTTATCGGGAAGTGATTCGATTCGTTTGCCAATGCTCTCGGCATCAAAGGCGGTCACGGGAACTTCACACGTTGGGCAGATAATTTTTCCTGTGCGAATCGCCAGAATCGCGAGTGAATCGATTAATTCGACCGCGTCACACAGTTGTGCGGAGCCGGTTTCTGGTCGGTTTCTTTGTCCAATCGCAATCGAAGGCGGCAGATGTTCGATGCGATCCACATCGGGACGTTCAAGCTGTTGCAAAAACAGACGGGCAGAAGATGAAAGTGTTTCAAAATATCTGCGTTGCCCTTCCGCATGAATCGTATCAATCGCCAGACTGCTCTTGCCGGAACCACTCACACCAGTTATTGCAGTGAAGCAGCCAAGCGGAATTTGCAGGGAAACATCTCGCAAATTATGCACACGTGCGCCGGAAATAACGATCTGTCTTCCTGCAGAAGATTCCAGATTCCCCCGGCTTGCAGGCGTGTTGGTCATGATCAGTTGGTGTAAATCTCAAGAAGAATAAACAGCGAGGCTCTTACAATGTTTGCCTTTTGTGAAAGCATATCACATTCTCATTCGTTCGTCTCTTCTGCGGTTTCTACTGCGGTTTTTTCTATTGACTGTACTTCTGCCGTGTTTGTACTTTCTTCTGTTTCATCCGGGGGTGGTTGAATCCAGATTTCGCCGTAATCGGCGAGTTGTACGGCTCGGAACTTGTGATGCCTTAACAACTCCAGCACAGCCAGGAACATTCCAATCACTACGCTTTTATCGGCCGTATTTTCAAACAGCGATTGAAACAGAACTTTTCCCTCTTCGCGTACCTGCTGCCCAATTCGTTCTACATATAAATGTACCGGCGTTGTATCAAACTGAAGTTTGTGAATGCTTTCTGACTGTTTTTTGCGAACGATGCGAGCAAACGCACCGACAAGATCCCAGACTTCGACATCTTTGATAAAATCGTCTGCGGGCGAGCGTTTTGTATCGGGGCGTTCGTCAGCCAGTCGAGGGTAACGGTCCTGCCAGGCAAGTGCCTGTTCCTGCAGTAGCCCCGCTGCATCTTTGAGCCGCTTATATTCCAGAAGTTGTAAAACCAGACCTTCGTTGGTGACATCCGGTTCAATTTCATCCTCTTCCTCTTCTTCTTCCTGCTCGGTGGTACGAACCAGAACGAGACGGCTTTTCATCTCCGCCATGCTCGATGCGGTGACTACAAAATCAGCAGCCATATCGAAATCGATAATCTCCAGCACCTCCAGATATTCCTGGAATTCGGTGATGATTTTTGTTAGCGAGATATCAAGGATATTCAGTTCATGCTTGCGCACCAGAAACAGCAGCAAATCCAGAGGACCGCTGAATAGATCCTCAAGATCAATTCGATATATCTGTGCTGTTGTCATAGAATGCAGTTAATGCAGAAGAATAATCGGAAGCAGGACAAATAACCGGCTACCATTTGTTGGATACTTCACAGTTTGTTTGATGCTTCACAGTGTTTCATATTCAGTATGGAGTAATACAGACTCCCTTGGCACAATCGTCCTTTTAATTGCCTTAACTTGAAAAGCGAATACAGACTACCCATTTTACCATGCTGAACCTGCAATCAGGGGTGTTTTCTCTGAATTCCATTAGGGAGCCTCTATTTACCCAAAAGGAACACAGACATTCCTGTCTGTTTCGTTTGAGCATGCTCTATTCAAGGCAGGCAAGAATGCCTACCCTCCGTTCAATAACATCATCGATATAAACATGCGTTCCCATTAGTTGTTTGACCAGGTGCCTGTTGATTTCCATCATTATTCCAACACTGAACGAAGAGTCCAACATCGGCTCGTTGCTGGGGGCGTTGCGATCTCTCGAAGAAAGTGATTGCTGCCGCTGCGAAATTATTATTGTTGATGGTGGTAGTTCTGACAAAACAACAAAGCTTTGTGAAAAAGCAGATTTATTGATTCATTCACAGCCCGGAAGAGCGGTTCAGCAAAATGCGGGAGTCCAAAAATCGCAGGGGGACATTGTTTTGTTCCTGCATGCAGATTGTGAACTGAAACCGGGAAGCCTCCTCGCGATTCAACAATTGCTTGCAGATGGCAAGTATGCTGCGGGCTGTTTTCGTCAACAAATAGATCATCCTGCCTGGAAGTACCGGATGTTGGAATGGGGGAATTCTTTGCGGGTTCGCTGGTTTCAATCAGCTTATGGCGATCAGGGTCTGTTTATGACTCGCAGCGTTTTCGAACAAGCTGGCGGCTTCCCTGATGTTCCTTTCCTGGAGGATCTGTTAATCATGAAAAAACTTCGCAAGCTTGGCAAAGTGGGGATGCTTCATAAAAAGATCGTCATCAGCCCTCGACGTTGGCAAAAAACGGGAGTCATCAGGCAGACAATCATCAACCGTCTGTTCGTCACCCTGGCACATTTAGGGATTCCCCCCCACGTACTGGCAAAATATTACCCACAGGTTCGCTAAATCAAGCAAATCGCTCCACTGCCGCGTGTTTTGAACTGGGATTGACCCAACAGGTCGCGTTTTTCTATATTCCGCTGCCTCGTTAGGTAACAACGGGGAAATATTCTCTTTAGAAATGACTTCTACCCAAAATATTTGCGCACATTTTGTCGCAATCAGGGAAATCGAATTTCAGTCAGGATGACATCTTCTCATGCGAGTACATAAGGCCCACATTTTCCCTGGATATATGAAACAGGCTCTCGATTTTTTCGCAGAAGAGCAACCAGGGCAACAGATTCTCGATTTACCTTCGGGAAGTGGAAAACTGACCGCTGCACTGCGAGAGCAGGGGCATGTTGTCACACCGGCTGATATCAATAATCATCAGGAAGATTTCGTTTATGCAGATATGACGAAACGGCTTCCCTTCGACGATGAAACGTTTGATGGTGTGACTTGCCTGGAAGGAATTGAGCACGTATTGAATCCGTTTTTGCTTCTGGGTGAGTTGATACGTGTTTCAAAAATTGGCGGACATGTGATTGTTTCCACGCCGAATATCATGAATATGTATTCGAGATTGCAGTTTCTTTTCACCGGCACATTTTACCAGTTTCATCCGGCACAACTTCACGATTATGAACCCGATGAAGCGGTGGATCGCTTTCATATCTCGCCGATGTCTTATCATTCGATGCGGTATCTTGGGAATTATTTCGGTGCAAAAGTGGTACAGGTAAAGGGCGATAAACCGAAAAGAGGATTTTTGATGCCTGTTTATGCGGGCATTTCGCTGGCAGGAAAACTCTGGTCTCGCTCGCTGTTCTTCTCTAATAAATACAATCAATACCGCGAACGAAATGCAGATATCTACAAAGATATTAACTCGAAAGGGGCATTAACGGGGCGTTCGATTGTGATGGTCTTTGAAAAGACGCGAGCCACTCAATACTTTTCGGCAGAAGAGCTTGAGGCGAAAACAGAACAAACGACTTCTTCACGGGCGGCGTGATTGTCAATCGATGAGTTGGTGATGGTTCAAGGAGGAACCATGCAAAAAGAGAAGACAGGGTCAAAAGAGAGAACAGACTCACAAAATCAACCGCACTTCTCGGCGGCTGTTATCTGCTATAACGAGCAGGAATATATTAGACAGTGCCTGGAATCACTCATCTGGTGTGATGAAGTTGTGCTTGTCGATTCCGGTTCTGAAGATGCGACACTGAAAATCGCCAGTCGTTTTTCGAACGTAAATATTCATACTCGCCCTTTTGATAATTTCATCAATCAGAAAAACTTTGCGTTATCGCATTGCAAACATGAACGAATTATTTCACTCGATGCAGATGAATTACTGGTCCCGGAATTGATCGAAGAGATTAAGCAACTCGATTTCGAAAAGGCAGGCTATCAGATAAGCCGGCGGACATTTATTGGCACACAAGAGATCAAGCATGGCAACTGGAGTCCCGATTACCAGTTACGTCTTTTCAAGAAATCAAAAGCGAAATGGGGCGGCACGAACCCACATGAAACGATTCTTCTTGATGGCAAAGTCGGCAAATTGAATAAAAGAATGCTGCACTTCAGTTATCATAATATTGATGAATTTATTGAACGAAATCGCAAGTATGTTCAGATGATGGTTGAACACCTTTCGAGCAAAGGACGCACAACAAACATCGCGGAACCTTATGTGCATTGTGTCGCCAATTTTGTGAAAGCATACTTTTTGCGGGCAGGTTTTCTCGATGGAGCGGCTGGGTTTTCTCTGGCAAAGCACATTGCAGGCGGTTCTTTTTTGAAGTATCGGTTGCTGGCAGAAAAGAATAATCAATCAAAAGTGGCTTAAAAAACGTCGAGTGCGTTGCAATGCACTCGACATTATAATTTAACGATAAATATCAATCTCAAGGATGAGTGAAATGTCTGTCTTGCCCAAGGGTCTGAAATCAGTTCTGCGTAGCCTGAAAAAGAGTATTCGTCAGCGGGATATGACCAGGCAACTCAATAAGAAAATGCCCGATCTGATTCAGGAAGATCGTCAAATTATCGAAAAGGTGCAGCCGTTTACACTACTCAGTCCGGATCGCATTTACGCTTTTATCGAAGCGACTCGGCACGTTGTTCAAAATAATATCCCTGGAGCGATCGTCGAATGTGGTGTCTGGAAAGGAGGGGCAGTCATGTCTTCACTGCTGACCTTGAAAAGACTCTCTGCAACTAACCGCGAAGTTTTTCTCTACGATACTTTTGAGGGAATGCCCAAGCCGGGAGAAGATGATAAACGGTGTGATGGCGACGCGTTGGACGCTGGTTTTGCGGAAAGACAAGTGGATGAGGACAGTTCCACCTGGTGCAGAGCTGAATATGGCGAAGTGCATAAGAACATTCTCAGTTGCGAATACCCGATGGATAAAATTCAATTCATAAAAGGAAAAGTGGAAGAGACGATGCCTGGAACTCTCCCCGAACAAATCGCAGTCCTTCGGCTCGATACCGACTGGTATGAATCAACCAGGCACGAACTGGAAAATCTATATCCGTTACTTGTTCCCGGCGGTGTTTTGATTATTGATGATTACGGACACTGGGAAGGAGCACGGCAAGCGGTGGACGAATACTTTGCTTCACATAAAATCCCGATGCTGTTACACCGAACAGATTACACCGGGCGCATTGGAGTTAAAGCGGCGTAAATCTATTTGTTGTTTTATTACTGACAAAGAGCCATTGAGGTATATCATGAAGTGTGTACTATGCAGAAACGATTCATTCGAGGAACTATCTGATATTGATGCTAAGACTTCAGAATATCTACGAGTTTCATTATGCCAGAGATGTGGAATGATACAACAAAATCCAATTCCGACTGCTGAGGATTTGAAAGAATATTATTCTCACAATTACCGGGTAGACTACAAGAATTCTTACACGCCTAAACCTAAACATGTTTATCGCGCAGGGAAAGCAGCTCTACAGAGATTAGAGTTTTTGAAAGAAGAGGGAATTTACGAAGGAAGACTATTAGATATCGGTGCGGGAGGCGGAGAGTTTGTCTACCTGTCAGGTGTAATGGGTTATAACTCACAGGGAGTAGACCCTAATATAGGATATTCGGAATATGCCAAGACTGAATACAACTGTAAATTAACAACCGGAGAACTTGACTGCATTCAAGGCAAGTATGATATAATTACCCTGTATCATGTGCTGGAACACCTGCCCTGTCCGTTACACGCATTCGAAAAACTATACCATCTACTGAACCAGGCAGGAACTTTATCTGTAGAAGTGCCGTGGATCGAGGCGAGTGATGCATCACCTCATAATATATTCTTTAAAGCTCACATCTTATATTTTAGTGTAGATTCCTTAATTGCCTGTGCAAGCAAATACTTTGATGTACTTAAAGTAGATACGAATAACAACCTGAGTATATTATTTAAAGCAAAACAAACTATTTCAGAGACAGAGTACCCAAGTCAGGAATCCGTAAGAAAACTGAGAGACAGATTAAAATCCAAGGGATGGCTCGAATATTTATTCAATGGAAAAGGTATTCAGAAGCCTTTGAGGAATTTCATCAGAGGGTTTGAAGAATCTAAAGCACTCAACCACCAGCCCAAAGAAATACTTGATAATTTACTTCGCAAAGCAGGTGGTTAAATCATTAGCGTGAACGAGTAATTTCACCTCAGGGTATCATAGAAACTATGCACAGATTATAGAACAAGGGTGATATCAGTTTACGGATATTACCAGAAATAGTTACAGCATAAAGGCTTGAAACAATGCGAAGATGTTCAGAAACACTGGAAGCCGAAATGACTCCTGCAGAGCAACAACTCTTGCAGAACCTCATTCGCGAAGAAAACTTCTCTGGTCCTCATCTGGAAATAGGGACCGCAGCGGGCGGGACGTTATGCAAAATGATGAAATGTTTCGAGGAGCAAACGCGACCGAAGTTTGTCGTTGTTGATCGAATGACGTACTTTGCCGATCAGTTGAGCATTGTTAAAGAGAATCTGTCCACAAACGGACTCTCAGAAAAAGGGATTGATTTCCGCACAACAACCAGTGCAGAGGCTTTTGCATTGGCAGAGAAACAAGATGATCATTTCGATTTCATACTTGTCGATGCGTCTCATAAAATATTGGCTGTGATGGCAGACTTACGATGGATGCGGCTGCTCAATGTGGGAGGCATCGCTTGTTTTCACGATTACGCGGATCAGTTTCCGGGCGTCAAACATTCGATTGATCGCTTTCTTTCCCGCTACAAAAATTACGAAAAAGTCGGCTTGGCAGATACACTGCTCGCGATTCGTAAAACAGCCCCCTGCGAAACACGAGAAGTTTCTACGCTCGATCGTGCTTACAGCGTGATGATGTATCTCCCGCTGGAAGTGCAAAGAAAGATCAACAAAGTAAAAAAACAGAAAGCAGCTTAGCATCGGGCAAACAATAACTATCGTAACTTCGATGTTCTATTTTCTTGGCTGAAAGCCAAAATCATCATAACCTGGGGCAACGCCCCAGGTGAAATGGACACGATTTCTCTTATTGGCTGAAAGCCATATTCAATACTTTGATTATGGCTTTCAGCCAAAAGAATGGACAACTTATCTGTTCCTGGGGCGTTGCCACAGGCTATGGTGAAAGAGGCCTTTGGCAAAAAAGAAATTGGTAATACCCGACAGTAATTGTTTGACCGATGTTTAGTACCTAATCAATGAAATGCTACCCAAAAGTGGCAGGATATTATTACCACGAAAAAGAAAAATGTGAACCACAAAGACACGGAGAGCACCGAGGCAAAACAAAAAGAAGGATCTCATTTTAGAAAAAATGAGTTTCACGCAAAGAAAAGAAGAAGAATAAATTAAATAAACAGTTTGAATTCCAATTTATTGCAGATGATGCGGGGAATTCTTTACATCACCGCGTCTTTGCAAGAGTTTTTTCTCCGTGATCTCTGCGTCTCTGTGGTTAATTTTATTTTCTTGTTTGGTTCCGACTATGCCGGGTTAGGGATAGCTCCGAAACAAGTTCCCGGTATATCGTCCCCTACGTTTATGGAAACAGGTTTGTCTTCAAAAAAATATCGTATTGCGATGATCCGCCAACGGTTTCGATTTGATGGCGGCGGGGAGCGTATTGTTTCTCGAATGAAATCGATTCTTGAAAATCAGGGACACCACGTCACCCTGATTACAAGAAAATGGCAGGAAGATTCTGGTGCTGTCATTTGCTGTAACCCGCCGAAATTGACCCGCGTTTTACGCGACTCACTTTTTGCTAAACGGGCCTTGCAAGCTTCACGTGAACATGGTTTTGATCTCGTTCAATCTCATGAGCGTATCCCTGGAAGTATGGTTTACCGGGCAGGAGATGGCGTCCACGCCAGTTGGCTTGAGCAGCGATCTCGTACAATGAGCTGGTTATCACGGCAGAGCCAGCGATTCAGTTCGTATCATCGATATGTACTCAAAGCAGAAAAAGAGTTATTTGAACACTCTAATTTGAGAGCGGTTATTTGTAACTCTCGCATGGTTCAACAGGAAATTGCAGAAC
>Ga0316209_1001888_pt1 | contig 19040 bp, 19 predicted proteins | sample 6monopyrite_MG_FD_204945 | JGI IMG/M metagenome (GOLD analysis project Ga0316209, IMG submission 204945) | Microbial mat bacterial communities from mineral coupon in-situ incubated in ocean water Damariscotta River, Maine, United States -... | ecosystem: Environmental > Aquatic > Marine >...
TTTTGCCATTTGCTCTATAATTTTTGGAATCCAATTTTGATTCCTGTCATCCAAGAATTTTTGTTGCTCATTTTGTATTACTCCGTCAGAATCAGCAATAAATTGAAATAGAGCATCAACATTTTGGATGGTGTAAATTTGTTGCATTTGTTTTACTATTTCGACTCCTTTGTCTCCGTCTCTAATGGTTTGCATCAACATTTCAACTTGTTGTTGATTACTTAAACTGTCAAATAATGCCATTTGTTGAGCCATGGTTTCCAGTCCTAAGACTTCAATCTCATTTTCAGAAGCAATAGCATTCAACGTTCTCTCATAAGATTCTGTTTTACCTGAGAAGTACATTTGCGTGGCAAGTTGTGTAACTACAAAAGGTTTCATTTTGGAAAAACCCGTTCGAAAGGTTGGTTCATCAATTCCGAAATTATCGAGAGCCCATGAAAGTATTGTGTCCGTTTGTTCATTTGTAAAAAAATCGAAAAATGAACCTTCTTCTATCACCACATATTTCATTGCTTCAACAGGGTCTGGCATTCCCGCTAACTCCATCATCAAAACTTCTGATCGTTCTACAATTTTCTTTAGTTTTTTCGGAAATAAAAAATATTCCTGTTCGATTAAATGCATCGTTCCGAAAAGGTAACTAGGTTCTTTTACATTATCCCCAGATATTTCCCATAGGAGACCATTTTCTTCCATGGGGTATTGGTGAACCTGAATTTTTTGTGAGAATAAGGAACTTGTTCCAAAAATGAAAAGAAGGAGTAGAATCTTGTTCATGTTTCAAAGATAGTAATTTGAGTTGGAATCGGGTTTAATGAAAATCCTCCCCCTTTATCTCGCTCCAAAGGGGGGCACACTTCTCATTATACATTTGGTTGTTTTTATTATCTACTTATTCTCCCTTTGTAGGGGATAAAGGGTAGGGCACTACAATGCCATTTTTATTTCTACCAAATAATGATCATCCTCTTCATAAATTTTCTCTACCGAAAGTCCTACTTTGTTAGCCACAAACTGTAGTTTATCAAAATCAACATACAACCAATCAAACCAATCTGAGGTATGCTCACCGTAAACCATTTGAAATTTAAAGTTGCCATAATAATCAGTATTCAGATCAAAAAAAATTGAACCATCATCATCTTGGTATAGGTATTTTATATCTGATGAGTCTGCGATTATTTTTCCGTTTTTTTTGAGAAGTGATTTTGCTTTTAACAAGGTTAAATCAAGATTAGAAAGTGAACCTGCAATTCCTAGACCATTCATTAACATTAGTACGGTATCGAACTTTTGCTCTTCAACTTCAAAGAAGTTTGTTTTTTCGGCAGAATGCCCTACGGATTTCAAATATTCTACTGATTTCTCACTGATGTCTATACAACGTACATCTAGTTCCTGTCCTTTTAAATAACTCGCATGAATTCCTGCAGCTGCACCCACGTCGAGAACATTTCCAGTGCATTTTTTTAAGGCAATTTGTTCGATTAATGGCATTTCTTCAAACGATCTAAACAAATACGACGAAGGAATTACATCATCATCACAAATGTCCGATTTAACAATGATGTCTTTATTTTTACCTGTTCTCGCAAAATCTAAAATGGCTTGACCGATAGGATCTTTCATAGGGGGAATAGTAATTAATAATCCTCAAACTCCCCAAAATCAAACTCATCTTCTTCATCATCTCCTATTTCAGAATCTGTTTCAAATTGTAAGTCTTCATTCTCCTGCGGTTTTGAATCTTCTAGTGGGGCATCTCCAACTGCAAGAACCAACTTAGGTTCAGCAGGATTCTCTTTTTCTATGCCAATAAGTTCAACTAAGAACATCCACATTCTCAAAAAGTCATGAACTAAAATCATTTTTTGGTCAGGGTCTTGGATGTATTCTCGAATAATTGATTCTGACATGATACCAGGAAGTATTTGAGTGTCATCCTCGCCGAAAGTCATGTCAAACAAACTAATTTCAAAACCTTTGTCCCAGTTGTGATTGGACATATAAAAGGATGCCATCTGGTCTTCGTTGAAATTATAAGCTTTTAAAATAGCCTTGTAGAATGATTCAAAATTATCAGAATCACTGATCAAAATGTCACGAAAAACTTCGTTCTTGCTTTTTGAATCCAATAAAATCCTAAATTTCAATCCTGCCATTTTTATTTCCCTTTATTTAAACCTTACGTCAATATTAGTTTATTGTTTCAAGTCCTAAATCCTTTGCTAATTTATGCATGTACTCAATTGCTTGCTCTTGGTTGTTTTCAATTTCTCCGTCAAGAATAGCATCTTTGATTTTTGCTTTAATTGTACCAATTTCTGCGCAAGGTTCAAGTCCGAATGTATCCATAATTAATTTTCCTGATACAGGAGGTTGAAAATTTCTTACTCTGTCTTTCTCTTCAACAGCCTTCAGTTTTTCGATAACTAACTCAAAGTTTTTCTTGTACTTTTTTACTTTATGTTCATTTTTTGATGTAATATCTGCATTGCAAAGCTTCATCAAGTCATCAATGTCATCTCCACCTTCAAAAAGCAATCTTCTAACGGCAGAATCAGTCACAATACCATTCACTAATGAAATAGGGCGTAAATGCAAACGCACTAATTTTTGAACATATTTCATTTTCGCATCCAAGGGCAATTTCATTCGTTTGAATAGCTTCGGAACCATCCGAGAACCCAAATCTTCATGTCCATGAAATGTCCATCCTACTTTTTTATTGAAACGCTTTGTAGGTGGTTTTGCTATATCGTGCAGAATCGCAGACCATCGCAACCACAAGTCATCAGTTGTTTCACAAATGTTATCGAGCACTTCCAATGTGTGAAAGAAATTATCTTTATGTGATTTTCCTTCTCTTGTTTCAACTCCATATAGAGCAACCATTTCGGGAAAGAATTGATGCAGTAATTTTGTTGAAAAAAGCAGATTGAATCCCCTCGAAGGCTTCTCGCTAAGAATGATTTTGTTTAGTTCGACCAATATTCTTTCTTGAGAAATGATTTCTAAGCGTTTCGCATTTTCACGAATAGCATCGAGACTTTTCTTTTCTATTTTAAAATCCAATTGAGTAGCAAAACGAACCGCACGCATCATTCTTAACGGGTCGTCTGAATAGGTTCTTGTAGACTCTAAAGGTGTGCGAATAATTTGTTTTTCTAAATCTTCCACCCCTCCAAAAGGATCAATCAAATCACCATAATTATCTTTATGTAAACTTAACGCAAGGGCGTTGATGGTGAAATCTCGTCTTTTTTGGTCGTCACTCAAAGAACCATCTTCTACAATCGGTTTACGCGAATCGGTGCGGTAGGATTCTTTTCTTGCGCCTACAAACTCAACGTCCAAATCTTTGTACACGAATTGAGCAGTTCCAAAATTCTCAAATGTAGATACTTTCTTAACGCGCAATTTTTCAGCAATTGCTTTAGCTAGTTCTAATCCGTTTCCAACTACCACAATATCGATATCTTTCGACGGTCGGTCAAGTAAAAGGTCACGCACATAACCACCAATAACATAGGCTTCTAAGTTACGCTCAGTGATGATCTCTGAGGCAACTTTAAAAACAGGATGTTTTAGATATTGACTGTAATTTTGTGACATTTCGGGTGCAAAGTTAAACCATTGAGAGAATAAATGTAATTTTATGAAGAACTTTCTTATATTATCAGAAATTATTTCTGTTATATGTGCTTTACTTTGCTTTCTTCTAATTCTTTCCGTGTCATAGATGTGCTTATTAAAAAGAAAATGAGTAACGCCTTGTTGGTGTTGTATGAGAAAATTATTGCCGGAGATACGGTAGAGTATTGGGACAATCGATTAGAAAAACCTCCACTTGTTTTATTGCATGGATTTGGTGCAACAACTCGTTATCAGTGGTTTCGGCAGGTTGAAATGTTGAGTAAAAACTACCGATTGATTCTTCCTAATTTATTGCACTTTGGTTATTCTTCTCCTTCTGATGAGAAATACAGTGTTGCAGACCAAGTACAATTCGTTAAAAATTTATTGGATGAATTAGAGTTGGAGAAATTCGTATTAGGAGGTATTTCATACGGGGGATTGATCAGCATCGAATTCGCGAATAGTTATCCAAATCAAGTGGAAAAATTAATGATTTTTGATGCTCCCATAAAATTCATGTTTGCTTCGGATGTTGAGAATGTATGTAAAACTTTTAATGTCAAGACGGTTGAAGACCTTTTCGTTCCAGACACACCGAGAGGTTTAAAAAAGTTATGGTACTTATCTTCAAGTAAGCGGAGCTTTGTTCCAGCATTCTTTTTCAAAGAGTTTCACGAGAAAATGTATGTTGGAAACAAGAATGAGAAGCGAAAACTAATGCAAAGATTGTTGTCTGATCTGGACGAATATGCCAAGCACGAGTACAATTTAGTAATGCCCATTCTTTTGGTTTGGGGAAGCAATGACATGTTAATCCCGGCAGAACGAGGAAAGATGCTTTACGACTACTTGGGTGAGAATGCAGAATTTCATGTGATTTTTAAAGGAGGACACATGGTTAATTTGAATAAGACGAAGGAGTTTAATGAAGTGGTGAGTAGTTTTTTATTAAAATAGGGGATCTGGCGATTTATTTTCTAGTATTTTTCTATCCTCCTCCTGACCTCCTCCAAAGGGGGAAGCCCATACTGGTTAAATCTATAATTTAAAGGAATTGTCATTGAATTGTACCTTTACATATCTACTTCTTCCCCCTTTGGAGGGGGGTAGGGGGAGGACGGTGATTTCACCCTCACCTCCTCAAAACCTCCACTTTTCCATCAATTCCAATTTTCACAATTTGTGAAGCTTTGGTCATTCTCTCAAAAGTTCTTTCTTCCACTATTGCATCTACTTCTGATTTAATTCTTTCATTAATTTCTTCGAAGCAGGTTGGAATAGTTTCTCCAGATAAATTGGCAGAAGTGCTCACAATCGGTTTACGAATGCTTTGGATGAGTTTTTGGCAAATGGGATCATTTGTAATTCGAATGCCAACAGAACCATCTTCCGCTAAAGTTGATGGAGCTAAACCTTTTGCATTTGGATATATAATCGTAAGTGGTCTAGATGCAAAATCTGCAAGATCATAGCAAACTTCTTGAAATTCAGGTATAAATCGCTCTAGCATAGCAAAACTGTCCACTAGGATGATAAAACTCTTGTTCTTCGTGCGTTCCTTTATTTTTAAAACTTTCTGACAAGCACTCTCATCTGTCGCATCACAGCCAATTCCCCAAATAGTATCTGTCGGGTAAAGAATAGTTCCTCCATTTTTTAATGCTTCAATTCCTTTATTCATTACGTTTAGATTGTTAGAAAATTTAGAACTACTTGAACAGATCTGGTCTTCTCTTTTTCGTTCTCTCTATTGCTTTTTCTTCTCTCCACTTGTCAATTTTTGCAAAATCACCAGAGAGTAGTACAGGTGGAACTTCCATACCTTTGTAATTCGATGGTTTTGTATATACTGGTGGCGACAATAAATTATCCTGAAAACTATCTGTTAGCGCAGATGTTTCATCATTAATCACCCCTGGAATTAGGCGAACAATACTATCAACGACAATACACGCAGCTAATTCTCCTCCAGTCAAGACATAAGAGCCGACAGAAATTTCTTTGGTAATATAATGTTCTCTTATTCTTTCATCAATGCCTTTGTAATGTCCACAAAGAATAATGATGTTACCTTTTAAGCTCAGATCGTTGCATAATTCTTGCTCCAGCAGTTCGCCATCTGGTGTCATGAAAATAACTTCGTCGTACTTTCTTTCTGCTTGCAATTTTTCAATTAAATCGACTATGGGTTGTATTGTCATCACCATTCCAGCACCGCCGCCATATTGGGTATCATCTACTTTCTTGTGTTTATTCACCGAATAGTCACGAATATTGTGGACCTCTAATTCTAATAATCCTCGTTCTTGTGCGCGTTTCATTATGGATTCCGAAAACGGTCCTTGCAATAAATCAGGAAGAATGGTAAGAATATCAATTCGCATAAGACAAAAATAATTAATTTAGTCTTGAAAACTAACAAATTAGTAGTTCAACAAACTCATTACAAAATATGAAGACATTTATTCTCGGTTTATCAATTTTATTTTCTCAACATAATGTATTGGCTCAGTACGATGGTAATTCTACTCCAACTTACGAAGAATTGATTTCAATTTATGAGAAATTAGCGTTAGAGAATAATGAAATTGAATTGTATCAAATGGGCCAATCAGACTATGGTTTACCAATTTATGTTTGCATAATTAATGGGGGGCAAGATTCAATTGCAAGTTTTAAGAAGGCGAGAAAATCAACAACTTTATTGATTAACAATGCGATTCATCCCGGAGAACCTGACGGTGTGAATGCATGTTTGATTTGGATGAATAATTGGATAAAAAAAGGGAAGAAGACAGAAAAATTACCAGTTATTGCGATAATTCCGGCTTACAATGTTGGAGGGATGATGAATAGAGGAACTTCCAGCAGAGCAAATCAGGAAGGCCCTGATGAATATGGGTTTCGTGGGAATACAAAGAATTTAGACCTGAACCGTGACTTCATAAAAATGGACTCCAAAAACATGTTCACGTTTGCAAAAATCTACCATTCCCTTGATCCGGACGTTTTCATTGATACACATGTTTCTAATGGTGCAGATTATCAATACACGATTTCACATATCGCTTCAGTTAGAGAAAGAATGGCTCCAGAACTAGGTCGTTTGATGCACGAAGAATTGATTCCTCATCTTGAAAATTGCACTAAAAAAAATGATTTTGACTTGATTCCTTATGTCAATCTAAAAGGAGAAACGCCGGAAGAAGGAATTGTTGTTTTTAATGATTTACCTAGATATGCTATGGGCTATGCTTCCTTGATGAATGCGATGAGTTTCACCATAGAAACGCACATGTTGAAACCATTCCCACAAAGGGTGCAGGCAACTTTGAGTTTTTTGGAGGGTGCCATTTCTTGGATATCTTGGCACAAAGAAGAAATTGAATCTGCACGTTTGAAAGCACTGAGTTGGGTGGATGCAATGGAATATTACCCGTTTAATTTTAAAGCGGGTGTTAAAAAAGACTCTATTCTATTTAAAGGATATGAATTTTCTAACCCAATCAGTGAGGTAACCGGATTGAAACGGTTGAAATATCATAGAGATAAGCCTTATGAGAAGCATATTCCTCTTTATAAGGAGTATGTTGCAATGGATTCAACGTTTATTCCAGATTACTATATTGTTGAAGCGCAATGTACAGATGTAATCGAAAAATTGAAAGCAAATAATATCATCATGTCACCAATTAATGAAAAGGGAACAGTGCTGTTAGGTCGTTATAAAATTCTTACTTATGAGAGTCCTAAAAAGCCTTACGAAGGGCATTTTATTCATTCTAATATTGAAAAAGAAATATCCTTGATTTATAAAGAGTTTAAGCCAGGAGATGTTGTCATTTCAACCCTTCAGAAGAATAAACGTTTCATTATTTCTGTATTAGAGCCGGACACTCCCGATAGTTACTTTGCCTGGAATACATTCGATTCTTATGTTCAGCAAAAGGAATATTTTTCATCTTACGTTTTTGAAGATAAAGCCGAAGAAATTTTAGAAGAAAATGAAACATTGAGAACGGAATTTGAAAATAAGAAAGTATCAGATTCCGAATTTGCCAAATCTTCACATGCACAATTGCGTTTTATTTATGAAAGAAGTAAATACTATGAATCGACTCACAATTACTTGCCTATTTATTCTGGTATGAACCAAAATGGGGAAACAGAAGAATGAAATAACTTTCAATACTCATAACTTCTCCGAACTATTTTTCCAAATCCCAATCCTTTCATTAATTTTGCACTACCAAAAAAAGAAGAATGACATTTGATATTGCAATTATCGGTGGAGGAATCGTTGGAGCCGCAACTTTCTATAAAATGCAGCAAAAGTACCCTCACTTAAAAATCGCTTTGATTGAGAAAGAGGATAAATTGGCAGATCATCAGACAGGTCATAATTCTGGGGTAATTCACTCAGGACTTTATTATAAACCGGGGTCGTTAAAAGCAAAAAATTGTATCGAAGGGCGTCATGAGCTGGTTGCCTTTGCAAAGGAACATGGAATTGATCATGACGTTTGCGGAAAAGTTGTTGTTGCTGTCGATGAGAGCGAGTTAGCCAATATGGAAAGGATTTACAAGGTCGGTTTGGAGAATAAAATTGAAGGCCTTAAGAAATTAACCTCAGCTGAAATAAAGGAACATGAGCCTCATGTAGAAGGTGTTGCTGGTTTGCTCGTGCCATGCACAGGAATCATTGATTTCGTTGGAGCTACTAATAAAATGGTAGAACTGACTCTAGCAATGCAGCCCGAAAGCAAGTTGTTTTTATCGTGTGAAGTGATTGATATTCAGAAAACCAACAACGATGATAGTAAAGAGGCAACTTCTAAAATCATCACCAACAAAGAGCCATTGAAAGCAAAACACCTCGTTTTCTGTGCAGGTTTACAGGCAGATAGATTAGCAAAAAAGGATGGTGTGAATTTGAAAGAAAAAGTGGTCGGTTTTAGAGGTGACTATTACGAATTAACCAAACAAGGAAAAAGTAAAGTCAAGCACTTGATTTACCCAGTTCCTAATCCCGATTTCCCTTTTTTAGGTGTTCATTTTACTAGAATGACGAATGGTGATATTGAATGTGGGCCGAATGCTGTATTTACTTTCAAGCGAGAAGGATATGGAAAAACTGATTTCTCTTGGAGAGACACATGGGATGCGCTGACTTATAAAGGAACATGGAAGTTGTTCTTTAAAAATATGAAATTTGGCATCAATGAATATCGTAGAGCCTTTTCTAAGAAACTGTTCTTAAAAACGTTGCAGCGTTTAATACCTTCTTTAACAATGGATGATATTGAACCGGGTAGAGCAGGAGTGAGAGCATTATTGCTGCGACAAGATGGTGATACACGAGATGATTTCAGAATCGAATATCATGAAAACTCAATTCACGTGTTAAATGCACCATCTCCTGCTGCAACAGCATCATTGGCTATTGGTGGTTATATTGTTGCGAAAGCAGAAGAACAGTTTGATTTGAAATAATTAATCTACACTCTCCCTTTCTCAGATAGCAATATTGCCATAGGTCTCGTTTTCTCAAATTGAGAAAACACAATAATCATTGCCACTGTAATAGGAACACTGAGTAACATTCCAATAACTCCCCAAATACTTCCCCAAACAGCTAAAGAAAGAATAGCAACTAAAGGACTTATATTCAGTGTGTTTCCCATTAATCGAGGTTCAACAAGACTCCCAACGGTAACAACTGTCCCTCCAACACCGAATAGAATAATTAAAAATGGTGTGAATTCTCCAAACTGTATCAATGCAAAAAGTGCAGGAAATATAGTCCCAATAATGGGGCCGATTGCTGGAATGAAATTGAATATAAAAATCAAAAATGCCCAGAAAATAGGAGAATCTATACCAACAAAGAGCATAATAAAATAACTTAAAGTTGCCGATAGAAGATTGACTAAAGATTTTAAACTAATGTAACTGGACATTGATTTATCCACCTTTTTCATTATTGAAACAACTCCGCTGTGTTTTTCTTTGTTAGAAAATATAAGTTGTATTTTATTCTGAAATAAAGATTCTTCCACAAATAGAAAGGTGACATAAAAAACGATCATGACAGTATTTCCTAGTAACTCGGAAATGGAATTGAAAAGAGATTTAAAATAAGCCGAAAAGTCAATTGTCAGTAAAAAATTGGTTAATTCGTCATGAAGATTGATGTTCAAAAAGGCATTTATTTGCTCAGATATAGAATGTATGTTAGAAGAATAATCCGGATAAGAAGCGGCTAAACTTTCTATATTAGAGGCAAGTATTTCTCCAATTATTACCATCCCGATAATAATAACTAGAGAGGCCAAACCTGTTTTTATCCAACTCGGTATGTATTTTTTAATGACGCTGTTTTTATCCAAAAGATTCCTCATTTTTTTGACAATAAACCAAATGAGAATAGAAATGATAAAGGGAAGAATAATGGATTGCCCAAGAATCAAAATGGTTATTGTTAGTGCAATAACAGCCATTGTATGTGCAATATTTTGAATCTTCATATCGTAAATATAAGAAATTAATGATTTAAGGGACGAATGATTGATAGAATGCTCATAGTAGGTCAGATTACCTAAGAAATGTCCATATGATTAACCGTAGTGTCATTGGAACATTTGGCAGGAATGAATTCTCCTATAAATCATTGTCTCATTTTAACCCTAGAAATCGATAATTTATTTTCAAATTACCATCCATTTTTTGCTTACTGGAGAATGATAAATTGCAAGCCGATGAGTACCATTCGTCTTGAAATAGGTAATCAATTTCTCCTTTTTTAAGCTTTATTTCTTTTTTCAGTACGCCTATAGAATCTGCAACAACGATGGACAGGTTAGAAGCGGAATTTCCTGAAATTTCTAGTTCGATGGAATAAATTTGTTTTTGCTTCGGTGTTTTTTGAAGAGTAATAATCTGATTATTAGCCAAATTGACATCGATTTCCTGTTGCTTATTATTTAAATAAATAGGTGCAATGTAATTTTGGTACATGAAATAACTCAACACAACAATGAGAATACTAATAATAAAAGTTGTAATCGGAAGTCTTTTTTTCATAATTCAAACACTGAATTTTGCATTGTTTTAAAGAATTAAGCTTAATTTTACAAAGCTAATCGATATTAAATTAGAATGATGAAGTTTATCCTACTTATTACCTCCTTTGTTTTAGGAGTTTTTTCTGTTTGTTCACAACAAGCCTACTACAGTAATGTCAACTTAACTCTTTCTGGCATGGCTTTAAAGGCCGAATTATCAAACAAGATATCGGTAACTCACACCAACAACTTGTCTTATAGTCAAGTTTGGAGTGCATTGAAAATTACTGATTTAGTACCTGGAAGTTCTACGGATGTGTATCTGGTCTATGGTTATGATGACACGGATGGAGATGTTACGACTGATATTTCGAGAAATAAAAACAGCAATGGTGGTGCAGTAGGAGAGTGGAATAGAGAACATACTTATCCTAAATCTTTGGGGACTCCAGACCTTGGAACTTCTGGTCCTGGTGCTGATGCACACATGTTGCGTTCTTGTGATGTACAACGAAATGGCGCTCGTGGAAGTCTAAAATTTGTTGATGGAACTGGAACTTCACAAGCTGTTTCAGGAGGTTGGTATCCTGGAGATCAATGGAAAGGAGATATGGCAAGAATCATGATGTACATGTACTTAAGATATGGAAATCAATGTCGTCCAATAAACGTTGGTGTTGGAGCTTCCGTCATAATTGATCCAGACATGATTGATTTATTCTTGACATGGAATGCAGAAGATCCAGTGTCAGCTTATGAAGTAACAAGAAACGATTATCTTGCCTCTACATCAAATACTTACGGGCAGGGAAACAGAAACCCTTTTATCGATAATCCCTACTTAGCAACAAGAATTTGGGGAGGTATTCCAGCAGAAGATATATGGGGAACATCCGTCTCACTTGAAGAATTGAATATCAGTTCACTTGTTACTGTTTATCCCAATCCGACACAAAATGAATTGAATATTACAGTAGATGATAATTTAGAACTGGAGGCGGTTAGCATTTCTTCAATGACAGGACAAGTTGTCTATACCAGCACTTCTAGTATAGAGAATGAAATGCACATTGATGAATTGGAGGGTGGTTTTTATTTGGTGCAAATCACTACAGATAAAGGTGTAATTACTAAGAAAGTAATTGTTAACTAAATTTTGGAACTGTATTTCAAAGATTAATTATCTTTGCTAAAAATTAAAAAAAATGTCAGAAGAATTAAAAGAAGTAAGTTATTGCGTAGGCATGAGTTTAGGTGGTAGTTTGTTGCAACAAAATTTGCAAGGAATTTCTCCAGAAGTTCTTGCCGAAGCGATCAAAGATACATTTGAAGGGAAACAATTGAAATTTTCTCCAGAGCAAGCAAATGAGATAATTCAAAACTTTTTAGCAAAAGAAAGTGAGAAGAACTTTGGAGCGAACAAAGAATTAGGAGCAAGTTTCTTAGCCGAAAACGCAAAGAAAGATGGTGTTACTACAACAGCATCAGGTTTGCAGTATGAAGTGATTGCTGGGGGAGAAGGTGATATGCCATCTGCAACATCCCAAGTTACCGTTCATTATCATGGAACACTTATCGATGGAACTGTTTTCGATAGTTCTATAGAAAGAGGTGATCCAGCCAGTTTTGGTGTGAATCAAGTTATTCCAGGGTGGACTGAAGCATTGCAGTTGATGCCAAAAGGAGCAAAATACAGATTGTACATTCCAGAAAACTTGGCTTATGGAGCGACTCCACACCCAGGAGGACCTATTCAGCCATACATGGCGTTGATTTTTGATGTTGAACTTTTAGAAATAGCATAATGAAGCAACTTGTATTTTTAGCGGCACTTTTAGTGTTTTCTTCTTGTGGAGAAAGCGAAGAGGAAGTAGAAGGACTGGAACTTGATTCTTTTGAGGACAAGTTAGCTTATACACTTGGTACTACAAGTGCGAGAGACCTTTTTGGTAGTGAGAGTTTTGACGCTTCAAGATTAGAGAAAGAACTAGTCTTTGCTGGATTCAAAGAAAATTTTGAGAATATTGAGCCAACTTGTGGACCATCAATCGAAGGATTATTGGGACCTGCAGGTACAGACTTTAACACCACTTTTTTAAACGATGGTTCTGAATGTATAGGCCGTTTTATAAGTTTTTCTCTCTATTCTAGATTGGATGGTTTTGAAAAAGCACAAGGCATAGACACGACTATCTTGTTTCAAGGATTTTATGATGCAATGATGGAAACTGATACTTCGTGCCTTTCTATGGAAGATCAAGATTTAATCAATAAAGAATTTTCGGAAGGAATAAAAGTTCTTATTGATCAGAAAATGGAGGAGCAATGGAAAGGAAATCGAATCGCAGGTGAAAATTTCTTAGCTGAGAACAAGTTGAAAGAAGGAGTAATGACAACCGCGACTGGTTTGCAATACGAAATCTTGAAAAAAGGTTCTGGGCCAATGCCAACTACTATGAATAGTGTGAAAGTGCATTATCACGGTACTACGATGGACGGAAATGTTTTCGATAGTTCAGTAGATAGAGGCGAGCCGATTTCATTTCAAGTGACAGGTGTTATACCTGGTTGGACGGAAGCATTGCAACTAATGCCTCAAGGTTCTAAATACAGATTATACATTCCACAAGAATTAGCGTATGGTGCATACCCTCAACCAGGAGGACCTATTCAGCCATTTTCTATGCTTATTTTTGATGTAGAGTTGTTAGAAGTTCAATAGACTTTAAAAGTATAGAGTATGCGTAAGTTTCAACTTACGCGTACTTTTTTTTGCCCTTTTTTATCTTGAAATGAAAGAAATTGCTACTTTTAAGGAGAAAGCCAAGTAGATGAAAGGATATTATGTACTAAACCGTTTAATTACATATATCACTACGTTAGGTGCAATATAAATGAAGCAAACAATCACATATAATTTTCCAGAGAACAGTTCTGGACCTTTCGACATTGAATCTGACAAAGAGATATTTGTTTCAGCCAATGGAATATCGAATTTGACAAAAAATATTTCTGATTTTTCACTCGAAAAACTATCTCAAAACGTTCCCATGGGGTATAAGACAATCGTGATTTGCAAAAGAGCGCAAGTTTGGGAAAACGGAAAGCTTATCAAAGAATGGAACAACAATCAAAACTCCGAATCTAAATTTTATGCATTATCAAACATACCCTATGAATTTCACAGATTGGATTGGGACACAAAAATATCAACTGAGACAATCTATAAACCGGATTCTGTAGATGCTAGTTTGAATTCATCTATATGGGATAGTTTAATTGAATGCAGTGAATCAGTAAAAAAACACTCTGAAACTCATAATTGTGCAGTTATTATATCGGAAATAATTGACACCATAAATTGGCACTAGTGGTATATGATGGATAAGGATAAATACGACAATGAAGCAAGAGAAGTAATTAATAGCTTATGCTCTATTATCATTGAAAAATTCAATTTTGAGATTGATAGAACCCATTTTTATATGAAAGATGGCGTTTCAAAAGTTCTTGTGAAAAATAATCTCCTAATATATTTCTTTTGGGATTACAAAGAAGCTCAAATTGTATGGAAATTTAAAAGATCGAATGATGATAATGGTTACTCAATAGATTATAGAGACATCTATACTGAGAACTCGTTTTATCAAGGCTTAAAATCATATCGAAAGTATTGTTTCAATGAAAAACCAAGTATCTATTGGGATAGATTTGTTCCAAAAGCAATTGAGAAATCATTTAAAGACTTTCTTAATAAATGGACAAGTGAATACCAAGAAGTTTTTGAAACTGGTAATTATGCATTGATAGAAAATCTAGAAAAGCGCGGACATCAATCAGCTGAATCAATGAAAATTGAAAGAGAGTTGATAGAACAAATGATAAAAGAGGAAAAAAGCACCTAACACTGTATATAGCAAATAGGGCGTTCATTTGTTTAAGAAAGGTCAGTGCTATTTACTAACACCGCCAAATCGTTGATTTGGCTTTTAAAATGAATAAGATAAAAACAAAATACAACGCTTTGGCTAAGTGCAAACTTGAAAGTTTATCGCTTTCTACTGCCCAACTTGCCATATACTAAACGTTAGCACAAATATAAAAGAGACAGAAATGAATAAAACGATTACAATTTTAACCTTGGTTTTACTAAGCCAATTTAGCTACGGACAAATAACAACAACTAAAGTAGCTGAGAAAAAAGAAGAAATTTCAACAGAGCCTTATGACAGCTTGCAGAATTTTTTAGGAAAAGATGTTTACAAGTACGTAGGACAAGACTTGTATTTAAAAGGGAAATCTGAAAGTCTTAGAAAATACGGTTATGATAATTTTGTAATTGACTATCAATATAAAGGTTACAAAAGGGAAGAAAACACTTACAAGTGCTGCGACAGTTACAATTCCAAATATGACGAATTAGCAGGGAAATATTTTAATGTTATTGCAGTTCATAAACATCCAAAGGCAGAAGAAAGTGAGTATTTGTATGGTAAAAATTTCTACTTGGAATTAAAAGAAAAAGAAAGTGGAGATAAAGTATATTTTGAGTACGACACCCAATATGAACATAGCTTTCCATTTATAGTTGTTGGATTTTTTGAGAAAGTTAAAAATATTGTAGTTGGTCAAAAGTTTGTGTTTGCCAATAAAGTCTTTGAATCCTCTACTGATGTTCAGACAGGAGATTCAATTACAAATACCCCAAATCAAAGATGGGAGTGTACAGACCTGACGATTGAAGAAAAGTACTATACACTTTCATTAGTGGTGAAAAATTCACTCGGGCAAAGTACGACCATTTCGTATGAATCAGTTTTTGGGAAATTTAGTCAAGGAAAATCCTACACCGAAAAAGAAGCAAATGAATATGAACAAAAATTCGGAAAGACAAATTGGCTCAAAATTTTGGACGGTAAAGTTGTAATTGGCTTTACAGAAGAAATGGTGTTGCTTTCTTGGGGAAAACCAGAAAAAATAAATAGAGCATCTTATGGAGACCAATGGGTTTATGATGGACAATATCTATACTTTGAAAACGGAAAATTGAAATCATTTAATTAAGAAATACTTGTGCTAACAATGTATATAAAAAATAGGCGAAACAGTAGTAAAATCAAAGGTTTGGGCTCGTGTCAAACTTTGTTCTTAACGGAAAGTTTAGTGCTTCGCAATCGCCTACTTTTCATATACTAAACGTTGTATGGCATTAAAACTAACCGAGTAACAAAAAATAAAAACTGAAAAAATATGTTTGGAATTAAACACATAAAATTTGACTCAATGACTTATGTTCTTCATTTTAAAAATGGGAATATAAAACGAGAAGGAAGAGGACTATCATTTTTCTATTTTGCACCTAATAGTTCAATAGCTGCAATTCCAATGGGAAGTAATGACTTACCTTTTGTTTTTAATGAATCTACAAATGACTACCAAACAGTAACAATTCAAGGACAAATTAGCTATAAAATAAATAATCCAAAAACATTAGCTGACGTTTTAGATTTTACGGTTCAGGATAACGGACAATACAAAAAGAATGATATTGAGAAACTGAATCAAAGAATAATTAATGAAGCACAGACTGCAACTTCTGCATACATTCACGGAATAAAACTAAAAGAAGCAATACGTTCTGCAAAAGCAATCGAAGAAAATATTACAGAAGGACTAAAATCTTCTACTGCAATTGGTATGCTTGGAATTGAGATTCTTGGGGCAAATATCCTTGCAATTCAAGCAACCCCAGAAATGTCAAGAGCATTGGAAACTGAAACACGTGAAAAACTGCAGCAAGAAGCTGACTTGGCAGTTTATGAAAGACGAAATTTTGCAGTTGAGCAAGAACGAATAATTAAAGAATCAGAACTAAATACAGAAATTGCAGTTGAAGAAAAACAAAAACAAATTGCAGAAAAGAAAATGGAATCTGATGTTCAAAAGGCTGAAAACCAAAGAAAATTGAGGGAAATGCAATTGGAAGCGGACATTTCAGTTGAAAATCAACGTAAATCGCTTATTGAACAAAAAACGGAAAATGACAAAAAAGAGGCGGAAACAAAGGGTTACGTATTAGAAACAACTCTAAAACCATATAGAGATATGGATTGGAAAACTTTGACTGCTTTAAATAATAATTCTGACCCAAGATTTAATATTTCACTCGCATTTAGAGAATTAGCAGACAATGCTGAAAAAATTGGTAATTTAAATATTAGTCCAGACTTATTAGATTCAATTCTAAACGAAAAAGGAACACCTAAAAAATGAGTTTTGAGTATGCAATAATCGTAAAGAGTAAAACTCGTTTAGAGTCACTAATAGAAAGATTTAACACAAAGGCTCAAGCCAAGTTCTACATAGAAAGACTTGGAGGAAATTTTGACGAGTACGAGATAGAAGATGAGATTTTTAAAAACTCATTGAATTCTTTACAAACTCAACTATCAAAAGTAATTAAAAACAAAACTATTGACCGACAATATGTTTCTTCTTACATTTTTTCCAAGAAGAATATAATAATTGTTATTGGTCAAGATGGACTTGTGGCAAATACAGCGAAATATTCTGACAATCTTCCCATAATTGCCGTAAATCCAGATATTGAAAGATATGATGGGATATTGTTGCCATTCAACACAATGAATTTTATTCAAGGAGTTGAAAATGTGCTTACTAATAAGTTTAACTCAAAAATTATGAGTTTTGCCGAAGCAAAATTAAATGACGGTCAAAGATTGCTCGCTTTTAATGATTTATTCATTGGTGCTTCTTCTCACGTTTCTGCTCGTTATAAAATATCATTCAAAAACAAAACGGAGCAACATTCTTCAAGTGGAATTATCATTTCAACTTCCGCAGGTTCTACAGGATGGTTGAGTTCAATTTTTAATATGGCTTATGGCGTAACTAATATGTTTGAAAAAAACCTAACACTTAAACAGCCAAAACTCAAAGAGAAAGATTTACTTTTTGCTGTTAGAGAGCCGTTTAAAAGTATTAGAACTCAAACAGAAATGACAGCAGGAATTATCCGAAATAACACCTTAACAATAGAATCATTTATGCCAAATAATGGAATAATATTTAGTGATGGAATAGAAAAAGACTTTTTAAATTTCAATAGTGGCTCTATTGCGACAATCGGAATAGCGAAAGAAACAGCAAACATAGTAATGAATAACGCCATACAACAAAGTGTATAGTTAATGTCGGTTTTGTGCTAAAATTCAAGTTTTTAGCAATTAACAAACCAAGTGCTAATCAGAAAGTGAAGTGCTTCTAAATCCGCCACTAACCATACACCAAACGTTAGCAAACAATAAAAAAGTGCAAGTATGAAACAATTTGATTTTTATAAAGAATTATACTTCAAAGAAAATGAAAGAAGGCAAGAAGTACTTAATTCTTTGAATATCCCGATTGCTATTATAACAGCCCTTGCTTCTGCATCTTATTTTTTTATTACATCTTTTGACTATAAAATTGAATCATTTTTATCTGGGATTTTTATTGCACTAATTTCAATAACAGGCGTTTGTTTACTTTTTGCAATCTACTTTTTAATTAGAGCTTTTAGCGACTTTACTAAAGGATATGAATATTCTGGAATTCCATACGCTAAGGAATTATACGATTGGAATAAAAATTTAGAAGACTACTTTGAAGAATACGAAGACGACAGAAGCTTAGCTAAAAAACATTACACTAAATTCATAATCGAAAACTTGGTTAAGCACACAGAACACAATATGTATGTAAATGACAAAAAGCACGGATACATATATCGTTCTAAGAAATTTTTGATAATTGCTCTAATTCTGACCCTTATAACATTGATACCTTTCGGCTATAATCACTTCAAAAAAGATGAAAAAGTTCACAAAGTTGAGCTAATAGAGCAGAAAGTATCATCTAAAAATGACATCCAAAATATTAACGAGAAATTAGATATAATAATTGATTCACTTAAAACAAAAAATAATGAGCGACAAAGACAAAGCACCGAAAAAGCCGACTCCACCACCACCGCCACCACCAAGGGACAGGCTAATTAAGGAAGGAGCAAATCCACCTAAACCTAAAAGCGGTAAAAAACAATAGATTATGAGCGATAAAAAAACAAAGAAACCACCGCCACCACCTCCTCCTAAAAGCAGGAAGTTTAGCGAAGGAGGTAAAATCCCATCGACAAAGAAAAATCAAACGAGTAAGAAATAATCGTTTGCTAACAATGAACTGTGGTAAATTCCAAACAATTTCATCTTTTTTTTCTTAAAAAAGTGCCAATTCATTTTTCACACTTCTAAAATTTTCATCATACACTAATCC
>Ga0316209_1001889_pt1 | contig 19019 bp, 15 predicted proteins | sample 6monopyrite_MG_FD_204945 | JGI IMG/M metagenome (GOLD analysis project Ga0316209, IMG submission 204945) | Microbial mat bacterial communities from mineral coupon in-situ incubated in ocean water Damariscotta River, Maine, United States -... | ecosystem: Environmental > Aquatic > Marine >...
ATGATTTCACTACCATTCCATTAAAATCCACTGGTTTATATTGGCTTTTTTTATGTCATTCTCGGTGGCATCTAAAATCCCGTCGCCATCGCTGTCATATAGGTAGTAAGGTTTGCCTTTTGTCGGCGTTATTTTAGCGTAGCGAAGTTTACCATTTACACGCACCTCTTCAATTGTGGCATCCTTTTTTTGGATGATAGTAACGTCGGTATTATCCCCTAATTTAGGCACAGATGAAGGAATAGTGTCGTCTTCCACAGACTGTGAGAGTGTCGGTGGCGGCGGTGGTTTAGCGGCGAAAACAGTACCAGCTAAAACTATACTGGCCATTAGCATAGTAAATGAAAAGAAGGCTAAATTAGCTCGGTACATTGTCAGTTTTCCTTTGATTTAGAGTAACGATATTTTTTCTGCATCTTCCTGCGAAGGTTCAAAACCAACGTCATCATAATGACTAAAGATAGCCTCAAGGATTTCATCAGGACTGTCAATGATCTGCATCAAGTCCAGGTCTTCGGCGTTTATAGTACCTTCCGTTACCATGGTGTCTTTAATCCAATTGAGCAGTCCTTCCCAAAAAGGTCGGTGAACAAGGATAATTGGAATTTTACGAGTTTTACCGGTTTGAACAAGAGTGAGTATTTCAGCAAGTTCGTCTAAGGTGCCGAAACCACCCGGTAATACCACGTAGGCTGAGGCATATTTTACAAACATAACCTTTCTTGAAAAAAAATGTCGAAAGGTCAATGAAATATCTTGAAAGCAATTACCCGCTTGTTCATGAGGTAATTGTATATTTAGACCGACACTGGGAGACTTACCTTCATAAGCCCCTTTATTTGCTGCTTCCATAATACCGGGGCCGCCACCACTGACCACCGAAAAACCCGCATCTGAAAGTGTTCGAGCGATATCGACGGTAAGTTGGTAATAGGGACTGTCCGATTTGGTGCGAGCTGAGCCAAAAATACTAACGGAGGGGCTAATTTTTACTAGTCGCTCAAAGCCTTCAACAAACTCAGCCATAATTTGGAAAATTTTCCATGACTCACGAGTGAGTTGAGAATCGTTTACAGTGCTCAATCCGGGATGAAGGTTCTTATGTGGTTTTGTCATCTGATTTTCTTTTTTTGTGATTATCGTTTTAAAGTATAGCCTGTATTTAGTTGTAAACTTGAATAATGACTGAAGGTAATATCTTGTCAATGCTTTAGCAGTTAGAATACCCTCTTCCTTTTTTAATAACTGTTACGTATTTATCATGGCAACTAAAATAAAAACACAATCAGCAAAAAAATCTTCGCCCTTTTTACTCGTTGACGGTTCGTCTTATTTATTTCGCGCCTATCATGCCATGCCCGGCTTAACGAATGCCAAAGGTGAAGCAACAGGCACCATTTATGGCGTAATTAATATGTTGCGTAAACTGGTTGCTGAGTATCAACCTAGTCATATCGCTGTGGTATTTGATGCCAAAGGTAAAACTTTTCGGCACACTATGTTTAAAGAATATAAAGCCAATCGCCCTCCTATGCCGGATGACCTACGTGAGCAAATTCAGCCGGTACATGACATTGTTGAAGCGATGGGATTACCTTTAGTTTGTGTCAGCGGCGTTGAAGCGGATGATGTTATTGGAACACTTGCCCATCAAGCCAGTGAGCTAGGAATGGAAACGCTGATATCAACGGGTGATAAAGATATGGCGCAATTAGTTAATCAGCATGTATCGCTTATTAATACCATGACCGATCTTTATAGTGATGTTGCCGGCGTTAAAGAAAGATTTGGGGTAACGCCAGAGCAAATTATTGATTACTTGGCATTAATGGGGGACAAGGCCGATAACATTCCGGGCATTCCGAAAGTCGGCCCTAAGACTGCGGTTAAATGGTTAGAACAATACGAAACGATTGAGGGTATTATTGAACATGCCGATGAAATAAAAGGTAAGGTGGGAGAAAGCTTACGCGAAAATTTAGAGCAACTTCCTCTATCACGAGAACTTACTACGATTAAGCTCGATGTTGAGTTAGATTGCACTCCAAAAACCTTGGTGAATGCTGAGCCTGATGTTGCCGCACTCCAGGAGTTTTTTAGTCGTTACGAATTTAAAACCTGGTTAGCACAGCTTGATGATATTAAGACTAGCGGTGCGAGTAGCGCATCAGCAATAGCCGCAAAACCAACGGTTGCTGTTGAATACGAAAAAATTCTAACGGAAAAACAATTAACGGCATGGATTAAGAAATTAAAAGCAGCCGAGTTTTTTTCTTTTGATTTAGAAACAACGTCCCTAGAGTATATGCAAGCCGAAATTGTGGGCGTATCGTTTGCGGTAGAAGATAATAAGGCCGCTTATGTTCCAGTCGCGCATTGCTATGAAGGCGCACCACAACAATTAGATCGCGATAGCGTGTTAGCACTTTTAAAACCCTTACTCGAAGATGCAAAAGCATCAAAGCTCGGACAAAATTTAAAATACGATATGAGCGTGCTTGCGAATTACGACATACATATGCAAGGTATAAGCTTTGATACGATGTTGGAATCGTATGTGTTAGACAGCGTTGGCAGTCGACATAACATGGACGCCCTCGCCTTACGTTTTTTAGATAAACAAACTATTCACTTTGAAGATATAGCCGGTAAAGGTGCCAAACAAATTACTTTTGATTATGTCGATATCGACAAAGCCACTGAATATGCAGCCGAAGATGCGGACATTACTTTGCAGTTGCATCATGCTATTTGGCCAAAGCTCGAAAAAATTGATTCACTTAAAAAAGTATTCACTGAGCTTGAAATGCCTTTATTACCGGTACTTTCGCGTATTGAGCGCCGCGGCGTTTTGCTTGACGTTAAAGCCTTACAAAAACAAAGCAAACAATTAGCGAAACGACTTATTGAGTTGGAGGAGCAGGTGCATAGTTTAGCCGGCGAAGAATTTAATTTAGGTTCGCCAAAACAATTACAAAAAATATTATTCGAAAAACTAGAGTTGCCGATTATTTCGAAAACACCTAAGGGGCAACCTTCGACAGCAGAATCTGTTTTAGTCGAGTTAGCGAATGATTATGAACTCCCTAAACTACTTTTAGAATATCGTTCGCTTTCAAAATTAAAATCAACCTATACCGATAAACTTCCGAAAATGATCGACGCGAACACTGGGCGTATTCATACTTCGTACCATCAAGCAGTTGCAGCAACGGGGCGACTGTCGTCAACCGATCCAAACTTACAGAATATTCCTGTGCGCAGTGAAGAAGGTCGGCGTATTCGTAAAGCGTTTATTGCAAACAAAGGTTATAAAATTTTAGCCGCAGATTATTCGCAAGTTGAATTACGTATTATGGCGCACTTATCTGAAGATAAAGGTTTAGTAACTGCATTTGAAAACGGGGTGGATGTACATAGCGCCACCGCTGCAGAAGTTTTTGATGTTGAACTTGATGCCGTAACAAAAGAACAACGTCGGCGTGCTAAGGCGATTAACTTCGGCTTAATTTATGGCATGTCTGCTTTTGGTCTGGCGAAACAACTTGATATAGAAAGATACGAAGCACAGTCGTATGTCGACCTCTATTTCGAACGTTACCCTGGTGTAAAAGATTATATGGAACGCACTCGTAAGGTCGCGAGTGAACAAGGCTATGTTGAAACAGTTTTGGGCCGGCGACTTTATTTACCTGATATAAATGCACGTAATGGTATGCGCAGACAATATGCCGAACGCACCGCAATCAATGCGCCCATGCAAGGGACGGCGGCTGATATTATTAAAATCGCGATGATTAATTTAGATAAAGCGCTCGAAAATTCAATATTAGATTGTGCCATGTTAATGCAAGTGCATGATGAATTAGTTTTTGAGGTTAAAGAGCAAGACTTAGACGCCGCATCGGCAATGATTAGTAATGCAATGGAAGAAGCGATAGCCCTCAGTGTGCCGCTAGTTGTTGATATTGGTATTGGCAATAATTGGGATGAAGCACACTAATCATATTAGAAATATTAGGTAGCTCAATTTATCAAAAGCAGGATTTTGGTCGTTAAAGTTATACTTAGATTAGTCGATATGAGTATCATATTGATAAATAGAGTTTTTAATGGACGTAATCAAGCTAACGATGAATGATATCCAGGTCGATGTGCCGCTTCCTTGGGCGGTGTATGACGGCTCAGACCGGATAACGTTAAAAGCGGGTTTTGTTTTTACATCGGTAGAAAAAATATCTGAAATTATTGAGCACGGCATCTATCGCAGTCGAGAAAGTGACGACGAAATAAATATCGTCACTCAGCATAGTGATGAATTTGATGACACCAGTAGCCCGTTTATATTGGTCAATCAATATGCTGATCGTCTTTGTGAAATTCTTGAACATATTGAAGATGGCGATCGTAAAACTCGAGATCGAGTTATTCGGTTAGCCGAGCATGTCATGTGGTTATGTGACCGCGATATGGAAGCGGCTTTCGCTGTTATTCATCTACCTGCAACGCATAAAAAATATTCGGTATACCACCCCATTCATGTTGCGATGTTATCTTCGGTTTTAGCTACTCGAATGAATATCAGTGACGAAAATCGGCTTTCAATGATTGCTGGAAGTTTAACCGCAAATATTGGCATGCGAAATTTTCAAGAAATTTTACAACGCCAGTGTATATCACTTACCGATAAACAACGTAAAATGATAAAGAAACATCCACGTATCTCAGTAAGAATTTTAAAACAGGCCGGTATCCTCGATGAAATTTGGTTACAGGTTGTCGAGCAACATCACGAACAAATTGATGGTGGTGGTTACCCTAATGGTTTGAAGGGTGACCAAGTTATTATTGAGGCGAGTATTATTTCGATCGTTGACGTGTATACCGCCATGATGTCTAAACGAGCCGATCGTAAACAGATTCAAGTTCAAGATGCACTGCGGGAATTTTTTGTTGAGAAAGGTGGCGCCTATAGCGAAACCTTATGTTTACAACTGATTAAAGAATTAGGAATTTATCCTCCAGGTACGTTTGTACGCTTAGCAAATAGTGAGATTGCTATTGTGGTTAAACGTTTAGTGGGCCAGTCGAATACCCCTATAGTGAAAAGCATTATCGGTAGTGATGACAAGGCATTCTCCGTTCCATTATTGCGTGATACAAGCAACAAACGATATCAAATTATGGAAAGTCTTTTATTTCAACGCGCAACCCCATTAAATTATGAGCAGATTTGGGGATACGCTTAAGGTGTAAAAAAATTGTATTCATTGGGAACTTAACTCTTTAAAACACATCATACAGTCATATGTTTAGGCATATGATGCCGTCAAATCTCCCTCATACTTTTTGGCGGTTATTGAAAAGCTGGTTCCCCAAGCCAGCGTATTTGACCTCGGTGATGATCCCCACGGATACACACCGAGGTTTTTTTTAGTGCGCGTTTTCTGTACGCGCACTTATGCCTGAGTTTGCGCAGCAAACGCGGCTATTCTGCGAATGCTGAGGGCTTGGATTACGGCGTTGCAAACCTCCTCAAAATACTCATGGGCTAAATGCCCACTCCGTTTTTTCGTCGGCTTGCGCCTTGTACTCCAAGCCCTCAGCATCCGCAGAAACCATATGTTAGGTAAATCTTTTAAAAAAAAGAGGCTAATACTCACCCCGTTTTTCCGTCGGCATGCGCCTTGTACTCTAAGCCCTCGCAGAAACCATTCTTTTTCAGAAAAATCATATTAGGAAATGCTTACATAATGAGATCTGTATCGCAATTTAGACAATAAGATTCAAAAAAAAGCTCTAAAAACGTGTTCAGCAGGCCATTTTGGGTTAACCTATGGGTTAACCCACTATGACCCTGGTGGGTTAAACATGGTACGTCAGGTCTATCACCCCATGAGAAACTGACGAATCGTTGCCCTGGAATATACCTCTCCCACAACCCTGGTATTCCGGGGCTTTTTATTGTCCACTAAAATAATTTAAGTCAAAAAAATATAACTTGTTTACTAAGCAGAAGTAAGTAGACGTCTTACTATTATTTCTTTTTAAATAAAGGTTCAAATTACTATTATTTCTTTTTAAATAAAGGTTCAAATTGTTTAGCTGGAACAGGTTTGCTGAACAGATAACCTTGTGCTATTTCACAATGAATTCCTTGAAGAAAATCTAATTGTTCTGATATCTCTACGCCTTCAGCAATAATTTTAATACCAAGTGTGTGAGCCATTGTGACAATGGCTTGAACAAAGGCTTTATCTTTTGAGGAGTGGTGGAGGTTTTCAATAAACGAGCGATCAATTTTCAAATTATCGATCGGCATTTGTTGTAGATAACTTAGTGACGAATATCCTGTACCAAAATCATCAATAGATATTTTCACGCCTAACTTTTTCAGCTTGTGTAAAATATCTATACTTTCTTGAATTACAGACATTGACGTTGATTCAGTAATTTCTAAGTCGAGTTGGCCTGGATCTATTCCCGATACATCTAATGCATCCTTAACGGCGGGAATAAGATTGGCATCAGTAAATTGTCTTGGTGATAAATTTACACAAACAGAAATTTTTCCATACCCCTGCTCTTCCCATTTTTTAATTTGTGAGCAAGCGGTTAATAATACCCATTCACCTATAGAGACTATTAGGCCTGAGTCTTCAGCAATACGGATAAAATCTACAGGTGATATCATGCCATTTTGTGGATGGTGCCAACGTAGCAAGGCTTCTGCAGCAACAATTTGATTGTTAGTTTCAATAGCGTTTAATGGTTGATAGTAAACCTCTAACTCATCACTAATTAAGGCATCATGTAAGTCTTGTTCAAGTGACAACCTTAATTTATAACGAGAGTTCATTTTTGAGTCGAAGTATTCGTATCTGTTTCCGCCTGATTGTTTCGCATGGTACATTGCAATATCAGCAGAGCTGAGTAGCCCTTCAATATCTTTTTCATCAATAGGGTAAACGGTAATACCAATACTAACAGTGGTAAATACTTTATGTCCTTCAATATGATGTGGTGCAGCTATCGCATCTAATATATTTTTTGCTACGCGATCTATTGCTGATATATGCTTTATCTGTTCTAGTACAATTGCAAACTCATCACCGCTAACTCGGCATACGGTATCACTGCTGCGAACATTTTGTTTCAGGCGATTTGCAATAGATATTAATAAAGCATCGCCAACGATATGCCCTAGAGAATCATTAATGGGTTTGAAGCGATCGCAGTCAATAAATAGTACCGCCATTAAGGTTTCATCACGTTCGGTATAGGTTATGGCGTGTGATATTCTGTCGTTAAATAATCTTCTGTTAGGTAAGCCAGTGAGATGGTCAAAGAAGGCTTGTTGTTCGATATCTTGGCGATAGCGTTCCTTTTGTTTTTCATTTTTAGATATGAGCTTTAAAATAAAAAATATAATACTTATACTAAGCACCATAACAATAAAGGTAACCCCCAACATAATAACGACAATTTTTTTGTAATTGGCGCTATTAGTTTTAAAAGCATTCTGTGTTTGTTCTTGCTGTAGTTCCTGTAATTGAGATAAGACAGCGAATACTTTATTTTGTAATGGTTCAGCAGAATTAACTAACAATTGTTGTGCTTCAGAATAAGCTTTAAAATCAACGAGGTCAGCAATTTTGTTTTGAACGGGCCCGACGTCTTTCGATAAAGCTGCCTGTTTTTCAAATAATATTTTTTCTTTTGAGCTTAAATTCATTGCCAATAATTTATTGCGTGAGAATACAAACTCACCACCAAAAAAAGCCATCTGATTTCGATACTTTTGAAAGCTTGGTTCATCGAGTGTTATAAGCATTTGTTGTAAATTTATTGTTCTTTCTCGTGCGGATTGATGCATGTTTGTAAGAAGTTCTATTTTTAAGTTATTTGTGTTTACAACATCATCAAGGTGTCCTTTACTTTTATTTAAGTAACCGACACCAATCGTTATTAAAAGTGTCACAAGCAATAAAATTGCACCGAAGCCTAGTATAATTATTATTTTAGATTTTGACATTTTTGCTTCGTGGTTATCTCGAAAATGTGTTAAGTGATAATTGCAAAAAAGTGGAGCAGCTAAGTAGACGGTATTGCTGCTTTATGAGTATAGACAAGAATCTCAACCAAAATGAAAATATGTACATTGAGTATAGTAAATATTTTAACGATTTCCGTTGGTGTTTTTAAATTATGAAGTTTAAATAATGGCGAGTTTACATGTAAATTTCTAGAATATTTTCGATTTTTAATTAAAGAAAAAAGAAACATTACCGTTAAACTACAAGGATATATTTATTCTGGTAAATGCAGCGTCACATTCACTTGAGTGGGACGAATATGAAAGTCTATCGGTTGGTTGTATTTGGTAAGTGTAAGTAAAATAACTTAATGGTATTCGTTAAATTGTCTAGAATGGATAGAAGAAGTAAATTTTCCATTTGAAATAACATGTAGTCGTAGAGAATTATTTAAATATTGTATATAAAATTATCTGTGAATTTTTAAAGAGCAGAATTTGTTAATTATATTCATTCCATTTATCCAGCACTGCCCAAACTTCCTCTAAACCATCACCTGATTTAGACGAAAACATTTGTACGCTTACTTGGCTGAAGTCCTTAACCATCTTCTGTACTTTTAATAGGTTACCCTTTGCTGCGCCAAACTTTAATTTGTCCGCTTTGGTGAGTAGTACGTGAACCGGTTTGTCTAAGCTGCCACACCATTCAAGCATTTGGCTGTCGAGATCGGTCATGGCGTGACGAATATCCATGAGTAAAATAATACCCCTAAGGGCGAGTCGATTTTCGATGTAATCCGCCATGTTTTGTCCCCAGTTTTTACGCATATGCCCAGGCACTTTTGCGAACCCATAACCGGGTAAATCAACTAGGCGATGTGTAGCATCAAGTTCAAAGAAGACTAAGTGCTGGGTGCGACCGGGTGTTTTACTGGTGCGGGCAAGCCCGGTTTGGTGGGTAATCCGGTTAATGGCACTGGATTTACCTGCATTGGAACGACCTGCAAAAGCAATTTCATAACCTGCATCTAGCGGCCCAGAGGTTTTTTTGGGAACACTGCAAATAAAGGTGGCTTGTTGATAGATCGGATGCGCTTGTTTTAATGGTTTTTTAGTGGGCATATTCAGGGGGCATTCAGCTTGAGTTGGTTATATTCTATATATAAGGTGGTTTAAATGACTTAAATCATGGAAACAGCCCGCAGTCTTGCCATTAGGCTTGACCATTGGGGCTGCAATCGGTATAAAGTGCAACAAAATTTAGTCGTTTCAAGCTTATTATACCGTTTTAGAATGTTATTTTGATACTGTCTTGTTGGATAGGCTTGGAAATATACACAACAATTTACTACTTGGAGTTAACTATATGAAAACATTAGCAATTATCGCAACATCTGCATTAATGATTGGTGCAACAACTAACGTTTCTGCAAACGGTCAAAAAGATTACCAAACAGCTTGTTTTGCTTGCCATGGTACTGGCGCAGCCGGTGCACCAAAAGTTGGTGATAAAGCTGAATGGAAAGCACGTATTGCACAAGGTAATGAAACACTTTATACGCATGCAATCAAAGGCTACAAAGGTAAAAAAGGCTTTATGCCAGCTAAAGGTGGTTCAAGCCTTAGTGATGATGCTGTAAAAGCAGCTGTGGATTTTATGGTAAAAGGCAGCAAATAAGCTTAAATTCTATTTAAGTTAAAACGTTATCAGGTCGATACAGTATCGCTCTGATAACGTTTTATTTTAGTTTAACCTCAAGGTAAAAAATTAATGAAAATCCAAATTAAAATGGCTGTCGCTAGTTTAGCCTTATTCGTTGTAGCTACGCCTGTGATGGCGGCTGGCGATGCGCAAGCTGGTAAAGCAAAGTCACAAGTTTGTTTTAGTTGTCACGGTGCTAATGGTTCAGCTCCTGCTAATCCAGTATGGCCTAAGATTGCTGGCCAACATGCAAAATATATAGCTAAACAATTAGCCGATTTTAAAACGGGCAAGACACGTAAAGACCCTGCAATGGCCGGACAAGTAGCCAGTTTATCTGAAACAGATATGGCTAATATTGGTGCTTACTTTGCCGCACAAACGCCTAAAGCAGGTGGTGCAGCTAAAGATAAAGTGCTTCTTGGTCAACGCATCTATGCGGGTGGTAATGAAAAAAGTGGCGTAGCAGCTTGTGCAGGTTGCCATTCACCAAGTGGTGCAGGTAACCCGGCAGCAAACTTCCCACGTTTAAGCAGCCAAAATGCGGCGTATACTGTTAAAGCATTAAACGACTTTGCTAAAGGCACACGTTCTAACGACGCAGGCAGCATGATGCGTACGATTGCAGAACGTATGACTGACGCTGAGAAAAGTGCGGTTGCATCGTATATTGAAGGTTTAAATTAATTTGTAGCAGGCTTTAATAACGCTATAAAAAGGGTGGCTTTTGCTGCCCTTTTTTTATGCCTAATTTATGCGACGAGAAAATCAAAAGGGATCTCTCCCCTCTTTCCATTTATAATGCTGAGCAAATGAATACTATTAAAAAAAGTGTGAAAACACATCGTAAAAATATTTGGCTCGAAGTACTCGGCTCGATGAACCTTGCCATTAGCATTTTAGTGGTTGTTGCTATTGCCTCTATTGTGGGCACGGTATTGCAACAAAACCAGCCTTATGCCAATTACATTATAAAATTTGGTCCCTTCTGGCATGAAGTGTATTTAGCCTTAGGTTTGTACGATGTATATTCTGCCATTTGGTTTTTATTGCTAATGGGATTTTTAGTTTTATCGACCAGTGTTTGCGTCTATCGAAATACACCGACTATGTTACGCGAGATGCGTCAGTTCCGAATGCATGCTAAAGCGAAAAGTTTAAAGAGCATGAAACATACTGCGTCGTGGAAACTTGATGCATCAACAACGGCAACTGAGCATATTGTTCAGAAATCAAAATTGTATTTATCGCAGTTTGGTTTACAGATTCGAGATGAATCATTTGGTACTCACCATACCTTGGTGGCGACCAAAGGTGGGGCAAATCGTCTGGGTTATATTTTCACCCATGTGGGTATGATTGTGCTGTTATTGGGTGGTTTAATTGATGGCAATATTAGTTTAAAAATAAAAGAATGGATGGGAGACCTAGTCGTTGAAACGCGAGATTTGGCTGCCAAAGATGTACCGCCGATAAGTCGTTTAACGCCAGAAGATACACATTCATTTCGTGGTGCAATTACTTTACCTGAAGGTTCAACGAGTAATTTTACTTTCTTAAATGTGCGGGATGGCTACCTTGTTCAAGAATTACCTTTTTCAATTGAACTAAAAGATTTTAGAGTAGAGCATTATGATTCAGGGCAGCCTAAATCTTTTGAGAGTGACTTAATTATTCATGAAAAAGATAAAGAGAGTTTTGCTTCCACTATATCGGTTAACTATCCTTTAATTTATCGAGGTTACGCAATTTACCAAGCTAGCTTTGGTGATGGTGGCACAACGTTACAATTATCTATAAAGGGTTTTGAACATACGCAAAATAATTCAATGATTGAAGGGGTTATTAATAAAAAATATAGCTTAGATACCTTTGGTGAGAAATATAGCTTGGAGTTTGATGACTTTAAGAAGTTTAATGTTAACCCGAATAAAGATGAAAACATTAAAAAACAATTTGTAAACTATGGTTCGAGTTTTATATTTAAAGCGCGAGATGAGAGTGGCCAGGCACGAGAATATATGAATTACATGTCGCCAGTTCAAATAAATGATCGTTATTATTTTATCTCAGGTATGCGCAAGTCATTAGATCAAGATTATACGTTCTTTCATATACCTGTTGATAGGCAGGCAAGCACAAAGCGTTTTTTTGAATTTTATAATTTATTATATGATGACAAAAGAATTAAACAAATGGCTGTGGTTACAGTTGTTGACTCAGTTAAAGAAGCCGATAAAGCGAACTACGAATTACAACAGCAAGTAATAAGTGCTATGGGGCGAATCGTAAGCTTGTTTCGACAAGGTGGTTTTGCAGCCATTGAAAATGATATTAAATCTAAAGTTCCTGCTGATAAAGTTGATGGTATTACAAGTGCGTCAATGTCGATTTTAAAAGAAGCTCTGCAGAATCTGTATTTACTGCTTTTAAGCGAGGAAGGCATTGATATTAGTGATGGTATTGAAGAACGTGATGAGCAATTTTTTGAAGATGCCATAACAGCCATTGCTAATTTTTCTGATTATGGTACGCCATTTTATTTACAGTTAACTGAGTTTACGCAGCGAGATGCTTCCGGTTTGCAAATAGCACGTTCGCCAGGGAAAAATATTGTTTATACAGGTAGCATACTATTGATTATTGGTATATTCATGATGTTTTACATTGCGCAACAACGTTTTTGGTTAATGATTGTTAAAGAAAAAGAGACAAATAAGTTAGAAGTGATTTTTGCAGGCAGTACGAATAGAAATGAATTTAGTTTTAATAAACGTTATCTAGAGTTTGAATCACAATTAATTAAATTATTAGGCAGTGACTAATAATTTTTATAAAAATGCAGGCATATTGATATGAACGAAAACACGCTTCCTCCACAATTTCGAACCAAGAATTGGCTTAAAGATTTAAATTTTTTCGACTGGCTTTTTGCTATTGCTGTTTTAGTTGGAGCAATCTATGCCTATATGCAATATTCGAGTTATATGGACGAATACGAAGTGGGTATTTTATTTGGTTCAGCTCTTTCATTTATTGGTTTAGGTTGGGGTTGGAAACCATCAAGAATGTTATTTATTATGGTTGTCGCTTTAAGTTTGTTTGCCATTAGTATTTATAATCCAGCAATGCAGATGCTCGCAGAAAAAGGCTTTACTGGTCAAACAGCCATTGATTTATTGGTTAATGACAAAGAGCAATCAAAATTCTTTTTGAAATTTTTAGTATCAAGCACATCAGCAACAATGTGGATGAGTGCATTGTTTTTTATGGCAACGATTACTTATTTTGTAGAGCTATTTGGACGTAGTGACTTTGCCGGTAAGGTTGCCAGTGCAATGGTTTGGTCTGCGATTACGATGGGCTTAGTGGGTTTAATGGTTCGGTGGTTTGAGTCTTATCTTGTCGGTGCCGATGTTGGCCATATACCGGTTAGTAATTTATACGAAGTTTTTATTTTATTCGCCATTATAACCGCGATGATTTATATGTATTACGAAGCGAAATATGAAACACGCGCAATGGGCGGTTTCGTTATGCTTGTTATTTCCGCTTCTATTGGTTTTTTGCTTTGGTATCATTTTGAAAAAGGTGCGTCGGAAATTAAACCGCTGGTACCGGCTTTACAAAGTTACTGGATGAAAATACATGTACCTGCGAACTTTGTTGGTTATGGTGCTTTTGCATTAGCATCAATGATTGGCGTGGCATATTTAATTAAAGAACGCGCTTTGAAGAAAAATCCTGCTGGTTTACTTGCAATACGTTTGCCAGCAACTGATATTCTTGATGATGTTATGTATAAGTCGATAGCCTTGGGTTTCGCCTTTTTTACTATTGCTACTGTTCTAGGAGCCATGTGGGCAGCGGAAGCATGGGGTGGTTATTGGTCTTGGGATCCAAAAGAAACTTGGGCATTAATTGTATGGTTAAATTATGCGGCGTGGCTACATATGCGTTTTACAAAAGGCTGGCGTGGTACGCCGATGGCATGGTGGGCGATTATAGGTTTATTTGTTACGACCTTTGCATTTCTAGGTGTTAATATATTTTTATCTGGTTTACATTCTTATGGTGAGCTGTAACTCGATTGGGTTGCTTACTTATAGATACAGATCATATTATTAAATATTATTTCATTTTATAGTTGAACCCATTACTGAGTTTATGGACTAAATGAAAGAAAATTAAGGAGTTGTCCGTGTTTAATCGTTTAAAAAAATATACTTGTATAGCATCATTGTTCTTAATGGCAAGTGTTCCAGTGTCTGCACAAGCTGAAGAATATGCTGAGGGTATTGAATACTTAAAAATTAATCCCGCTGTCTATACATCGGTTGAAAAAGGCCAGGTAGAAGTTGTCGAATTGTTTTGGTATATGTGTCCTCATTGTTTCAGATTTGAACCTGTTATTAGCAAGTGGAAAGAAACGAAACCTAAAAATGTTGTTTTTAAACGTGTTCCCGCTATTTTCAATCCTCGATGGAAATTTTTTGCAAAAGTGTATTACACAAATCAGTTATTAGGTATTGAAGAAAAGATTCACGAGCCATTATTTAAAGCGCTACACGAAAAACGTGCACGATTAGGTAATGAAGCGGCAATAGCGAATTTTGTTGAACAAAATGCAGGGATTAAAAAACAAAAATTTATGGAAGTTTTTAATTCCTTTAGTGTCGATACTAAGGTTCGAAAAGCAGAAGACCTAAGCAAGCGATATCAGGCACAAGGTGTTCCATCGCTTGTTGTTAATGGTAAATGGCGTACTGGTGGTACTATCGCGGGTGGCCATGAAGGTATGATTAAAGTACTGGATCAATTGATCAAGCTTGAATCGAAGTAAAAATAAGAAATAGGTAGAGGGGCTATAAGGGCTATCGAGAACGTTAATATTTAAAGGTATTTCCTAAAAAGCCGATATTCTTTAATTCATATACAGAGAGTGACTGAATGAAAGCGGCTGAGTTATTTGTAAAATGCCTTGAAAATGAAGGGGTTGAGTACATTTTTGGAATTCCGGGAGAGGAAAACCTGGATGTTATGGACGCCCTCTTAGAGTCTTCAATTAAATTTGTTACCGTGCGCCATGAACAAGGCGCAGCCTTTATGGCTGATGTTTATGGGCGTTTAACAGGTAAAGCTGGCGTCTGCTTAGCAACACTAGGACCGGGCGCAACGAATCTGGTGACGGGCGTCGCCGACGCCAATCTAGATCATGCTCCTCTGGTTGCGATTGCAGGTCAGGCGAGTACCCATCGTTTACACAAAGAATCTCATCAAGTGCTTGATTTGGAGCTTATGTTCCAACCTATTACAAAATATTCATCTCGTATTTTGTCACCCAACGTGATTACTGAAGTTGTACGTAAAGCGTTTAAGCTTGCTCAAACTGAAAAAACGGGTGCAGCTTTTATCGAGTTCCCCGAAAATATTGCCGAGATGGATGTGGATGATTCACCGATAGACACTAAAAACCCTCACCCGCCTGAGCCGTCTAGTCGAAAAGTTGAGGCGGCTGCTAAAATGATATCGGAAGCTGAAAACCCAATTATTCTTGCTGGTAACGGTGTGATCCGTAGTGGCGCCTGCAAAGAACTTAGTGATTTTGCCGAAAAATTACAAATTCCGGTGGCGAATACTTTTATGGCAAAGGGTGTGATTCCCTTTAAACATCCTATGGCGCTGGGCAGCGCGGGGTTGCAGGCTAATGATTATGTCAGCTGTGGATTTGGTAAAGCCGATTTAATTATTTGTATTGGTTATGACTTGGTTGAATACCATCCCTATCTTTGGCATCCAACGAAAGATAGAAATATTATACATATCGATCAAAATCATGCCGAAGTCGATGCTTACTACTCGGTTGATATCGGTGTGGTGGGGGATATTACCCACTCATTACCGCGTATTGCAAAACGGGCAACGCCGGCAAGTGGTAACGCGATGCACGCTTTGCGTGATGCGCTTGTTGAGGATATGAATCAACATAAAGACGATTGTTCAGTTCCTGTTAAACCCCAAAAAATAATTTGGGATTTACGAACGGCGATGGGGCTAGAAGATATTGCGATTAGTGATGTGGGTGCACACAAAATGTGGATGTCGCGTATGTTTCGTTGTGAGCATCCAAATACCTGTTTAATCTCAAATGGTTTTGCGAGCATGGGTATTGCTGTTCCCGGTGCCATCGCTGCGAAGCTCGTTCACCCTGAGAAAAAAGTGGTGGCGGTAACCGGCGATGCAGGATTCTTAATGAACTCTCAAGAGATTGAAACGGCAATGCGTTTAGGTACAGCCATTGTTATTTTAATTTGGACTGATAACGCCTATGGTTTAATTGAGTGGAAACAAATGAGTCAATTTAAGCGTACATCAAATATTGAGTTTACCAATCCCGATTTTGTTAAATATGCAGAATCATTTGGTGCAAAAGGCTACCGTATTGAAAAAGGTGAAGAGCTGTTACCAACATTACAAAAAGCATTAGCCGATAATACCGTGAGCATTATTGATTGCCCAGTGGACTATAGTGAAAATTTAAAATTAACCAATAAATTAGGTGAGATGGTCTGTCCAATTTAATTGGCTGGCATTTAAAATGATTATAGAAAAAAATATCCTTAAAGTGATGAGTTATAACGTGCAAGTCGGCATTACTACGGATAAACCTCATCATTATTTATTGCATAGTTGGAAGCATTTAATCCCACATACTTTTCGACTAACAAATTTAGTTCGTATTGCTGATTTGATGCATGAGTATGACATTGTTGGATTACAAGAAATTGATGGCGGTAGTATTCGTAGTAATTTTATTAATCTGGCGGAGTTTCTTGCAGAGCGAGCAAAATTTCCTTTTTGGTATCACCAAGTTAATCGCAATTTAGGAAAGATTGCCAAACATGCCAGTGGCCTATTAAGTCGCTATCAACCTGACGAAGTAACGGATATTCGATTACCGGGTTTTGTACCTGGTCGGCGTGCAATTATGGCTCGCTATGGAGAAGGTGAATCCGCTCTAACAATATTTGTATTACATCTTGCGTTAAGTAAGCGTGCACGTTTAAGTCAGCTTGATTATATAAGTGATTTTGTTAATGACTCGGCTCATGCGATATTAATGGGAGATTTAAATTGCATTGCAAATAGCGACGAAATGAAGCTGTTATTTCATAAAACAAATTTAATACGTTCTGAAACGGAGTGTCATACTTTTCCAAGTTGGCGACCACATCAACCTATTGATCATATTTTAGTAACACCAAAACTTAAAGTATTAAGCGTTAAGGCTTTAACCAACACTTATTCCGATCATTTGCCAATTGTTATGGATATTGAATTACCAAAGGGATTGGAATTAAAAGAAATTGCTTTTCAAAAAGCTAAGCTTAGTGTAGGTCTTTAGCAAATGGTTTTTGGAAAAAAATCAAAAGATGATGATACTTCATCTAATCAATGGAAAAAGAAGTATTACGATAGCCTTGATGATATAGAACACAAAGAAGAAGAATGGCATCAAGTTGAAAAGCTATTGCGTAATGCCGTTGTGCGCATAAGTTTAGCTTCTGATCCCTCGCAGGAACGGCTCACTAAATTACTCAACGCACTTCGTGACGATATTCGAAATGGTAAGAATAGTTTAAATCTTAAAGTACAACTAGATAAAATAATTGCAGTGATTCGTGATTTAGATACCATTGACGAAACTCCAGCACAAAGCGAATATTCAGCAAAAGAACTTGTTAATGAATGTATTGAACGAATTCAATGGACTGAACGTGCGCAAAAATTTAAACGCGGCTTATCTAGGCAATTTAATAATATAAAAGAAAATGAAGTACAGCAGTTTATACATTCCTTTACTAAGCTCTTAAATCAAGAATTACTTTGGTATGACGAAGAGGTTAAAGCGAGTGCAAAACAAAATTCAAGTCCACCTTACTCTGAGCTAGATAAAGAAACATTAGTGGATAAAAACTCGCCTGAATCTAACATAGAAAAGATAGTTCAAGATAAAAAAGACGTTACGAATGACTTACCTTTAATAGATGAAGCAGAATCTATCATTGAATATCCTGCTATTTTATTAACGCTGCTTAAAAAGATTCCTAGTGATTTACTTGACTCGACAAAAATACGTAAATTACAACTAAAAGCTGCGTCAAGTAAAACACGGCAAGATGCCATTGATGCAATTGATCTGATAACGAGTAGTTTTATTGTTAATAGCTCTGAAAATGATGCGACCCCCGATATTTCAAAACAAGCAGTTCAGTTGCTTATAGAATTTTTAGAATTAGTTACTTTACCTGATAGCTTAAGTCCGCAAGCTGAAGAGATACGTCAAACCTTAATATCAGAACCCGATCAGCTAAAAGAATGTTTAAATCAAACGGTAGAGTTAGTGATGACTTTACAGTTAGAACTTAAACATGAACGTAAAGAATTAGAAATATTTTTATCTGAATTGAGTTCAAGATTACAGGAGATTGATGATGAAGTTAAAAAATTATCAGGGATATCAACGATAAGAGCAGAAAATCTAGAGCAAGCATCCACAAATTTAAATGACACAGCGGATAGTATAGATAAATTTCTAAATGAAGAAATGAACATTAACACACTCAAAGATAGCGTGAAATCGCACGTTATTATGATTCGTCATCATATGGATACTTTTACCAGTGAAGATAATACACAGCAAAAATATTCAGATAAGGTTGTTCATCAGCTCGCAAAAGAATTAATGGCCGTAAAAGCAGAAGCAGAAAGGTTACGTGCCGAGTTAGAACAGAAAAGATTACAGGCAACACATGATACGTTAACAAGAATACCTAATCGATTAGCATACGATGAATGGATAGAACAAGAACATGATCGATATGTAAAATACGATACCCCCTTTGTATTAATGGTTTGGGATGTTGATTTCTTTAAAAGGGTAAATGACGAGTTTGGGCATCAAGCTGGTGATAAGGTTTTACGTATTGTTGCTCAAATGCTGGCTGAAAATATTCGCGATGCAGACTTCGTGGCTCGATATGGTGGTGAAGAATTTGTTGTTGTTTTACCAGGTACAACACTAGATGCTGCAATGAAAGTAGCTAATAAAATACGATTAGCGATTGAAGCTTGTGCATTTCATTTTAGAGATAAGCCGGTGAAGGTAACGGCATCTGCAGGCGTTACAGAAATACGTGAAAATGAAACGGTGAAAATGTTGTTTGATCGAGCAGATCAAGCTTTATATAAAGCAAAAGAAAGTGGACGCAATATCTG
>Ga0316209_1001890_pt1 | contig 19019 bp, 24 predicted proteins | sample 6monopyrite_MG_FD_204945 | JGI IMG/M metagenome (GOLD analysis project Ga0316209, IMG submission 204945) | Microbial mat bacterial communities from mineral coupon in-situ incubated in ocean water Damariscotta River, Maine, United States -... | ecosystem: Environmental > Aquatic > Marine >...
AAACGAAGACCCAAGCCGTTCCAGCTTTTAACGGCCCCACGCCATGAAATGAAAGTGATAAATCACAGGAGTAAATACCGTGCTAAAGGTGCTTAACTTAGTGCCATTCGGGACAGAGCGCCAAAAAACGGCGGTCTTTCCCCGATGGATATGTGTCTACACAATCAGACTCCCCCTCTTTTTCTAAGCGGGGATTTAAATATAATTCATCTATTAAACCGAAATTAATTAACCCCCTTAAAGAGAAAAACCATGACCAAAGAAACCCGCGACGAAGAATTCTGGCAAATAACCGATGATTTCATCAAACTCGCAAACGACCAGTGCGACAAGCACAAAAACGGCAAAGTCAGCACCTCAATTTTATTTTCAGCCGCCCGCTTTAATTCATTTATGTATGCGGCCACCGCTAAAAACTTAAGTGATTTTCAAAAAGATAAAGCCATGGCGATTGAATATTTAACAGAACAGTATAAAAAAGTGTTAACTGAAAATCTGGATGATTATGAGAAAAATTATAAGGATTATCTGAAGTAAGGAAATAGAATATCAAGGGGTCGGACGGATGCAGAACAATGAAGGAAAACGGTGCTAAATGTTCTTTTTGAGGCGGTAAAAGAGATTTCTCCAGCAGATTTCAATTTAGGGATGGTAGTTGGCATTATAACTTCCCTGTTAAGTTTATTGTTGTCTAAAATTATATGATATATCATAAATCAGGTTCATTCAAACTATAATAAATAAAGGATATATACCGCTATTATGTCTCATTTCAGATCTCTTATAATTCTCCTGACTTTCTTTTTTCTTTCATGTAATTCAAATGCGGATAGCTAAAAGGTAATCAATGTTGCGAGTAATGACGTATTAAATGTAAGGAATGAAGCCACATCAAAGTCATCCTTGTTGGCGCTTTAGAATATAATGCAGCTAACATTGTTTTAACAGGTAAAGAATTTAAAAAATAAAAATATATTTGGGTAGAAATTAAACATAATAAAATAGTCGGCTGGGTCAATTCGAAATATATAGAAAAACAAACATCCCCGGCTGCAAAATTTCAGGTTGAAAAATCCCAGGTTGAAAAATCCCAGGCGCAAGTGCTTGGAAAACTAACGTGCAATGGTAGTGAACCAGACTGGTTTTTGTTATTTGACCCGATTAATAAAACGCTGGAGTTTGAATCGATTTCATTTGAAAAACAGTTTTTCGCTTCTCAGGAAATAAAACAATCTAAAAACAATACTAACAAGTAGTTTGTTAATGCAAAGTCAAATAGCAGTAATGAAAAATTAAGTATTTCATTAATTGAAACAAATCAGTGCAGCGATGATGTGTCAGATTTTATATACAAATATGCCATTAATATAAATGGAGAAAATAATGGTGTTTATAGCGGATGTTGTAACAGGATTGAGTGTAAGCAGTAACATAAGTAAGTGTAAATAATCGAATCTGAATCTTTGATTGATAGAAAAAGTTAATTAACTTTAGTGGATGTCTCAACTAGTTTCAACCTTGAAGCCGAATAGAAAACAAAAATTGATTACAAAATTTCCCGCACAAGATTTGTGATCACCATCCTCGACTGATTACCTTCGTGTAGAGTCTCTACTTCCATACTGAATCTGCACAGCTCGCCCGCGGGCGTCAACACGCTGAGATCGTTAATATCCGCGGCGGATTTCATGCGATGTCGCACATATTGCGGGCCGTACTTTCGCGCGGGCAAATGCGCATTGATTAACGCTTCGATATTTGAAGCGCCCTGGATGTCACCGAAAGGTGAAGCCGTTGACCACAGCGCATCTGGATGAAACAGGCTGGCCGCACCAGCGCCATCTCGCCTGTCTACACAATCGAGAAACCGCATCAAAAGCAATCGCCTGGAGTTTCGCGCGGCATAGCTGGTGTGAAGTAATTCATGTGCCTGAACGGAATTCGGTTCTTTCAGTTCTTTGGCATACAGTTTTTGAACGTCCTGATTTTCATACGAGCGCCGTCGCGATGCATGCTTGTCCATTTCGTAAATGGCCTGCATGCGCTTTTCCAGCACCAGAGGATCCAGTGATTTGGGTTCGCCACCACCCCCCAGGCAGCCACCAACACAGGCCATGACCTCAATCGCGATGTACTCATCTCGCCATGTTTCTGACTTTAGCATGCGTTGCGCTGCTGCGATGCCATTGCATATGGCGACCTTGCCTACGCCGGGAATCTCGGCGGTTTTCACTGCCTTGTCTACGCCGCGCAGTTGATGCCACTCCAGTGGAAGCGAGAATTCTTTGCCGATGAAATGCGATGCAGTTCGCACAACCGCTTCCATGACGCCGCCCGAAGCGCCGAAAATCTGTCCAGCGCCCGTACTTTCACCCAGCGGATTATCAAAATCACCCGCTTCCGACAAAGCACCAAATGCAATACCGCGCGCCCTTATCATTCTGGCCAGCTCGCGCGTGGTGAGAACATGGTCTATATCACCCGATACACCAGGGCGTACTGCCTCATCTTTCTTGGCGGTGCAGGGCATCACACTAACAACGTAGGGTTCTGTCTTACCCGCTGCGAATTCTGGACCGAGTGCACGTGCGAAGGCCCCCCGTTTGGTGAGTGCGCCATGCATTTGCTGGGGTGATTTAGTTGTACTCAGGTGTGGCAGAAGATCGGGGCGGTTAATCTCAACCCAGTTCACCCATCCTGGGCAGCAGGACGTAAAAAGCGGTAAGCTCTTCTGCTGGTCATCCTGATATTTAAGGCGCGTCAGCAACTCTGTTCCTTCTTCCATGATCGTCAAATCAGCTGCAAAATTGGTATCAAAGACGTAATCAAAACCCAGCTGTCTCAGGGCATTAATCAGTCTGCCGGTGCTCACGGTACCGGCTTTCATGCCGAACTCTTCACTAATGGCAATGCGTGTTGCAGGCGCAACCTGTACGGCAGATACACGTCTACGTGCATCAAGAATATGAAGAACATCGTGCCAGTGTGGCGTCTCGATCAAAGCGCCGACGGGGCACACAAGCGTGCACTGGCCGCAGGAGATACAGTGGGTGTCCGCCAGGGATTGATCGAAAACGGTTACCGGCAAGCGGGCTGATCCACGCTCGGCAAATCCGATGATGTTTTGTTGTTGTCCCGCATCACCACATGCCTCAACACACAAGCCGCATTCAATACACTTTGACAGATCACGCCAGATACTTGGCGACGTGTGGTCAGTCAGATTATGTTCCGGATGTTCTACCGAGCCTATCGGAACCTTTTCCCAGCGGTCCTCCAATTGATTCTCGCTAACAAAATTCTGCAACTGGCAAGCCCCGTTGACTTCACATCGTATGCAATCGTTGGGGTGGCGTGCCAGTAGCCATTGGGCATCCGCATTACGAAATTCCTGTAGATCTCTGGAATCCGTTTCTACAATATCACCGTCCTTTGCCCGGGTGGCACAGGCAGGTACTGGCCGAACTTCACCATCAACATTCACTAGACACAGTCGACAAACCGCATGCGATGGCAAACGAGGATAGTGACAGAGCGTGGGGATATGCACGCCAGCTTCCCGGGCCGCATCGAGTAATGTCGAGTCATTTTTCAACTCGACAGATCTACCATTAATAGTTAGCTTGATCATTTACACGAAACCGAAAAAATAATTTTGTTGTGCCTTTATTCATTTGCATTTGGTTTTACGCCACAGTCGCTTGTTATATGCTTTCAATAGTCACATGATTTTTATTAGTAATTTTCACTATAACTGGGTTACCTGAATTATTACATTTATAAATATTATGTTTAAGTAAATCACACGCTTTTTCAAAAAAAATTATGTCTTTTGGGCTGAAATTCAGCTCTACAAAGATGTTAGGTTCATCCACTCTGTGATGCTCATTAATATTGTAAGCGCTTTTAGGAATAAATGAAGGTACCCAACCTCTTGCAATAAGGCCAGACTCTACAACTGACTGATAATTCTCAAAACTATTTGATTCTCTTTCGCTCAGGGTTAAATAAGCAACGGCACCAATGCTGATAAGAATAGTTAAGAATATGATGATGACAAGTGTTTTCATTTTTTTTGATTTGCATATCAAATTTAGTTAAGCCGCATAAAATTCAAGGTGGTGTTTGAACAATAAACCGCAACAATAAACCGGATATCCACAATATAAAAAAATTAGATTCTATCTACGGTTTTTATATCGCACTTTTAAGGTGGCTGTCCTGCTTGTTTTTTTTAATTAAAATGTTTTAAACTGGGTCTAGGCTGGGTGTCATATATATTTAATTTCAATTGATATTTGACATAAAGCTCAACTGGTAAGCTAAATATATAGCTTGCACGATTATTTGCTTATTTCATAATGACTAGATTTTAAACAACAGACACCCTGCGCATATTTCGTGAGGTATGCGCACAGCATTCTACATGACAGACTTATAATGTCTCGATTTAAACCTTATTTAATGCTGCTGGGTAGAGGCCTCTAGCACACAACATGCTAAATCATGCGAATTACGTGCAAGGTCATCTACTGACAATAAGCCCACCATTGTATCGTTATGGTCTATCACAGCTAAACGACGAACGTGGTTACTAATCATTAAATTTGACGCAGCAGTGACATCCTGATCATCAAAACAGGTGGTCACATTTTTTGTCATGACTTCTTCTACTTTGGTCCAGCCAGCACCTCGTCCTGTCGCGATGACTTTGCAGCATATATCTCGATCTGTAATCATACCAATGAGTTTATTATCATGGATAACGGGTAATACACCAATATGCAGATCATGCATCATATGAGCGGCTTCTTTTGTTGATGCAGTGGGAGAGATGTTTGCTACGTTAGTGCTCATTATGTCTTTGATTTTCATTTTATTACTCCTAATATTTCATCAGGTTAACTATTAATTTATGTGTTAATGAATCGCCTGCGAATGCGCCAGAATAGTGCCTGCAAGTTCACGCGAAACGTGTGCTAAATCATCAATAGAAATAATTCCTGAAATTGATTCAGCGTCATCCAAAACAGCAAGGCGACGAATATTATGAAGTTTCATGATTTCTGCAGCTTCATAGATATCCTGGTTTTCATTACATGTGAATACCTCTTTACTCATAACTTTTTGTACATCTGTAGATTGTGGGTCGCGACCGATGGCAATAGCATACACACTAATATCACGGTCAGTAATGATACCAACGAGTTTGCCATCATCGACAACAGGTAGTGCGCCGACATTAAGATTACTTAATGCTCTAGCAGTTGCTCTTAAAGATGAAGTAGGTTTGATGGTTTCGACCTTTGTTGACATTATTTCTTGAACTTTCATGGTCATCTCCTTATAGCGTTAGTAATTGTTACATTGATAAGTTAATTGTTGTTGCGTCACATTGATAATGTATATAAACAACACTTACCTATCTGTATAGCTTAATGCGCTAATGAGTATGTTGTTCTTTATCAATTAAACTCGGTATACATCAATGCTTTAACCAGTAATTTGAGTTATTTCAATTGGCTGATTTTCAAGGGAGAAAGCGTTAGATTTAAGGCTTTAAGTTTTTGGTGTGTTTCGGGTAGTATCACGATATAAACGACTAATATCAGATATACAAAATTTATCAGTTATGAGGTGGAACGCTTACTTATAGTAAAAACTTAGTAATAATAAAGTGGGGTATTTATCAAGACTGATGATTTCTCTATTGGTGCCTGGTGAGGTGAAGCAGCTTAATGATGGGGGGTTTGATATTTTGTAAGTTTACATTTTCAGTGCTCATCTAATAATTTAGTTATTTTTTCTTTGTCGTTAAAATCAGTTATTTTTAATACAGCTTTATTGTTCTTAATTAAAATTAAGGTAGGTAAATCTTTTACTAAATATTGATGAAATAAGCGATTACTTTTATCTATTTCGAGAGGGTGTGTTATAGCATATTTTTTCCTATAGTCCGACAGGTCTTTATCACCCGTCCATAATCTTGATGCCACTCCATGCCAAACAATATTTGGGTATTGTATCGAAAAGCTATTCACGCTTTCCTGTGCAGCGGTGCAATTTTTAGAAATTTCAGGATGACTCTCCTTGAAATACCAATCACACCATGTTGCTGTAAAAAATAGCGCATGAGTTTCCCTATCATCCGTTGCCAGCTTTATATCTAATTCACTTTCTGACAAAAGACTAATATCAAGTAAATCCACAGGTTTAGATTTAGATACCAGCGAAAGTTTATTATCAAGAGATTTACTTGCTTCATGTCCTTGCCCGCCTGCATGGCCTATATCGATTTAAATCCCATACACGCAAACATGGCAACCTCACCCGAAACTTCAGAACACAGTTCCATAAAACAACGCATTGTACGCGCAAAAAAAAGCAAGCAACCCAATGCATTAAACCAACAGCCACAGCAATTACACCCGTTTGCGGGCAACCCCAGAAAAAACAGGCCGAAGGGTCTTCCTTTTAAACTCACCGATTATATCGGTAAGGTGGTGTGGGGAGGACTGACTAGAAGTCAGCCCTTACCCTTTCCGGATTTAGGTGATTTTAGTTGAGCTTGCATCCGCTGCCAGAAAATGTACCTGATAAATTTTCTACTGAATCATTCCATGTACCACTAAGAGCACCAGTTTCAGTGTTAAGTGTTCCAGTAATTGCTGTCTCATCAGAGGCCGTTGCTGTTAAAGTGGTTCCTGAAACAGTACCACTTACCGTAAGCAACTCATCACCTGCAACACTATAGGCAATGCCGGTTACATTATTAGATTCATTGACATCAAAGGAAAATAATCCGAAGTCATTACCGATATAGTTGCCAGTAAAACGATATTGCGCATCTAATGCACCGCCTATTCTTGAACCTGAAAAACTACCGTTAATTGAAAAGAAAGTATTCTGCCATGACCCTGCCACTTCCGTTACAGAAGTAAACTGACCGCTAAATGTAGATCCTGCCTCTGTATCTCCACTTACAAACGCAACATTTTGGTCCAAGCTAATTGGAGATGTACCACTAAGGCCGATATACTCATCATCTGGAACACTATATGAGACACCAACCACATTACCATTAGATGCATCTATCAAAAATCCGAAATTTCCATTGTCGCCGCCTGAATATGTTCCCTTATATGCACCCGCATATGAACAGAGCAATGTTGCCTCTAAATGTGCCCGCGCTGTACTAGCATCTGGCAAGGTATGTACTCCAGCATCTGCTGAGGCTGCATCAGAAATAATAGACGTTAACTCCGCAGCTAAATCGGCCACACTGAAATCAACCAGCGACCAGGTTTCTGCAATTGCTTGAACAGATGCCGAAATATTTATACCATTAGATGGATCACCATCATCATCTAGCATCATTAGAAAGCGCACAATATTCTGTACTTCAACAGAGGTAGAACTGCCTCCTGGCACCAAATCAATTGGAGTAACAACAGGTTTACCATTAGCGCTTCCTATGGTTACTCCTCCGATGGTAAATGTAACAGTATTCCCCACCTCATAGGTAAAACTACCATCTGAGCCAGTGATGCCAGATTGACCACCTGATACATAGCTGATGCCTGCTGTATTACTGTCTTTGAATTGACCTGTTGCTGTAGTAACTCCCCCAGTATCACTAGAACCGCCCCCACAAGCTGAGACAGTAAGTGCAACTGAAATTGCAATTATTGATTTTTTGAACATTGTCATCCCCTTTCTTTTTGTGAATAATGCAGATTAATTCCGCGTCTAACGAGGTTACGAAAAGCCCATAATCCACTATGAGTTTTTCATTCCTCAAATTTTTAATTAATTTCAGCTATCTGTGATTTTTTTAGAATCATCAGATTCCTGTTTTGATATTATTGAGGTATAGCGTTTATCTTGCAATAATATTCGTGTGTGTTTATGCGGTTATTTAAGTTCTCGCTCTATCAGCCCCGTATGCCGCTAATTTCCCATAATTTTTTATCTTTTCTATGTTGCGTACTAAACAAAAAAAATTTCAATTGGCACGGTACTTTTTCTTTTCCGCGTAAACTAAATTTTGTCAATCTTTTGTTGGATAGATCTCCAAATACAGGTGCTATGACAGACATTCAATGGACGTATATTGCTTTTCCTATATCACTATCAATCCGTCCTTTCATCCAGTCGGTAAAGGTAGGGTCTCGTTTTGATTCATTTACAAACCATACTTGTCGACCCGTTCCATTTACCTTTCTGGAAGATTCTGGATTACGCATAATAGGACACCCAGAATACCATTAATTTAGGTATGCGTTGATTTGAGATTTTTTAAAGCTGGGTGTCCATGTTAGTTATGTTAGTTAAACTGGTTGTCTATGCTAGTTTGTCCGGTTATTTTCCTGCGTGACGCCGAGTCTGGAAAAATTTAGCTCTGGATTTTTGATATACGTCAAAGCGTTGTATATCTATTGATACTCAAGCCTGATAGATTGTTACTATGTATATAGAAATACTAATATATTTGAGGAGCATAAGATGTCACGTCATATAGCAACTTTTATCTTATTACCATTTATAATGGTGCTTGCCTCTGGTTGTAGTAAAGAGGTCAGTTTTGCCCGGGATATTCAGCCAATTTTGAAGGATCATTGCTTAGAATGTCATATTAAGGGTGAAGAAGGCTATGAGAAAAGCGGCCTTAGCATGGAAAGTTATGCCGATCTAATGAAGGGGACTAAATTTGGCCCTGTGATAGTAGCGGGAGACAGCCTTTCAAGCACGCTATCGCGATTGATTGCGCATAAGGCAGACAAGACTATAAACATGCCTCATGACAAGAATCAGATCCCGCTTGATAAAATTAATTTGTTTGACAGCTGGATCGATCAGGGTGCCAAAAATAATTAAAGCTATAAACAGAGGTAAATATCAGGTTATTAAGTAACAGGGTTAATTTAATCCGGTTATTTAATAACCGGCCTCAAAATTTTAATGCCCTGTTGAATAAAAACAGCAGTTGGGGATTTACGCTGGTTTGAATTTGCCATTCGTGGCATTCATATATAAATTATTGCCCCGTAATAATTGCCCTGTGCTTTCTTACATTTCACTAATAACCCTGGCAAAATCCTCGACCTGTTCCCAATTAGTAAAATCAGTAACCGTATCAAGCCTGGTTGGGCCATGTGTAATATACATTATTAGACGTATCATCATGCGATCAAAAAAACGGTATTTCTGATAATCTATTTCCCCAGCGAACACAGCTAGCACAGCAGGCCGCCATGGCACTTGTTTTAGAAATTTCTGCATATATGGATTGGTATCAGGCTGGTTCTTGTCAGGCTTTCTGGCAACGACATTAACAGAAAAAAAGGCAGCCGGTTTATTTTGCAGAATATCTTTATTCCGCGTTACAAAATCCAAAACTTTTTTATTGTGTTTCCCATAGCGAATTCTCGCGCCAATAACAATCTTATCAAATAGCTCAGGTTGTACAGGCGCTTCGTCATCAATGGAAAAAAGTTTGACATAATGGCCCTGCTGTTCAATTATCCACCGTATTTTCTGGCATATTTTTTTGGTGTGCCCGTCAGTAGTCGAATAAATGATAAGGATATTTGCCATTTCAGATATCTGCCAATTTCATATAATTAAGTGTAATACAATCCGTGCGATGAAGCATCTTGATAAATACTTTGTTAGTTAAGTAGCACTCGTTAAAACCTTAGGTTGGGTGTCTTTATAATATTATCTCAGTTGAAGGTAGCTTTGCCCAAAATCATGTGCCAGTGCCAGGAGCGGTATGGTTATTTGGTACAGGTTTGTTAAGTCTGGGTGCTTTTTCGCGTAGGCGACGTGCTACTGGTAAATAAACGTAACTAGTGGGGGCAGAGCAAAAAGTGGGCTCCTTCTCCGCGTTATGTAAACCTACGTAAAGCAAGCGTACGAGTTGTCGTTTATGTAAATAATAAATCAAGCGGAGTTAATTTATGGCCAGAAAACCGAGGTTCAATCTCGTTGGAGGCCGCAGCACATGATACAACAATACACCGGACACCCAGAATAACAAAAGAACGAGATTTCGATTAAAGGGGCGCCCCCTTTAATTGTCGTTTAACTTTTGTCTCATATTATTTTTGTTATTCGATCAACAAGGCTGATTGCAAGCGTCAAATAGCAAGTGGAAATAACAGTGTTATTTTCTTTACAAGCATTTAAATCTTCTAGAGGTTTGATAGTTGGGCTTCTATAGTCAATAGGGATGCTTTTTATTGCTTGCTCAAGGTTCTTGCTAAGTTTTTCATCCGCTCCTTCAGCTGAATTACAGGATGACCAATAAGCCTCTGCAGCCTTTCTTATAGCTAAAGTACGACCATGACTAATTATTTTTTCAAATGCGTCTACAGCCTATTTATTTCCTTTCATCTCGTATCCTTTAATTAATTATATACACATAATGCTGCAAATCACCAGCGTCAAAAAGCAGAGCGCAGCGATATTTTTTGACGTCCGAGTGCATTTGTCTTGTTAGGCAATTATTGCGTTTCCCTTAACAGTGTAGCAAATGCTCTGGGTTGCTCCAAATTTGGAAAGTGGCCGCAACCATCAAATTCAAGTATTTCACGATGAGGCACATGTTCACGAAAGCTCTCAAATTTTGTATTCTTATGAGACCAGTCTTTATTGCCCCATACCATCGTGGTTGGAACCTCTATACCGTTTAGCTCATTATCATCAACATTGCGTACACCCTGTACGATGCTTGCCAGACAAAAGCAGCCTCCCGAATGAAGAGCAGATAGAGAGAGGTTTACAAAATCTTCTTTGTACTGACTATCTTTTGGCAGGGCCATGTCGTACCATATTGAAGCCATCTTTTTAGACATAATCGCATTAATAGTTTGACCTATATAGGGGATCTGAATTGGTTTTGGAACGTTGCGTTTTGTCCATTGATTTTTCATTTCATGTATTGAGGGTGTTTGAGCAAGAACTAGTCTGGAAACCCGCGCCGGAAAGTTTTTTGCCACAGCAATAGCAATAAAACTGTTAGAGCAAGAAAAGGAGAGTATTGCTCTTTCGATCTTAAGTGCATCCAGCACAGAAATGATAACCTTTGTATTTTTCTCAAGCCCAAAGTCATAACTTAATTTTGGATAAGAATAACCGAGACCCGGCATATCGAAACATATAACCCTGAAACAGGGCCGCAATTCGTTGATTAAAGTCTCGAAGTGCTCAATGACGCATGGCCCATCAGGGACCATGACTAAAGTGGGTTTATTGCCTCCAGTAGCGCCTCCGGTATCCTTAACCCTGATCTTGCCAGCATCTGTGTCGAGCATATAGGTGTCATCGGGCCAGTATGCGATTACTTCGCTAGACGGACTACGGAAAAAGTGTCTTATGCCATCCAAAATATGACCGTGACTCATGCATGCCTCTTCAAGGGTGTTGTTTAACGGTTGAGCTAACTGACGGTGTGTTTTTTATATCGGTCAAGTTGAGTGAATGATTATGTGTCTTATGCTTCACTCATAAATCCTCGATTCCACGCGACTGAAGATTATTGATAATGGTTGAATCACTTCTGTTTTTGGAGGTGGCTGCTTTTATGAAAACAACCACGCCATCGATATCGCGAATCACACTCTTAAGCCGATTATTATCTTCAATAGATGCACTTATGCAAGCAAAAGCATGATCCATAAGGCTCTTGTCGTTTCGTGCGATACCGACTGCATAAGCGAGGTAACTGGCGAGCCCGTCATGATGCGAATTAATTCGTTTTGCGAAATCAGACCATGTCTTCAACCATCGCTGCCATTCGATGGCGGAAAGCTTTCGACCATCGAGATGCAAAAATAACGTTGCACTGATCAACTCATCCTGCCAGTTCCAGTCCGGCGACTTTTCTTTGCGTCTCGCTACCCTGACCGCGCGTTCGTGAAACTCCAGATAACGCTCGCACTGATAATAACAGGCAAGAAGATAGGCAATATATTCACGTTCAAGCTGAGTCAATTCAAGCGGCTCCGACTCACCGGGTACACCTTCAAATACAAGCTGGTGTGGTTCGTTGAGCACATCATTGAACGCAAATCCAAGCAGGGGCGCATGGGTTTTTATCATGATGGATATCTCGTTGGCTGTAATGTTAAATATTTAATAAACCAGATAGTACAGTAACAAAGTTTAAGCAAATTAATGAGTATGTCTATTTTCTATGTATAGTATCGTATTTTCTAATACTATGATAACTTGCCACTTTTACTAAAATAAGCTAGAACTTATAATAACCGCTATCACGCAGGTATGACGGACTGTAGTGGCACACTAAGTTGACAGTTAGAAAACACAAGGGCAGTGCTAACTGAGTGTTCTTCGCGGTATTGTTTGTCACCGGCGCCTATATTTGTTTATAATAATTCAATAATAAATACTACAACTAACTAAGGAGAGATAGATGCAGGAAAGGTTATTGACTCAGGGCGAAATAAAATTAGCAGAAAAAGTTTTTAAATCATCGATTGATTATAGTAAGGTCAAAATTCATAATAAAAAATATATATTTTTTCAGCCTGATAACAGTGGAATGACACCAAATGGCGAAATATATACACGGTGCATATCGTAGTGATTATTCAAAAGAAAGTGGACAGGTTAAAGCTTTTTTAATACATGAGCTTGTTCATGTCTGGCAATACCAGTTAAATATACTCAATCCTGTTTTAGCCGCTATTGCCGAAAATATTTCACATGCATTTGACTATGCTAAAGCATATAAATATACATTAACGGTTGATAAAGATATATTGGATTATGAAATAGAGCAACAAGCAGCAATTATTGAAGATTATTATTTAATTTATATTGCCGGTTTATTGCCTGTAAGAGGGCATATGCAAAATACGTTAAAAGAAGTAAAAAACAAGCAGTTATTGCATATGCAGCATAAGGTTCTCAGTAAATTTATTTTGAATCCAGCTTTTGCAAAACACGTAATAGAGTGTAAAAAGAAAAATTACGGACCTCCATCGCAAAGGCGTCTCAGATGCAGAAAGGTTCTGCAGTCATGAGCCCTGCAAAATCGATTAATTTATTAGCCATTTTATTTATTTCATTTTCACTTTTTGGATGTCAAGAATTTAATAAAATAAAAATTAAGCAATTCAACAATGCGTTGCATTTTGATTTTTCCTCTATGGGAGAATCTATAAAAGGGGATAAGAAATATCTTCTTTATCATATTGGTGTAAGCCAATTAAATTGCGCATCGAATTGTGTGGTTTGGGAAATGCTTAGAAAAGAAGAGTATTTCGATAGTAATGCGTACCCATTAGAAGGCAGTTATGTTGTTTATGGTGCAACGCACGATGCTATGAAATCTGTGATAGGCCCAAATGATTTATTGACGGGTGAATATTCTGTAGCTGCTAATGTGAGCCTTGTGCTAAATGATAAATTTTTAAAGTCAGAACGTTTTATAAGTAAGTTTAAGTTATTAGTGTCAGGTGAAGGGGAAGTGATATTACCTGAAAAATAAAGATTAAACTCGAGAAGGAATCATATTAGTTGTAATTTATAAATTTTAACCGACACTCTTCGTGAGTAGCAGAGACGAGATTGTTTAAAATTTCGTGTCACAATAACAAAAAAACAGATTCTATCTGGGCTTTTACTGGTTTCTTAAGGTGGTTGCCCTTTTTATTTAAATTTATGCTCGGTGACTTTTTTCTGTTTAAATAAAATAAATTGTGAATGTGGCATGGAAAGACCTGACCCCCGCCTCATGTGACCCCCGCCTCATGGCCCCCGCCTCATTCCATGACCCCACTCACTTCAGGGTAATTATTGGAAATAAAGCCATTTTTACTGGTGCTCTCAGGATAAAAGGGGAACAAAAAACCGGCTGGAAAACTGGACAGCTTCCTGCAATGTGAAAACCTCCCTGCCTTCAGTGTCATCAGAAAGCCACTTCTGGGCTGTTTCATTGTCTCTGATAAATATCATCTCCATACACAAACTATCCGCACAACATGATTCCGATTCTGCGGCCTCCCAGGCAATGCCAAAACGGACGTCACGCACTTTCTCCAGATTCTGTATCGTCTCTCCTGACATCTTTATCTTGACAGGATCACCTGTGACCCTGCAATGGGACGTAATTTGAGTTGTTTCCTTAAACATGGGGCCAATCGCCAATGCATCCAGGGCACACATAGCAAAGACCTGATGCCCGTTAACTCGAACCCTATGTTCCCGCGCACTCATGGTGAAGGGGTAGGCGCCAACGGGTTCACCGCTCTCGGAGAACGTCACCATATCGTTTGTACTCAGCACATCTACTGCTTCTGGGACATTACTAACCCATTGCGCTATTTCTTCCTTGGTGAGGATGCGCCCTCTAGTAACAAATGATCGGAGCATCTGCTGATGAAGCTCCTTAACCTGCGGGTCACATTTATTCTGGCTCTCCTTCAAAGGTAAAATACTATTTAAACGCTTTAGCGCTTTCTCAAGCTTATCGTTCACTCTCTACTCATCTCTTTAATTTTTATTTAAAGCTTCACAAAACCCGCCTGAATCGTATAAGCAGTCAAAACCCAGTAGGCCAGCGTTTACTGTAAGTTTTGTAGCATACTACAAACAGAGCTATTCAAACTACGGGTTTTTGGTCCGTGTTAAGTTACTTGTTAGATGTGTAATGCAATGCTATATTTTAAATGCGCACACTGTATGCGCATTATTATGAAGGAGTAAGTATGCAACACATATATGATGTAGATGCGCCGAAGAAAGCAACAAACCTTAGTGTAAACAGTGACTTACTGAGAAAAGCCCGTGGTTTGAAAATTAATTTATCAGCCACATTAGAGCAGGCATTGGCTTTACAGCTAAAGAGCACAGCTCGTGATGCATGGTTAAAAGAGAATAAAAATGCTATTGAAGCCCTTAACGACTTGGCCAATAAGAATGGTTTGTTTTCAGACTCATATAGAGAACTATAATGAGCCAGTATTCTTTGTACAAAAACGAAAATTTAAATTCCAAAAAAACATATCCATTTTTTGTAGATGTACAAAGTGATTTACTTGATAGTTTGAATTCGAGGGTTGTAATTCCACTGTCTTTGAATAAAGAGACTAACAATACAAACGCAAAAAAACTTTGTCCTATATTTGATATTGAGGGTAAAAATTATATTTTACTTACTCATCAAGTGACATCAGTTCCTTGTTCGTTACTTAAGAAAAACTCCGGATCACTTGAAAATTACAGATATGAAATACTTGGTGCAATTGATCTTCTTGTGACCGGCATCTAACAGTTAATTATGTGATTTGTTATTTAGAAATCTTTTCATCTTCTTTGTACCATACACCTTGATAATGTGAAGATCCATCAGGCGTGATAAATGACTGTGCGTAGATTAACTGAAATTCGCTTTTTTCATGTTTTTTGATTTTTTGAGTGAATTCTTCTAGTGATTGATTAATCCACCAAAACCACCATGATTTTTTGTGTTTTGGTGTGTCTCCAATTTTTACTCGATATTCTATTTTGTTTTTATTCCACCGACCTTCGGCCGTAGTTATTCTTTTTCCAGGATCAAAATAGGTGGAATGTTTTTCACTATTATTTAATACGTCAAAATAGTTGTCTAAATTTTCTTGTGTCATCCAGCCTGTAAAGTCAGTATTTTCTGCGCTTAAAGGAGAGGCTGTAAGTAATATAAATGCCAGTAGGAATATCTTCATTTTATTTTTCACATAACACTTTGCTAATCCGCCGCAACCGGGACGAATAATTAAAATTGTAATTACTTAAGTAGTGTAAGCCAAATGTGTAATTCAAGCCAACGGTTGTCGGTTGGTTTGAGCTACTTGGTACGCCCAGCATGGGCGTGAACTAATGAGGTAAAAGTCCTCTGTAGGAGATTCACCTGTTTATATTTTATAAACAGTATAACGACTAGCCGACGGCAACTGCAAGTCCGCGAGAAATTGTGGGAAGGGCGAAGCGCCGTGAAGCCTTGGAGCGGCTGGCATGCCCGAGTGCAAAATTGCGAGCCTACGAACAGACTAAAATCGCGGGATGTGATTTTGAACAGGCTTGCCTGGCCCGAATATGTTTAAGCAGAAGTCAGTAGAGGGTATGCGCCTACAGGGATGTCGGTGGTTGAGCAATGCAGGCGAAATTGCCTGGTAGTCAAGCACATCGTAATGGTTGGGACACGGTGAAGGCCTGAACCTAAAAGCCAGAACCTAAAGGCAGAACCTAAAGGCAGTGAGGCGTCTATTGCATCTCATCGATATTGTGCCCGACCGGGTTAGATATTATGGCGGTGTAATAAAGTAGCCAGCACTGGAATAATGAGGCGCTTATCGACCTGATTATTTTAAACACGTTCAGAAACCGCCCTGTGCGGAGCCGCATGCAGGGTGGTGGGGAGGGTTGATTAGTAGTTAGTCCTTCCCCGATTTATGTATTGATTGCACCATACATGGTAGATTTTATCATCATTAAGTCTATAGCAGATACGAAATCAATAGATATTATTATTCAAATACTCCAGGTGCTCCTAACCTGACTGTTAGAATCTCAACATCAGTTATAGCCACATGCGGACCCTGCCGAATATTAGCCGGGGTTATCCAGAATGTTCCTGTTTCGCAGCATCTACCTCCCGTTTCTACTGTACCTGAGACAACAAATACATATTCGTCTGCCGGATGAGTATGAGATTGAATTACAGTACCTTTCGACAATCGCGCGCGATGTATAGAACCTCCTGGGACTGGCTCGGCTAAGGGTACAAAGCTGACGCCGGCCATCTCTCCAAACGGTTTCCAAATAGAACTCGCTGCATCATCGAATGTTTGTTGCAACTGATCTGTCATGAACCTTCTCCTTCTTAGGGTAGATGCGATATAGTAACCTTAGGTGACTATCAAGGCAATTACAAGGGAAGAAATATATGAGTCAAAATTCCGTACCTGAAAGTAGCCATAATCGAGTAGCTAACTTAAGACAAAGGCTGCTTCGTGCATCACGGTTCGTCAATACTGCAATTGTTGACGGCCTACATCAGCGTGGATTTACTAAATTGAGTTCAACCCACACTGCACTCCTTTCTAATCTTGATCTCGAAGGAAGTAGCTTAACTATTGTTGCTAAACGTGCCGGAATGTCTAAACAGGCTATGGGCAGATTAGCAGACGAGCTTATTAGCCTAAAGTATGTCAAAAGTACCCGCAGTGAAGATGATAGACGCGCAATAAAACTTGAGTTCACACAAGCTGGGCTTAAACTAATGAATCACAGTTTCACTATTATGGAAGAACTAGAAAATCGTTGCGCTCGTCGCCTTGGAGATAAAAATTTTAAAAACTTACTTGATTCATTACAAAATATTGTAGATGATTTCGAGAATACTCCAGAGTAAAAACAAATAGTAACACCGAGTTACACATGAACTTTCCGAGACACATTGGAGTGGCTACACTATCCCGTACCTAGATGATGAATTATTATATCACCTAGAGAGGATAGAACATGGCAAACCGAAAATATGACAAACAACTTAAAAAAGATGTTATCGAAGCAGTCTTGATAGGCAACAAATCGGCTGCGCAAGTGGCACGAGAACGCGATATACCAGACTCTGCAGTATACAGCTGGATTCGAAGCTATAAAGAAACTAACGACATCGCACGACTAGCGTTGAAAAACGAGACACCAGAACAAGAGATAGCGCGTTTAAAAGCTGAGCTGTACAAGGCCAGTCAAGAGCGAGACATATTAAAAAAAGCCACAGCGTATTTTGCGAGTCTCGAGAAGTGAAATACGCGTGGATCACATCTAATCTCGAACAATTTGATTTGCAGCTCATGTGCAATGCGCTCAGTATCAAAAAAAGCAGTTATTTTAGTTGGGTGAAACTAGACCATCTAACGAAGGAGAAAAGAGTCTGCGAGACTCATCAGTTAGTTGAATCGGTATTTTATTATTTGAATGAAAATGCCGGCACGCGCGCCATTAAGGGTAATCTTTTTCACGAGAAGAACATAAAGATGAGCCGTCGCAAAATAGGTCATATTTTAACGCGTCTTGAACTGAAGGTTAAGACGCAGAAAAAGTTTAAAAAAGCCAGTACAGCGGCATCAAGTGATCCCAAAATAAAGCCTAACCAGCTTGATAGAAACTTTGTAGTAAGCTACCCCAATCAGGTTTGGGTAGGCGATATAACAGAAATAAAGACACGGCAAGGCAAACTTTATTTAGCCGCCTATATTGATCTCTATTCTCGTCGAGTCGTCGGCTTTGCAGTGGCATCACACATGCGCTCAGAGTTGACCGAGCTCGCCCTGCAGCGAGCACTGTGGAGTCGTAAGCCGCCTAAAGGGTTAATGGTTCACACTGACCAGGGGAGTCAGTTTATCAGTGACGATTATCGATCATTATTGAAAGCCTGGCATCTTAATCAAAGCATGAGTCGACGTGGCAATTGTTGGGACAATGCGGTCATTGAAAGTTTTTTTAAGACGTTTAAAACAGAAACAATTTATCAACACGATAAATTGATGAACAAACTTGAAATGAAATGGTTAGTCGATGAATTCATTGGGCACTATAACTACTATCGGCCACATAGTTTTAATCACTATTTACCACCCGTAAAGTTTGAAAAAGTACGATTAGATCAGATTAATAAAATTGACGCTAATCTAGGTACGAAATAGTGTTGACACTCCACATAATGCTTTAATAACCAGACCAAAACCCAGTAAGCTGGTGAATGTTGTAGTGATTGGTAGTGTAAATTAAAGAAACCATAGAAGCTAAGGGGGTTTGGCCTGCGTTAATTTATTTTATAGTTCACCATAGTTAAATTTTGCGAGTGAACTGCCTTTGAATATCAGACGTCAACTACCTTGGCCGATCGGCGTCAATTAACTTAGCCGCTTTTTTGATTTAATTTCATGGCTTCTTTTTTTCGATAACTATCTCCTTCTATTTTATAAATATCGGCATGGTGAACG
>Ga0316209_1001892_pt1 | contig 19015 bp, 11 predicted proteins | sample 6monopyrite_MG_FD_204945 | JGI IMG/M metagenome (GOLD analysis project Ga0316209, IMG submission 204945) | Microbial mat bacterial communities from mineral coupon in-situ incubated in ocean water Damariscotta River, Maine, United States -... | ecosystem: Environmental > Aquatic > Marine >...
AAGATCCTTTGGTTCAGACGGTCCCCCCGGTTGTTATGATGACTTTGAACACACCGAATGTTTACTTGCCATTGGTTCTAATTTACCCGAACAACATCCCATTATTTTCTGGCGTTTAAAACAAGCCCTGGAAAAACGTAAGTTCCCTGTGATAGTGGTTGATCCACGTGTCACCATGTTCGCGCAAATGGCGGATATGCATTTACCGATTACGCCGGGAACCGATTTAGTTTTATTAAATTCTTTAGCACACGTGATTTTAGATGAAGGCCTGGAAGACAGGGCTTACATTGAAGCCAACACCAATGGCGCAAAGGAGTTTGAAGACTTAGTTGCGCAATACGATCCTGTTACTGCATCAAAAATTTGTGGTATAGACGAAGATACTATACGTACCGTAGCGAGGCTATATGCTAAAGCCGGTGCAGCAATGACAATCTGGACAATGGGTATCAATCAAAGTACACATGGATCAGACGGTGTTGTTGGGATCAATAACTTAAACCTCATTACGGGCAACATAGGGAAACCCGGTGGTACAAGTTTGTCTATTACTGGCCAGTGTAATGCGATGGGGACACGTGAGTGGTCATCGTGCTCAGGATTACCGGGTTATCGCTATTTAGAAAATGAAAAAGATCGAAATGATATCGCTGACTTCTGGGGTATTGATGAAGAGTTTTTGCCTAAAAAACGTGGTTTAGCGCAAACGGATATCTTTCCTGCGATTGAAACAGGCCAAATTAAAGGTTTGTGGCTGGTGGCGACAAACCCTATGACCTCAATGCCAAATACTGCACGTATTCGTAAAACATTGGAGAAGCTTGATTTTTTAGTTGTTCAGGACGCGTATGCTGATGTTGAAACGAATGAATACTCACACGTTTATTTTCCTGCTGCAGTGTGGGCAGAGAAAGAAGGTTGTTTCACTAATACAGAACGTCGCGTAAATTTAATCAGTAATGTGATTAAACCGTTTAAAGATTCAAAATCTGATTTATGGATCTTTAACGAAATAGCAAAACGTTTTGAACAAGGCCGTAAGGTTAAATTTCCTGAAACTGCATCTGGCGTATTTGACGAATTAAAGTATTTGTCAAAAGGTCGTATGTTAGATTATTCAGGCATGAGCCATGAAATGATAGAACAACAACGTGGTATTCAATGGCCATGTACTGATGGTGACGAAACCGGTTCGCCGCGTTTATACACTGATGGTAAATTCCAGTTTGCTGATCAAAAAGCAAAACTTATTACATTGCCTTTTATAGATAATAACGAACGTCCGGATGAAGAATATCCTTTCTGGCTAAACAGTGGACGTGTTGTTGAACATTTCCATACGCGTACACGTACCGGTAAGGTTGGAAACTTAAACAAGTTTAGTCCAACACCCTATATGGAAATGAATCCGGATGCGGCTAAAGAATTAGGTATAAATCATGGCGGCTATGCACGTTTAACTTCACGCCGTGGTGATGCCATTGTTATGGTTCAACTTACACAACGTGTTGCGCCTAATATGATATTTATTCCATTTCACTTTCATGAGTGTGTTAACCGCATTGCGTTGGGATTGCTTGATCCTCATTCACGTCAACCTGCATTTAAACAGGCTGCAGTTAAAATTGAATCGGCAGAAAATCAGGATGTTGCTGCAGAAGCCAATGTCGCAAGTCGAACATATTAAGTAGGGAACTTATTAAGAGAAGATTATGTTAGATAATACAAAACCTAAAAAATATTTTCTTCGTGATGATGAGCAGGATTATGCTTTATTAGCAGAAGTAGATGCGCCGAATAAAAATCAATATGGAAAACCGATCGAGCTGGTTGATAAAACGAATAAATTAGCCGGTCAAAGCTTAAATATTAATGGTGATAGCAGTATTAGTGAAAACCCCAACCGTTATAAGCAGCATGGTTTTTACTTTAATGCCGATAATTGTATTTCGTGCCATGCTTGTGAGTCTGCCTGTAGTGAGAAAAATGATCTGCCACCACATTTAGCTTATCGTGCTGTAGGATACATAGAGGGGGGGAGTTTCCCGAGTTATACCCGTTTAAATATCTCCATGGCCTGTAATCACTGTGATGACCCTGTTTGTTTAAAAGGCTGTCCTACACGTGCGTACACTAAGTTTGCTGAATATGGTGCTGTACTACAAGACCCTGATATTTGTTTTGGTTGCGGTTACTGTACCTGGGTATGTCCTTATAACGCCCCACAGTTAGATATGACTAAAGGTCATGTACATAAATGCAATATGTGTGTAGATCGTTTAGAAGAGGGCCTGAAGCCTGCCTGTTCTTCAGCATGTTTGGCTGGCGCGCTAGACTTTGGCGTTATCGAAACAACACCAGAAAATCGGGAACAATTAAAAACACAAATTCCGGGCTTTCCAACACCTGATATTACCAATCCAAATATTCGTTTTCAGCAAACAAAAAGCTTACCGAATGAAATGAAACGTACCGATTCAATTCCATTGAAATATCGTCGTGACGGCGGTTTTGGTTCTAAAAATTCAGGTGGTGAATATGTTGCGGAGCTGGATACAAGTGATGCTGACACAAATAAATATTGGAACCTTAAAAAGTTATTATCCTCACATGAAAATGCACATATTATTTTCACTTTAACATCACAAATGGTCATTGGTGCATTTTTGTTACTTATGTTTGGTGATTATATTGGTGTTGAGCAAATAGCAGCCGGTTTTAATAACGCTTTTATTCCTGTGATGGCAACATTATTTATTATTTTCTCCATTGGTATGGTGAAGTTAAATTTACACCTTGGCAAACCCATGCGTTTTTATCGTGGTATGAATAACTGGCGTTTGTCTCCATTAAGCAGAGAAATTGCCGGTGTCTCTTTGTTCTTTATAGGGTTTGCAGGTTTTGGATTGTTTTCTTTGCCGGATATATTTGCCATCTTCAATAATATTGGTGTACTAAATGTTGTCGAAGCTTTTAAAACGACCTCAGCCATTATTGCAATTATTGGTGGTGTAGTGGGTTTATATTACATGATCAAACTTTATTTAATCCCTGCCAGAGCCTATTGGAACCACTGGCAAACTGCGACTAGTTTTATTTCAACGGCAATCACTTTTGGCGCTGTCAGTGTTGCATTAATAGCGAGTATTGCCAGCGCTACATTAGATAGCGCACTTATTCATCAGACTGCAATTGTTGCCTTGGTTGGCGTTGTTCTTGAAGCGCTGGGTTTGATTGCACACGCATATGATTTAAAGAAAAATAAAGGTGAAGGGGCGGTATCTCATTTTGAGCAAACCACACGTTATGGTAAATCATACTTGTTACGTAATGCATTGCTGGTGATTAATATTGCGGTATTAACTTTTATTGTTGTTTCAGGCTTAAGTGGTTTATCTGGCGCGGTGATAGGGGCTCTGTTAATGGCTTCATTGATAACCAGCGCCGTTATTGGCCGGGCATTATTTTATGTTCTTGTTATACCTACAACCATGCCGGGGGCGTTCTTCTGGCGTAATAAAGGCTTCCAGGAACATGCGCGTGAAACGGGTTTGGCCGAAATGCAACAAGTGGGTGTATTGCCTAACCATTAACAGGATAATTGTTATTTTTAAAATAATGGTTTGTAAATAAAAACTTCACGTCAGGTGTCTTTTCAATGCTAACAAAGCAGCGCCGTAGGCTGCTTCTGTATGTGTTGCTTTTGTCACTGTTATTCATGTTTGTTTTGTGAATTTTTATTTACCTACAGGGTTATAATTAAAGCTATACCGACATAAAATATAAGAGAGGAATACACATAGGGTTCGTAGCCATCATAAGTTTACGTATATCCTATACATTATTTTTGTCGCGGGTATTTTGCCAGCCTCCACCAAGAGCGGTGTAAAGTGCGATGAGTTTTGTAATAGAATCCGTTTCTGAAATAATTAAATCATCTTCACTTGCGATAAGCTGACGTTCTGCATCGACAACCGCTAAATAATCTTCTTCACCTGCACTATATAACGCTTTAGCCAAAGTGGCAGATTTTTTTAAACTTTCCACGCCTTGCGCTAAACGTTTACGTGTTTCTAATTCTTCACCATATCGAGTAAGGGCTGTTTCCGCATCACGCAGGGCTTCAAGAATGCTTTTATCGAATTGTGCCAATGCCGCTTCGCTTTTTGCTTCTTTTTGTTCTATACGGGCACGAATAGCGCCGCCTTCAAATAGAGACCATTGAATTGCAGAAGTGAGCGACCATATACCCGTGGCCCCAGAAAAGAGATCCCCGAATAGTTGTGTTTTTGATCCTATTTCTCCGGTTAAAAAGAATTTTGGGAACAATGATGCCGTCTCTGCACCAATATCGGCAATAGATGCAGCAAGTTCACGTTCCGCTGCCCGAATATCCGGGCGTCTACGCAGGATATCTGAACGCAAGCCAATAGGCACAATATCGGGTGGCGTTGGCAGAGGTCGAATAGTTTTCATTTCTTCTAATAATGTTTCTGGTGGTTGTCCTAATAATACAGACAGGCTATAGATAGATGTTTTTAACTCAGCACTAAGATTAGGGATGCGAGCGCGGGTTAGTTCATACTCGCTTTGTGCTCGAGTTAAATCAAAATCACTGGTTTCGCCAATATTTAAACGATCTTGAATAACAGTAAATGTTGCTTTTAAAAGCTGTGTGTTTTTATTGGTTATTGAAATACGCTTTTGTAAGCCGCGTGCCTCATAATATGTTCGCGCAACTTCGGATAGAGTGGAAAGCATCACATCCTGATATTCTGCTTGCGATAGACCCAGGCGCGCATTGGCCGCTTCGTAACTCCGACGATTACCACCAAATATATCAATTTCCCAGGAGGCATCAAAACCTGCATCATAGGTGTTACTTACTGTGCTTATTGTACTTGTGCCGATAGATTTGGAACGTCCTGCGTTCGTTGTTGCGCCTATTGCAGGCCAGAAACTACCACTTTGTTCGCGCCGTAAGGCTCTTGCGCTTCTGACATTCGCCAGAGCAATTTTAAGATCCTTATTATTTTCTGCGGCTCGTGCTATGTATTTATTAAGCAGGGGATCGTCGAAGTTTTTCCACCACTGCGTATTGATCGGTTTCGATGTCGTTATACCTTTGCTCTCAGAATACCACTGATCAGAAAAATTTTGCGATGGTGTTTTGTAATCTGGGCCAACAGTGCAACCAGAAAGATACAAGACTGAGCCAGTTAGAAAAATGTGTTTTATCATATTTTTTGCCCCTGATTTTGCGCTTCTAAAATGCGACGCACATCGCCTGGAGATCCTGTTTTACGAGCCAAAAGGTCATAGGCCACAGGAACAATAAAAAGTGTAAATATTGTTGCAGCTGCAACACCAAAAAGCATAACAACTCCAATCGCAACTCTTGTTTCCGATCCCGCGCCACTCGATAGAATCAGTGGTACCGACCCTGCAATAGTTGTGATCCCTGTCATCACAATGGGGCGCAGGCGCATTTGCGAAGCTTGTCTAAGAGAGCTGGAAAACTCAGTGCCTTGATCGCGCAACTGATTTACAAACTCAACGATCAATATGCCATTCTTGGCAGCAAGGCCGATCAACATAATCAATCCAATTTGTGTATAAACATTTAAAGAATTGCCTGTGGCGTAAAGACCAACTAATGCACCGGTGATGGCAAGAGGGACAGTCAATATAATAACCAAAGGGTGTATATAACTTTCGAACTGCGCGGCTAAAACCAGAAATACAATTAGAAAACCTAGGCCGAATATGAAAACTAGGGATGAACCGCTGGATTGAAAATCTAGTGATTGCCCTTTGTAATCGATTACGGCACTATCCGGCAGATTATCCCGTACCAAAGTACGTAAATAACTCAATGCGTCACCTAGCGCGTAGCCATCCACAAGACCTGCTTCAATAGTTATTGCGCGAATACGATTATAGCGGTTTAAAGAACCTGAGTCTGCGTATTCATCGATAGTAACAACGTTTGATAAAGGGATAAGTTTACCGTTATCAGAACGTACGTAAATATTTTGCATACTAGTCGGGGTACGTTGTGAGTTTCGTTCACCTTCTAATATAACATCGTACTCTTCGCCATCTTCGATATATGTTGTTACCCGTCGTGACCCCAGCATCGATTCAAGTGTAGTACCAATCACACTGCCACTAACACCCAGTATACCGGCTCGCTCCTTGTTGACTTTAATTTTTAACTGCGGTTTGGTTTCCTTATAATCGCTATCTATATCAGTCAGTCCAGGATTATTTTCATTAATTTTTTTAATTATAATGTCACGCCATTCGGCCAATTCTTTAAAGGTTCCTCCACCAAGAACAAATTGCACCGGCTTTGATGTTCCACCACCAAATCCCTGACGCATAATAGGGAAGGCGCGTACTCCAGGGAGGTCTGAAACTTTCTTTTTTATCTCATTCATAATGATTCCTGCAGGCCGTCTTTCACCCCAATCATTAAGGACACTTATAATAACTCCATCATTAAAACTGGAGAGCGTTCCAAAAGAACGCGGTGCACGTACTAATAGGCGGCTAATTTCATTATTCTCAACATAAGGTGTTAATCGCTTTTCTATTTCTTCCATATATTCTTTTGTAAATTCATATGAGGCACCCTCAGGGGCATTAACCAGGAGAAAGAAAGCGCCGCGATCTTCTTTAGGCGCATACTCAGAAGGTAAAATATTAAAAATTAAAAATGAAGAGCCTGTGATGACAGCAAACAATAAAATAACAATAGTGCGAAATTTTAAGGCTTTTTCCAGAACACGGTCATAAGCAAATGAAAATTTATCAAATGTATTATCGATAAATTCATGAAATTTATTTTTCTTTGTTTTCATTAAAAGTTTTGATGCGATCATCGGACAAAGTGTCACGGCCACAAATGTTGAAAAGATAACGGCTGCTGTCATTGTAATTGCAAATTCGGTAAATAAACGACCCAAATCGCCTTCTAAAAACGTAATAGGAATAAAAACCGCAACTAAAACAATGGTTGTTGCAATAACCGCAAAGCTTACTTGACGCGTGCCGTAATAAGCAGCAGAAAGAGGTTGTTCGCCATGTTCAATACGGCGGTAAATATTTTCTAATACAACGATTGCGTCATCGACAACCAGCCCTATGGCTAAAATTAATGCAAGCAAGGTTAAAAGGTTAATCGAAAAGCCAAAAATATTAAGAACAATAAATGTAGAAATAAGTGAAACCGGTACTGTTACCGCAGGGACAAGCATGGCACGCCAGCTACCTAAGAAAACGTAGATCACACTCACTACAAGAAGGATAGCGATGAATAATGTCTTATAAACTTCTGATATCGCGTTACTAATAAATATAGAAGAATCATAGGAGCTAATGATTTTCATACCTGAGGGAAGATTAGGTTCTAAGTATTCGGCCAGCTGTATTGCTTTTTTTGCAACCTCTACAGTATTGCCTTTTGATTGTTTGATAATACCCATCCCAACCATAGGTACGCCGTTACCACGGAAGAATGTACGGTTCTCAATCGCGGCCTTTTCAACGCGGGCAATATCTCCCAGACGTATCAGGTAATTGTCCGCTTTTATTATCACTAATTTTTGAAAATCTTCCGGCGTTTTATAGACACGTTCTATACGGGCAGTGAATTGAACTTCTTGCGACTCGATACTTCCCGCGGGCAGTTCGACATTTTCTGATCTCAGTGCAGATTCAACATCCTGAACTGTTATACCGCGTGCAGCCATTTTATTTCGATCCAGCCAAACTCGCATGGAATACTCCAGCCCGCCACCAATGCGAACCCGTGCGACACCCGGTAATACTGAAAATCGATCTTGTAGGTAGCGCTTCGCATAGTCTGTTAATTCCAGCACGCTCATTTGATCGCTAATTAAATTAAGCCATAAAATGACATCGTCGCTGGAGTCTGCTTTTTCGATTTCTGGTGGATCGGCTTCTTCAGGAAGATCGTCAGATATGCCAGATACACGATCACGGATATCATTGGCTGCGGCTTCAATATCACGGTTCACATCAAATTCAATACTGATACGAGAACGACCATCCGAAGAGGTTGATTCTATAAATTTTATTCCTTCAACCCCTGAGATACGATCTTCAATAACTTCGGTAATACGTGTTTCAACCACATTGGCTGCTGCGCCCACATAGCTGGTCTCAATAGAGACAATTGGCGGGTCAATATCAGGGTATTCTCTTAACGATAATTTTGAAAAAGAGACAATGCCAAAAGCTATCAACAAGAGTGATAGTACAGATGCAAATACAGGGCGGGTGACAGAGATATCAGATAATAGCATATGATTATTTCCCGGCAGCTTTATGAGGTTGTTTTAATAATTCCTTGAGGGAGGTGTCAGTGTTTTCGTGAGCACGAATGGTAATTTCGGCGCCATCACGTATTTTAGTCTGGCCGTGGGTTACAATTTTGTCAGACTCTTTTAGGCCAGATAATACTTCGATTACCCCGGGTTGGCGTGAGCCAATGTTTACTTTTATTTGTCTGGCGATTGTTTTCTCGTCTTCTTTATAGACCTTAAATACATAATTTTCGTTAGCCTTTTTTATCAGAGCCTCTTCTGGGATAAGAAGAGATTGACGAATATTTTTTGAAAGCTTAATACTCATTAAAAGCCCTGGCTTCAATGAACCATCTTCATTTGGTAAAATGCCGCGGACTTTTACAGTGCGTGTCACAGGATCGATTTGTGTATTAATTGTTTTGATAACACCTCTGAATTTTTTATCACCAAACGCTTCTATCTGTCCTTCTATGGGGAGATTTGGTTTTAAAGCAGTAAGGAATACGGAAGGCACATCAAAGTCGACTTTCATTTGAGTTAAGTCGTCAATGGTTGTGATTATGTCAGCTGGTTGCACGAGAGTTCCTACACTGACTTCTCTTAGACCAAGAACACCATCAAATGGTGCTTTAATTTCATAACTTTCTAAACTTGCTTTAATTGCTTCTGTTTCCGCCTGGGATTGTTTTAGTTCAGCCAAACGCGTTTGTAATGTTGATCTAGGCAGGGCACTGTTACCACTTAAACCCTTGGCACGGTTATATGCGCTTTGTCGCTGTTCGGTTAATGCTTGAGAAGCGCGCAGTTGTGCTTCTTCTTGATTTTTATCCAGTGTGACAAGTAAATATCCTTTTTTAACGACTTGACCACCTTTAAAATAAATTGCTGCAATTTTTTCTGCACGGTCAGCAGTAATGATGACGCTCTCATTTGACTTTGTTGTCGCTAATGCTTCAATCTGATCTGCAAATTTGTTTTTAACTACTGGTGCAATAATAACGGCTGTTGGTTTTTTGGGGCCTGCTGCTTTTTGAGCCTGAGCTATGCCAGATAGATTGAAAACAAATAACGCCGTAAAAATGAGAGTAACTTTATGCATTTTGTTTAGCCTTTTGGATATAGAATGATATTTATTTTATATTTGTACGATGTTGTACAATATTTATGATGTATTTGTACACTATTGTACAAATACATGCTAGTATTATTTATAAATTAGCATCAGGATTTTTATGAACGATAAAAAACATGTTTCAAATCAACGAGGTAGGCCGATAAATTTTTCTCGAGAAAAGCTTGTCGAAACGGTCACGGAGCTTTTTTGGGAGGATGGCTACAATGCCATCTCTCTCAATAAAGTGGCTAACAACATGGGACTTAATCGCTCCAGTTTATATAATAGTTTTAAATCAAAAGAAGAGCTGTTTTTAGAATGTCTGGAATACTATTCATCCAGGTCACCAACTGCAAAATTCAGAAATTATGAAGCTGGTCAAAATATAGGAAGGCTGCTCTACGAAGTACTTGATGAGATCTGTGAACTCAGATCAAAAGACAAAAATAACCGGGGTTGTTTAGCGGCTAATGCTTTTAATGAATTAAGTAATAAGAAGACCCCTTTAGGTAAGAAATTACTAAAGCGAAACGCACGAAGTAAAAAAGTTATGATAACTTTGATAGAGCAGGCGGTCATACAGAACGAACTACCCAAAGATACCGATGCAAGCATTATTGCTTATATTATTCTTAGTTTTATGAGTGGCTTGAATGCTCATGCAAAGTCAGGTGTTAGTGCTAAGGAACTCAAAAAAATGTGTCATGTATTTTTGCAGAAGATCGGCTTTACTGACTTTTAAATAGATATCCGATTAACTTCTCTCATTTAATATTTCGTTGAATTGTTTTTACTTCTGAATAGCACCACATATTTTAAATATGGCTTTTCGCTGCTAATAACGCTGTGCCGTAGGCGGCTTCTGTATGGGTGGCTTTTGTCACAGCTGTCTCTAATATCCGTTCTCTAGTTTCCTGCCATTTTAGATTTACGGCGCCACCGCCATTTGTTTTGACTTCTTTGGGATAAGGGGCTCCCAATTTTTTTAGCAGCTGATAACCGGTACGCTCTATATCTGCGATGCCTTCGAGTATGCCCTGAAATAAAAGTAAATCTGTTTTCGCTTTTGGTGTTAGTCGTGGAGATAGGTTTGCATCGTTTACAGGGAAACGTTCCCCTTTTTTCAGCAGTGGGTAATAGTTTAATCCGGTGTTTATTTCAGGTTGAAGCTCCTTTGTGAGCTCAAGTATTTTTTCATCACTAAAGTAGTGACGTAACACGGCACCACCCGAATTTGATGCGCCACCGACGAGCCAATCATCTCCATAAGGTTGACTATAGACACCATGAGTCGGATCATTGATGGGTTTGTCGTTTACGACTTTTAATACCAAGCTGGAACCGAGAGAGGTAACCGCCTGACCTACTTGATTTGCACCACTGGCAATAAATGCTGCCGTACTATCGGTTGTGCCGGCAACAATGTTGGTTCTTTCTGATAATGAAAATTCTTTTGCGATTGCTGGATGGATAGCTGAGATGATTTCAGCCGGAGAAAATACTTTGGGTAAGCTTTTATGAGCGATGTTTAATTGGGTAAATAAATCTAATAACCATATTGGCCATGTTTTGTTAAGGGCATCAAAGCCCAGTTTTAAAACATTGTTGGTATCACTAAAATTAAACTGTTGGCACAGTTTTCCTGCAATCCAATCTGCTTGATGAACTATGTGAAAAGATTTCGTAATGTTATATTTTTCAATAAAATATAACACCTTGGCTAAGCTGCTCGTTGCATTCAATACAATTGAATCCTGTGGAGCATGTTGCTGTAAAAACAGTGCCTGCTGTCGTGCACTTTGATCGTTGTACATCAAAGCAGGGGTTAAAGTTTCACCATTGTCATCGCACAACAGAACCGTGCTTGAAGTACCGTCAACCGCAATGGCTTTTACTTTTTGTGAATCAATTTTGGAAAAAAGATTTTGCAGGACGTTTTGTGTTGCTGACCACCACTGTTGCGGTGACTGTTTTTGTGGATCGGGAAAGCTAAAGCTCGCACTTGCTTTGCTAACACCATATTTATTGATGGCAATGGCCCGGCACCCGGAAGTGCCAAGATCAATACCAATAAAAAGCGCAGGATCCGTTTTAGACACGGGCTGGCTTTGGTTTAGGGCAGGGTGACATACTCAGGCGCTGTCCAGTCCGGGTCACGGTGCTCGGCAACCACTTCTGTGTATAGACCGCCGCGGACGTTAAATTTGCCGGTTAAACGCATAAAACGTGGCTGGGTCACGGCAACCAGATCATCCAGAATCATATTGGTGACTTTTTCGTGGAAATGGCCTTCTTCACGAAAAGCCCAGATATAGAGTTTAAGGGCTTTTAACTCCACACATTGTTCATTGGGCACATACTCCAGGTGCAGCGTGGCAAAGTCAGGCTGACCTGTTTTAGGGCACAAGCAGGTAAATTCGGGCATATCAATGCGAATGGTGTAGTCACGCTCTGGCATCGGGTTATCAAAAGTTTCTAAATCTTTAGTCGGTTTGGTCGCCATTGTATTCTCTGATTTTTACTAAAATTGAAAAGGGATTTGTGGGCGGTATTTTAGCACCGATTTCAGTGTGAGGTTGGATTATGATGAGATGAATCTCAGAGCTATAATTGAACGTTTTTTCACCAAATCTCAAGTTATTTTCATTCGACAGACGGTGAATGCCAACTAGATCTTGTATGAGCAGCAAGGGATCGAGTAACCTTCTGGCATGCGATTAAGTAAACTAAAATTAGCGGGATTTAAATCCTTTGTCGACCCAACTACCGTTGAATTTCCAAGCCAATTAAGTGGCGTTGTGGGACCCAATGGTTGCGGGAAATCCAATATTATCGATGCCGTACGCTGGGTTATGGGCGAGTCCTCTGCCAAGCATTTACGGGGTGAATCGATGGCAGATGTTATCTTTAACGGTTCAACAGGGCGTAAACCCGTTGGCCAGGCCGCGATTGAGCTGGTTTTTGATAATTCTGAAGGTAAATTGGGTGGTGAATACGCCAATTTTACTGATATTTCGATTAAGCGTACCGTTACCCGTGATGGACAATCTCTTTACCACCTAAATGGCACCCGTTGTCGCCGTCGTGATATTACCGACATTTTCCTTGGTACAGGTCTGGGCCCGCGGAGTTACGCGATTATTGAACAGGGCACGATTTCCCGTTTGATTGAAGCAAAACCTGAAGAGCTTCGCGTTTTCCTTGAAGAAGCAGCGGGAATTTCAAAATATAAAGAACGTCGCCGTGAAACAGAAAACCGCATTAAACATACCCGTGAAAATCTGGATCGCTTGAGTGATTTACGCGATGAATTAGAAAAACAACTTGCACGTTTAAAACGTCAGGCAAACACCGCTGAAAAATATAAAGTTTTGCGTGAAGAAGAGCGTTTGTTGAAAGCACAGTTAACCGCATTGCGTTGGCTATTGAAACAGGATGAAGCAGAAAAAACAGAAACTCAAATTCGTGAACAAGAAACCGCGCTTGAGTCTGCGGTTGCGCAGCAGCGTCATATTGAAGCAGAGATTGAATCACAGCGCGAGTCACATACCGAAGCAACAGATAGCTTTAATGAAGTACAAAGTCGTTTCTATAGCGTCGGTACCGAGATAGCGAAAATTGAACAGTCTATCCAGCATGCTAAAGAACGTCGTCAACAACAACAGCAAGATTTAGCGCAATTAGAGCAAGACTGGAATGAAGCACATGCGCATCATGAAACTGATCAAAAGCGTTTAGCAATGGTCAAGCAGAACCTTGCTGAAGTTGAACCAAAACTTGAATCATTAGAAGAAACGGCTGAAATGTCATCAGCAGCTTTATCGGAAGCTGAAAGCGCGATGCAAGCATGGCAGAGTGAATGGGATAGCTTTAGCGAAGCGGCGACGGAGCCGGCACGAAACGCAGAAGTTGAACGTACCCACATTCAACATGTTGAAGAACATTTACAACGTCAGCAACAACGTTTAGAACGCCTGCAAGAAGAGTTACAAAAACAAGCTGATGAACAACTTATCAGCGAAAGCGGTGAGCTTGAGCAACAAATACAAAAAGATGAAGCTGAAATTCAACAAGCTGAAGCCGTTCTGGAAGAAAAGAAAGCGCAAATTGCGCAGTTGCGCGATTCGGTACACTCATTAAATACCTCGCTTGATGAGTCGCGAGGTAAGTTACAGGATTTGCGTGGACGCACTGCATCACTTGAAGCGCTGCAACAGGCCGCGCTCGGTAAAGAAGAAGGTGCAGTAACACAATGGTTAAACAAACAACACTTACAAGATGCCCCTCGTTTGGCAGAAGAGCTTGAGGTTGAACCGGCCTGGGCAAAAGCTGCAGAATGTGTTCTGGGTGAACATCTGGAAGCTGTTTGTGTTGATGGCGTTGATCCTTTGAGTGAAATGCTTGAAAACTTTGAAGAAGGTACTTTAACCTTATTTGATACTCGTGCAGCTTCAAATACAGCTTCTGTTAAGGCAGATAGTTTAGAAAGTAAAATTAAGGCACCCTGGGCATTAACGAGTTTATTAAAAGGTGTTCTGGTAGCTGAAAGTTTGCAGCAAGCGTTATCTATGCGTGCATCTTTACAAGATGGCGAGTCAATTGTAACAAGCGAAGGTATTTGGCTGGGCAAAAACTGGTTGCGCGTTGCACGCGATAAAGATGAAAAAGCAGGTATTTTACAGCGTGAACAAAACTTAAAAATTCTGACCGCTGAAACCAATGAGTTGCAAGCTAAAGTTCAGCAAACGCAAGAGCAATTAGAAACCGAACGCGGCCAGCTTAGCTCAGCAGAAATGGATCGTGATGCAGGTCAGGCAACCATTAACCAGTTGTCCCGCCAACGTGCTAACCGTCAGTCCGACTTAAGTGCCCGTCAGGCGCGTTTAGAACAAATGCAATCACGTAAAGAAGAACAGCGTGTTGAAGCCGAAGAAGTGCGTACTGAAGTTGAAAAAGATAATCAGGAACTGGCTATTGCACGTGAAAAGTTAGAAGTGGCTTTAGAAGCCATGTCACGACTTGAAGAACAACGTGTTGAATTACAGCAGCGCCGTGAAAGCTGTCAGGATAATTTGCGTAGCAAACGTGAACAGGCACGTGTAGAGCGTGATGCGGCACATGAAATTAAAGTGCGTATAGAAACACTTCGTGCAGAATTGAATTCGACTGAACAAGCGTTAGAACGTATGCAGGAGCGTCAACAACAACTTGCTGCTCGTCGTGATGAACTCCATCAATCAGCAGAAGAAAGTGATGCGCCGATTGATGAAATGAGTAAAGAGTTAGCTGTACTGCTTGAATCGCGTGTTGTAGTCGAAGAAGAGCTGACACAAGCAAGGAAGAGCGTTGAAGAAATTGACCATCATATGCGTGGACTTGAAGAAGCACGTGGTAGTGCAGAGCAAGCAGTGCAGGATGTGCGTGGCTCACTGGAATCTATTCGGATTGGCTGGCAGGAAGTTAAAGTTCGCCGTCAAACATTAGAAGAAGCGATTAATGAAACCCGCTTTGAGTTGCAAACATTAATTGATGAAATGCCAGAAGATGCAAACGAAACGATGTGGCAACACAATGTTGATGATCTGGAACAAAAAATACAGCGTCTGGGTCCAATTAATCTTGCTGCAATTGAAGAGTATGAACAAGAAGCTGAACGCAAAAAATATCTTGATGATCAGGATAAAGATTTAACTGATGCATTAACAACTTTAGAAAATGCCATTGCCAAGATCGATGCGGAAACACGCACACGCTTTAAAGAAACGTTTGATAAGGTAAATAGTGGTGTTAAAGAATTATTCCCGCGCTTATTCGGCGGTGGCCATGCCTACCTTGAATTAACGGATGATAATTTGTTAGACGCAGGTGTTACCATCATGGCGCGTCCTCCCGGCAAACGTAATAGTACAATTCACTTATTGTCGGGTGGTGAAAAAGCCTTAACTGCTGTTTCATTGGTATTCTCCATTTTCCAGTTGAACCCGGCACCTTTCTGTATGCTGGATGAAGTTGATGCACCTTTGGATGACGCTAACGTAGGACGTTTTTGTGATATGGTTAAATACATGTCTGATAAAACACAGTTCATTTTTATTACACATAATAAAATTACCATGGAAATTTCACAGCACTTAACCGGTGTAACTATGCATGAACCGGGCGTGTCCCGTCTTGTTGCGGTTGATGTTGAAGCAGCGGCAGAACTCGCGTCGGCCTAAAAATATTTTTTATCTGAGTGTTTGTTTGGTCAGAGGGATAGTGTGGATTCATTACGTTTAACCTTAGTCATCGTTGGGCTTGTTATCGTTGGCGGGATTTATCTGAAGTTTCGCTCATCAGGTAGCAAACAAGACGCGTCGGATAACGATGATCTTATTCCGGTTTTAACCCCAATAGATGATGAGCCTGAACAGGATGATTTTGATGCTTTAAGCGAGGTTATTTCTAGACGTGATCAGGTTGAACAGCATACAAAACAAACGGATGCCTCTTTTACTGCAGTTGATGACAGTAGAGTTGAGTCAGGAACAGAAACATTACTGATTGTTTTAAACATTATGTCGGAAAAAGGACATGTGTTTAGTGGTGAAAATATTCATGCAGTAATGAGCACTGCTGGTTTGGTGCATGGAGAGCATCAGATTTATCATTATTTAAAAGATGGTGTTGCTGTTTTTAGCATTGCAAATGCAGTTGAACCCGGTTTTTTTGAGTTAGATAAATTAGATTCTATAGCAACCCCCGGCCTTGCGGTTTTTTTACAATTGCCGGGCCCGGTTGAATGCCGTCAGGCTTTCGATACATTGTTAGAAGTTAGTCAGCAGTTAGCTGAGGCTTTAGCTGGCAATGTCTGTGATGAAAACAGGAATGTTCTGTCAGCACAAACGATTACTCATTTAAAAGATAAAGTTGAAACCTACCGTTTAAAACAGCACGTCTCACTACGTAGTAAACATCATTAGTTTAATGGAAAAAAATAAACCTCAGCAGCGTATTGATGCTTTACGTAAAGAAATTAATACGCATAACTATTCTTATTATGTTTTAGATAATCCTGAAATACCTGATAGTGAGTATGATCGTTTATTACGTGAATTGTCTGAAATTGAGAATCAATATCCTGAACTTATAACTCCGGACTCACCGACTCAACGGGTGGGTGCAACACCGCTGGATTCATTTTCTGAAGTTCAACACGAAGTGCCTATGCTTTCATTAGGTAATGCTTTTTCTGATCAGGATATGAGTGACTTTGATAAACGAATCAGAGAAGCTGTTGATAAAGATAATATTGAATATGCCGCCGAACCTAAACTTGATGGTTTGGCAATTAGTCTTTTATACAAAGAAGGTTTATTAACGCGTGCCGCAACGCGGGGAGATGGTCGTACAGGTGAAGATGTAACTTTAAATATCAGAACCATTGATGCCATCCCACTAAAGCTTCGCGGTAAAGATTACCCGAAACTGCTTGAAGTTCGTGGCGAAGTGGTTATGCCGAAAGCTGGGTTCGAAAAGTTAAATCAGCAACAAATTGAAAAAGGTGAAAAACCTTTTGTTAATCCACGTAATGCGGCGGCAGGTTCACTACGTCAGCTTGATCCTAAAATTACTGCAACCAGACCACTTTCATTTTACAGCTATGGTGTTGGCCTGGTTGATGGTATGGTTTTACCCAACAAACACAGTACAGTGATGAGTATGCTGCAGTCATGGGGGCTGAGGATTAATCCGGCAAGTAAGGTTGTTAAAGGTGCAACAGGCTGTATTGAGTATTATGAAGAACTTTCAAAAATTCGTAATGACTTGCCCGATGAAATAGACGGTATTGTTTATAAGGTTGATAATATCGAGTTTCAGGAAATCATGGGCTTTGTTGCACGTGCACCGCGTTGGGCTATTGCACGAAAATTTCCTGCGCAGGAAGAAATGACGACCTTATTAGGTATCGATATTCAGGTCGGGCGTACGGGTGCATTAACCCCCGTTGCACGGTTAGAGCCGGTTTTTGTTGGTGGGGTTACCGTCAGTAATGCAACCTTGCATAATCAGGATGAAATTGATCGCCTGGATGTACGAGTAGGGGATTGTGTTATTGTCCGGCGTGCCGGTGATGTGATTCCTCAAATTGTCAGTGTTGTAAAGTCCAAACGTAAGGGTAAACCTCGTCGCTTTCAATTGCCAAAAACGTGTCCTGTTTGTGATTCAGAAACGGCTCGGTTTGATGATGAAGCGGTTACATATTGTACCGGCGGTTTGTTCTGTGAAGCACAACGTAAAGAAGCAATCAAACACTTTGCATCACGTCGTGCGATGAATATTGATGGTCTTGGTGACAAGCTCGTAGAGCAGCTTGTCGATGAAGGGTTTATTCATACAATTGCAGATTTATATCATTTAGATGTTAAAAACCTGATAAAACTGGAACGCATGGCAGAAAAGTCAGCCACTAACTTGGTTGAGTCATTAGAAAAAAGTAAAACAACAACCCTGGCAAGATTTGTTTTTGCTTTAGGCATCCATAGTATTGGTGAAACAACTGCACAAACTTTAGCAAATCATTTCTGCAGTTTAGAAAACATTATGCATGCAACTGAAATACAACTATTAGAGGTGCCAGATATAGGCCCCATTGTTGCCGAAAATTTGATAACCTTTTTTAAACAAGAACATAATATTGAGGTGGTTACTCAGTTACTTGAGGTAGGCATTCACTGGCCTAAAATTGAACAAAAGAGCGTTGGAGAACAACCTTTACTGGGAGAAACTTTTGTTATTACAGGTACACTTGAGACTATGGGGCGCAATGATGCAAAAACAGCCTTACAAAACCTTGGTGCAAAAGTGGCAGGAAGTGTATCAAAGAAAACAAGTCATGTTGTAATTGGTGAAAATGCGGGCTCAAAGGCACAAAAAGCCGCTGAACTGGGAATAAACCTTTTAGATGAGAATACACTTATTGAGTTACTAAATAAATACTCTTAAACAAATGCAAAATACCTTCTTACTTAAATTCATATTGTGTAAATAATGATTCACTATTATTATGTTTATATTATCGAATAATTTCTGAGGGAACATGGGCACTTACAACACAAAAATCATTGATAATATTATTTATAGTAAAATTTCTGGTGAACTTGATAGAACATTGGTAAGCGGATGGGTAGGCACAGTAGAAGAGCTTGAATCAAACTCAAAAATAACCTTACATCGCTTAAATGATATTAGAGACGTTAATGTCGTCAATTTAAATTTTGACGAGTTATGGGAGGTTGCAGATCACCGCTCAGAATCTTATAAATCGGGTGACGAAACATTATCTGCATTTTGGGTTAGTACAGCGTTGAATCATGATATTTCACGAATGTATCAAACTTTGTTAGAGGGTACTGTTTATAAGGTTGATGTGTTTTACCAATGGGATGAAATTGCTGATTTCCTTTCCCTGGAAAAAGGTTTTTTAGAAAAAATCACTTTTTCTTAAATCTGCAAGGACATAATGTTGGCAACGGATATATTGCAAGTTAAAAATCTGGTTAAGCACTACCCTAATGTGAAG
>Ga0316209_1001894_pt1 | contig 19008 bp, 21 predicted proteins | sample 6monopyrite_MG_FD_204945 | JGI IMG/M metagenome (GOLD analysis project Ga0316209, IMG submission 204945) | Microbial mat bacterial communities from mineral coupon in-situ incubated in ocean water Damariscotta River, Maine, United States -... | ecosystem: Environmental > Aquatic > Marine >...
AACGCATTCAAGAGATCGTTGCACCCGATTATCACATGGTCATTCCATTGCCGCCTTACTCACCTGACCTTAACCCTATCGAAAAAACTTTCGGTGCTATGAAACGAAAGAGACAATCTATGCCAGCAGACACTACAATTGACCAACTAATATTGTCCTATTATTAATTGAAATTACTATAACATTTACTATTTCTGACATTTAGGGCAATAGAAACTAGAACGCCCGCCTTGAGTAATGCGTTTTATTTTTGCCTTGCATGAGGGCCTAGAGCAATCCTCGCCCTCTTGATCGTAAACTGTAAAACTGTGCTGGAAGTAACCTAAAGAGCCATCAGTGTGCTGGTAATCTTTCAACGTGCTACCCCCTGCTTTGATGGCTTTTTCTAATACTTCCTTACTGATTTTTACTATTCTTTCGGCTTCATCTTCGCTAATAGTATTAGCCGCGCGCAAAGGGCTAACCCCCGCATAGTAAAGAGCTTCGCAAACATATATATTGCCAAGTCCAACAACTACGCGCTGATCCAATAAAGATATTTTGATATTAGCCTTTTTGTTTTTAAGCTTGGCCAGCAAATCTTGCGCGCACCAATCTTCCAAAGGCTCTGGCCCCATTGAAATAAAAGGTTTTTCCTTGCACCAATCTTTTTCAGAAGCAATATACATCAATCCGAAACGCCTCGGATCTTCAAAAGCGAAGATAGTACCATCTTCTAAATGAACGATAATATGGTCATGTTTACGCGGTTCATAACGCTCACCAGCTCCGAATATTCTTATGCGCCCCGACATGCCGAGATGCAGTATTACATGCAGATTATCAGGATCTAGCCCCATTATAATATATTTGCCGCGCCTGGTTAATGACTTAATAGATTTACTACTTAACTGCTGCGCAAAATCATCATTCACGGGAATACGCAAATCTTTGCGCTTTACTTGCACTCTATCAATTCGCTTATCACATATAGAGCGGCGCATTCCGCTCATAACAGTTTCAACTTCGGGTAGCTCAGGCATCGTTTGATTATTTCTTTTATTGATTAGCAGGTGATTTTACTGCTGAAGCTTTGGGGGTTTTATTAGAACCCGCACCACTTACAGTCACCATATTCACTGGCATAAATTCTAAAACAGGCGCGCCGGCATAATCATCATATAAGAATATTGGATGATATGTTTTTGCCGGAACATCATGTTCCTGAGCAGAGAAATACAATATCGGGTCATCTTTTTTCTTTAAGATAACAATTTGGAATTTCCTCATGGTTAAGATTTTATATCTAACCCCTTTAGACTGCAAAGAAGGTTCTTCTCCTCGCCTAGGCTGTAGCTCCAAAACTCCGCTAAGCGTATGATACTTATATACTCCCTTGGAGAATTTTCTGGTTACAGAACGCGGTGATTGAACATAGATAAGCTCAAAATTCTTACCATCAAGAGTTATTTCTGCTATGCCCTCTTTCCCGATTTTTGCAAACCACCTACCCTTTAGTGAGTTTTCAGACGGGTGATACATTTCCTTACGAATAACTGGCAGTTTTGCTTGCATTTCTTGCTTTATTTTTTCCTTCGCAGAATCGATATGTATTGTTTTCACTGCAACAATAGCCTTTCCGCTATCTGAAAAACGTAAATAACCCAATATCAAAACACTGGTAATTGCCGCAAAAGCAACAAAAGCAAACAAAGTCGCGCTAGAATTCTCACTTGCTTGTGTCTTTTTATCGGTTTTCACTCGTTTAATTTTCATTATCTATCTCACTTTAACTTTTTACTAGGGCGGCGATATAATTTAAGTACAAAAATACATAAATAATTCACATTTAAGTCTTTGATTTCATTATATTTTAATCTTTTTTACGTAACATGAAATTATATCACATAATTGAGCTGCTCATGAATATATATATTACAGCGCAAATAATCGGATTCCTAGGATATATTTTTTTAACTAGTGCACCGAGTTTAAAAAAACAGGATCAGATAATCCGAATGGATATTTTGGCTTGCTCATTTTTATGCTTACAATGGATAATGCTAGAGCAACCAACTTTAATGATTTTAAATGCATTAAATTTAGTTCTTTCGTTATTTTGTTTAAAAGTAAATAAACATACCATCACTCAAAAATCAGCTCTAATAATATACCTAGTTGGTTGCGCCGCTCTGATTATTGTTTCTAACGGAACTATAATTGATGTGCTCTGCGTTTTTTCTTTTTGCTTAATAGTTAAAGCAAAGCTTTCAAAGGACATACTTATATTCAGAAATTTCTCTATTATGGCAGGATCTATTTTTATCATTTGTGGAATCATAGCGGCAAGCCTGCCCGCCATTTTGTTTAATGCCTTATTTGTATTATTACATCTATATAGAACTCGTGATCTGAGCGCGATTCTATTGCAAAAACAACTCGCGCAATAAAAAGCTGGCCCGTACAGTTAAGTACAAACCAGCCCTTACGCAGTAAAATGTGTGTGGGGCACATTCGTATAATAAATACCAACCGCCTTTATAGTTATGAAAAACATATACTTATTTCCGCCATATTGTCAACATATTTATGCCTGTTTTATGCCTTTTTGTGCATTTTTTCTGCCTTTTTTTAATCGGAGCTATGGACAAGTCACAAGATCGCACATATAAGGAATCCTTATGTTTTTTATATTTAATGCTCAAAAGGTAAGGTTTTATGCCGACTATTGATCAAATAAGAGCGGCACGCGCACTAATAGGGTGGAGCCAAGGAGATTTGGCGGAGCATTCTGGTCTATCGCAAACTGGTATTGCACGCATAGAAAATGGTACAAACCACCCCAATTCTACTACTATTGAGAAAATAACAGCTGCTTTTGATGCAGCCGATGTTGAGTTTATCGGCAATAATGGCGTTAAAAAACGCAGCGGTGAAATACAAAAATTCCGTGGTAAAACTGGTCTTATACAATTTATGGACGACGTATATAGTACTGCATGTACCGTAGGTGGAAAGTTCTCTTTTTATAATATAGTTCCCGAAAATTGGCTGGAAACTCTTGGTAAAGACTGGTGGCTTAAACATGTGGAACGCATGAGTGAGTATAATTCTCAAACCAATATCAGGATTTTAGTTCCAGAAGGAAATGTTGATTTCATAAGCAGCGGCTATGCTAATTATAAATGGTTTCCCAAAGGCTTTGAGCTTAGCGGAAAAAGATCACTATATGTATATGGCGGTAAATTAGCTTTTGTTACCTTCAATGAAAAATCTGAGCACATAGAAGTATTATTGTTAAAAAACAAAGATTTTGCAGATGGGGTACAAGCCTTATTTGATATTGCATGGGATCATGTCGCAAAATATCCTGCAAAATAAACAAGCATAAATGAGTATATATTTTGAGTAAAAAAACAAATACAGGATTAGGCAAAAAAAGCACGGGCTTGGATTTTTCTTCAGGAAATCCTGTTACTGTTTTGCTTCCTAGTATGGGCGCAAAGGAAATGCCCGATTTTGATGCTATAAAATCTAGACTGGAAAATAAGGGTGCAAAAGTTATAAGCGCAAATTTAAGCAAGAAAGAAGTTACTCGTGAGCTTCCATGGAATGAAATTGACGTAATTGATCTAAGTAATATGCGCGGCTGCTTAACCAGTTTTGACAAATACACAGGAATATTAGACCGTCTTTACGATAAGATCGAAACTCAGGAAAGTAATAACAGGTTTATCTCTGTTATTCCTGAATATGAAGATCTTCTGTGGATTGCTTCAAAAGCCACATACCTTACCCATCTTCATAACCAAAATATAGCAATAATACCAACACAAACATTAAGCACATTAAAAGATACTGATAACGCCTCTATCATTGCTCAACCTGATAATTTTGAAGATATGTTCGCGCAAATGAAGGGGTTTATAGATCAATCAAATAAAGAGAAATTTGTTCTAAAGCCGTCAACAAGCTCACTAGGGCGCGGACTTTTCTTTATTGATTATAACAGGGAAACCCATGGATATACACTAAGCTTGCCTACAGAAGATGACTCTGCGGTAAAAACAAGTTTCATAAATTTTGATGAAATGACGAATTTCTTAACATCATATTTTACAAATACACCAAGCCCTGACCATCATTTCTTGTTCCAAGAATATATAGAAAATATTGAGACTTCTGCCGTATTTGTAGATGGCTCACCACATTTTGTTGAGCGTACTCAAGGCGCAGAATCTCACATTGCCCATGCCCGATATGGCGGACAAGACAGGGTTATTGAAAACCCAGAAATAGAACTTGTACGCTTTGTTCAAAAGGTAATGGAAAGCTTACCTCATAGGATCCAAAACTCAGCGTTTTTACGTATAGATGTAATGAAAGACTTAGAAACTGATAATTATATGCTGGCAGAAATTGAAGGCGCTGGGGCTGCGCGCCTTTGGCTAAAAGAAGCAAATAGGATAGAAGATTATGCGCAGATGCTTATTAAAGAAGGCATAAATAATCACAGACTATCCCGTAATCAAACACCAACAATAGAACAAGATATTGATCCAGATATAGATATAGATATAGATATAGATAAAAATATAGAAATCTCTTAGATATTAAAGTTAAACACTATATCCATTTTCTTTTGTTTTTAATATTTTAGGGGAGGTTGGATCAATTTCTATTTTTTGACGCAAGCGGTATATATGAGTTTCAAGTGTATGGGTTTCAACATCTTTTGCGTAATTCCAAACACGTTCCAGTAATTCTTCGCGTGTTACCACTTTACCTTTATTTTCATACAAATACGTTAGTATCTCAACTTCCTTCTCGGTAAGGGTAATATCTTCACCATTATCCAAATAAAACACCCCTAAAGAGGTGTTTATCCTACCATTTCCGATGCTAAAATTTAAGGCTTTTTGCTCTAATAACTTATGTTTATAAATACGAATTTGATCGATTATTTCGCCAATCCTTGATGGAGCTTTAAAGACTTTTTTGTTAGTGCAACATTGCAGAATTATATCCATATTATCATGTTGTTCAACTTCGCAAATATTTGATAATCCAAATTTATCCAAGCTATAAGTAAGAGCTTTAATTGCTGGCTCATCAGCCATTATCGTAATTATATTTTGCACCATTTACTTACACCTTCTTATATTACATATCATGGCATAATAATTGCAAAGCTTACAAAGTGAAATTAAAAAAGGTAAGTAGATGGAGATATCTAATATTGGCAATGCCAATTCTTTTGAAATAAATGGCAATAATAAAGCTGCGGGCTATAAAGTTACGCAAGTCAATAATGATCGCATGGCTGGCTTTATAACCTCTTATAGTAATATAGATAATGATGAATCCTTTGACTCTGCGCTATCTTCATTTACACCAAAGCAACAACAAGATGAGGTTATTATCTCAAAAGAAGATAGCTTTGGATTTTTTGATCTAATTGATATGATTAACCCACTGCAACATATTCCCCTGCTCAATATTGCCTACCAAAAAATAACTGGTGATACGATTAAACCTATCTCGCGTATTATCGGGGGAACTATCTTTGGCGGGCCAATGGGCGGGGCCTCTGGCTTGATCACCGCTGCTATAGAAGATGGTACAGGAAAAACTCCATTAGATAATGCAATCTCACTTATTAGTAACAAAGATAGCGATATTAAAGCCTATAACGAGCTTCCACCTGAAATGCTTGCCTTTTCAAAAATCCCCTCGATAAGTGATAGCAAGAGATATAATAGTTAATCAGATTTACGCTCTCCGAATATTGCCGTTCCGACGCGCACATAAGTCGCGCCAAGGGGAATTGCTCTTTCATAATCCCCACTCATGCCCATGCTTAAATCAGGTAAATTATTAGCTTTAGCCAGTTTTTGCAATAATGCAAAATGTAAGGCAGGCAAATCATCAATCGGCGGGATACACATCAGCCCGCGGATATTCAAATCACATTCCTTTGTACAAAATTCTAAAAAATCAGGAAGCTCAAGAGGGTTTATACCAGCCTTTTGTTCTTCCTTACCCGTATTAACCTGAATGAAGCAAGGGAGCGCCCTATCACAATCCTTCATAGCTGCTCCCAATTTACGCGCTAACTTCTGCCTATCCACTGTTTCTATTACATCAAATAAAGATACAGCATCTTTAACCTTATTTGTTTGTAACGGCCCAATTAAATGAAGCTTCAGATCAGGGTAATTGGGTTTTATATTTGCCCAATGCTCTTGCGCTTCTTGTACGCGGTTCTCTCCAAAAAGGCGATGACCCGCATCAAGGGCAGATTGTATCTTTTCGGGAGGCTGGACTTTGCTTACAGCTACAAGATTAACCGTGTCAGGGTTACGACCCCATTGCTTTGCAATTTTTTTGATATTGCTGCTTATATTCTTTAAATTTTCTTGAATACTCATAGGTGCAGACTAGAAAGATACCCTCTCCAGATCAAGAGAAAAGACAAAAAGAAAGGGCGCCGTTAAGCGCCCATTTCCAAATTCTTAAATATTAAACTTCAATTAGAAGTTAACTTGTGTACCCAAGATGAAAGCTGTTCCATTTGCATCTGTAGTTGGTGCAGTATTGTTTTGGTCAACATACTGAACTGAACCACGGAATGACATGCCTGGGCCATAGTTATATACAACACCACCAGTGTAGCGCTGAACATCTACACTATCAACACCGCCATTATTGTTACGATCGAAGTATGATGCACCAATTTTGAATGGACCAGTTGTATAGTCAGCACCGATAACCAATGTATCTTCGTCATCGTTAGCAGCACCGTCTAGGCCGTTATTGTCAACAGAGTAAGAAACACCAACACCGAAAGCTGCGATGTCTAGGTCTAGACCAACATTCCAAGTTTGACGATCATCAGTTGTTGTTGAATTACCTTCTTCAGAACCTAGAGTATAACCAGCACCAGCGATCACACCAACATTTTGGAATTGACCTTCATAACGTGCAGCAATCTCATAAGTTTCTTGAATTGTACCAGAAGCATTAGTGTCAGTATCAACACTGAATGATGTTGCAGCACCACTTGAATCAGGTGTAAATGATAAACCAACTTGGAAACCATTCATGATAGGAGATAAGTATGACAACTTATCATTCTTGAATGTTGGATCCATTGCATAGTCCATGTTTGCACCTGATGTTGTCAAGTTACCAGTGTTCACGAAAGGTGATACAAACTGACGAATACCATCAATGTTAGAGTCTGCAGAAGGAGTAGCAACCTGCAATAGGTAAGCAGAACCGTCTTCAGCACCGAAATTTACACGACCCCAGTTACCTGAGAAATATGCATATGTTTCATATGCAGTGTCATTTCCATCATTTGCATCTACGTTAAGTTCGATATGCGCACCAACTGTTAGGCCATTATCCAAAGTTGTTTCGCCGCCAACAAAAAGCTTTGTATCACGAATGATATCAACACCAACAACATCAGTACCAGCAGTTTCGTCCTGGTTAACAGAAGCCAAATAGCCTTTAAAGTAACCGCCAAGTTCTAGTTCAATTTCAGCATGTGCAGGAGCAGCGGCCATAGCCAATCCACTTACTGCAACAGTAGCTAGTAATAGTTTTTTCATTTTAGTTTCCTCCAATCATACTTTAAAAAAGTTATGATCATTGTTAAAAGTTAAACCCATAAAAGGATTATAGTTAAAAAAGATTGCCCCCAAACTAAGAGAACGTACGCATTACGCCATTATAATTTGCGATCGTCAATGTAAATATGTGTGTTTAATGTCACATTTTATTTATCTGTTGCATTTTTGCAACGACGATTGCAGCATAAAAACAATGTTAATAGGGATCATACTTATATATAAACACACTTGTGAGCCAAGAGCCGTCATGCTAATGAAAACTATATAGAAAATTAAGGTAGTCAGGGAACAATGAAAACACCCATTAAAAATAATAAAACCTATTTGTTATTAACATTAGCCATTTCATCAATAGGGCTTAGTGCCTGTAGTGGCGTTGAGACAGAGGCGAAATATCCGACTGGAGCGCAGAGAAATACTGCATCGGGAAATGATATATATGAGAAGCAAACAGGGATATTTGGTAAAGATGGTCTAGTTTTTGGCAAAAAGAAAAAATCTGGAGCAGGTGAAAGCGGTATTGGCGTTAATAGCTTCTTATGGCGCGCAACCCTTGATACTGTTTCATTTATGCCCCTTGCAAGCGCAGACCCATTTGGCGGTGTGGTATTAACTGATTGGTACACTGATTCAAATACACCAGATGAACGTGTAAAAATAAATGCTTTTATCCTTGGGCGCGAACTTAAAGCCAGTGGAATTAAAATAAAAACTTTCCGTCAAAAATTATCTGGCAATAATTGGCAAGATGTAGCCACCTCTGAAAATACAAATCGTAAGCTCGAAGATGCAATATTAACCAGAGCCAGAGAGCTGCGCATAAGGCATTTAGCAGAAAAATAAAAAAGTTTTGATAAAATAAAATAAGGTGGGATAAAAACTCATGTCAGAGCGCTATAATATCAAAGAGACCGAGGCCAAATGGCAAAAGTCTTGGCACGCTGCCAATGTTTTCAATGTAACCGAGGACACTTCAAAGCCTAAATATTATGTGCTTGAGATGTTTCCCTATCCATCGGGGCGCATTCACGTCGGCCATGTTCGTAACTATACACTTGGCGATGTGGTTGCGCGCTATAAAAACTCTAAAGGCTTTAATGTACTTCACCCTATGGGTTGGGACGCCTTTGGCCTTCCAGCAGAAAACGCAGCGATAGAACGCGGTGAACACCCTAATAAATGGACTCACGAAAATATCAAGGCAATGCGTGAGCAAATGAAGCCCATGGGACTTTCCATTGATTGGAGCCGAGAATTCGCCACTTGCGACCCCGAATATTATGCACATGAACAGCGTATGTTCCTAAAATTCCTTGAAAAAAATATAGCCTATCGCAAAGAATCTGTTGTGAATTGGGATCCCGTGGATAATACGGTTCTTGCCAATGAGCAAGTAATAGATGGCTGTGGCTGGCGCACAGGCGCACCCGTTGAACGCAAAAAGCTTAATCAATGGTTCTTGAAAATAACTGATTACGCAGAGGAGTTATTATCCTCTCTTAATACTCTTGATCGCTGGCCTGAAAAAGTTCGCCTCATGCAGGAAAACTGGATTGGAAAATCTGTTGGTCTGCAATTTAAATGGGATATAGCAGGTAATAACAAACAAATTGAGGTATATACAACCCGCCCCGATACATTATTCGGCGCGTCATTTATTGCCCTTGCCCCAGATTACCCAATGGCGAAGGAGTTGGCAGAAGGCAAAGGAGGCTTTGGCGAATTTATAAAACAATGCCAAGCTCAAGGAACATCGGAGGCAGCGATAGAAAAAGCCGAGAAAATAGGCTTTGATACGGGATATAAAGCAACTCACCCATTATTAGGGCGTGAAGTTCCTGTTTATATCGCCAATTTTATTTTGATGGATTACGGTACGGGCGCAGTTTTTGGCGTTCCCGCGCATGATCAACGTGACCATGATTTCGCCAGCAAATATAATCTGCCAATACTTCCTGTTGTTATCCCTGAAAACGCAGAAGATTTCAGCGTAGAAAAAGAAGCCTACACAGGTGATGGCATATTGAATAATTCAGAATTTTTAAATGGTTTGAGCATTGAAGAAGCCAAAAAAGCAGTGATAAGTAAATGCGAAGAAAACAAAACAGGCTTTGGCACTACACAATATCGCTTGCGTGATTGGGGGATATCACGCCAACGCTATTGGGGTTGCCCTATTCCGATTATCTATTGCGATGATTGCGGAGCTGTGCCTGTATCAGAAGATCAACTTCCTGTTACGCTTCCAGAAGATGTAAGTTTTGATAAAGCAGGAAATCCGCTTGATAATCACCCAACATGGAAAAATGTTGATTGCCCAAATTGTGGCAAAGCCGCCAAACGTGAAACCGATACTTTTGACACTTTCTTTGAGAGTAGCTGGTATCAATTCCGCTATTGCGACTCTAAGAATGAAAAGCTGCCCGTAGATAAAGAAAAGGCCGCTTATTGGCTACCTAAAGATGGTGGTGTAGATCAATATATTGGAGGGGTTGAACATGCAGTTCTTCACCTTCTATATGCACGGTTTTTCACCAAGGCCATGCGTGATTGTGGTCTTGTAGAATCTAACGAGCCATTTAACGGCCTATTCACCCAAGGCATGGTAATTCACGAAACTTTCAAAGATGAAGATGGTAAGTGGATATTTCCTACCGATGCGATAAAGAATGATAAGGGTGAGTGGGTTCATAAAGAAACTGGTAAAAAAGTAATTGTCGGCTCGCCCATAAAGATGTCCAAATCCAAGAAAAATGTGATTGATCCCGAAGAAATTCTTGATACTTATGGCGCGGATGCAGCTAGGTTATTTATATTATCCGACTCTCCGCCAGAACGTGACCTTGAATGGACGGAAAGCGGTATCGAAGGCGCTTGGCGTTTTGTAAATAAGGTTTATTCTACTTTTATAGCCATAGATTTTGACTGTTACCCATTTGACAGCAGCGAAGAAGATTTTCAATTTACAGATAAAGCAAAAGATTTACGTCAGCTAACCCATAAAACAATAAAAAATGTTGGCGAAGCAATAGAGGCCTTTGCAATGAACAAGGCCGTAGCGCAGCTACGTGAATTTTATAACGGTATCACTGCATTTAAACATAATGATAAGAGCGAAGAATTTGCATTTCTTGAGGCAGTAGAGGCTTTCGTGGTTATGATTAACCCGATCATGCCACATTTAGCCGAAGAGTTATGGGAACATGTAAACGGCAAAACTGTCCTAACCAGTCAGACATGGCCAGAATATAAAGAAGAGTTATTAACCTCTGATACTATTAAAATTGGTGTTCAGGTAAACGGAAAAGTAAGAGCCACTGTCACATTGCCCGCCGATGCAAATCAAGATAAAGCGCAAGAGATTGCTTTGGCAGAGGAAAAAGTACAGCGCGCAATGGACGGTAAATCTTTGCGCAAATTCATCTATGTCCCTGGGCGAATTGTTAACGTAGTGGTGGGCTAAAAACTTATAAAATTCTACATTTTTGGCTTTATTCCAAGATCTATAGCAGCATTTGACGCTTCATATACTTGCTGTAACTCTTGCTGGTCTTGCTGTTCTTTCAACGTGGCCTCTGCCGCCCCATACGCCTCATAAAGCTGATAATGGAAATTACTATCGTCCATAAACTCGCCTGTAATAGCCATAAATTCTTGATTCATTTCATTATATGCAAAAACTACTGTTGCGGGTATTCTAATGAACTCCTTTTCATCTTGCTGATTTGTTTGCTCTAAATCAATGAAAACAGCCTCCTTAGTTTCAGGGTCAATATATACAAAACCATAGCTATCCAGATCTTCATTATCCAATCCCGTAAAAGATATAAGAGCCTCTTCTCTTTGCGATAAATAGCTACTTTTAAAACTGTCTAGATTTTCCTCCAGAGTATTCTCTGAATCATCGCTTTTAACCTCATCAAACAAAAACTCTTTTGCCAATAACGCCCTGTCAGCGCTTCCGAATGCTCCGTGAAAACCAGAATCATTGGAAAAACTCTGCCCTGTTAATTGCTCATATTTTTGTGCATAATCCATATATTGCCTAATGTCATCGGGGGTTATTGTTATAGCCGTGTCCTTTCCGGCTTGTAATATAACCTGTCCACCCATTAAACCTGAATATACTATCTCGTCTATATCATAAGAGTTTCTATCTATCCCATTTGAATCGAGAATATTTTCAAGAAACTCTCGTTTTGCAGCAACCGCAACTTCACGGACGCTCTGCCCCTCATCTATGGCTTGCTCAACTTTATCTAATTCTGCTTTAAGATCAAAAATACCCATTTTTACCCGCTATTATTTTTTGCCATTATGGCAACATAATTCATAAAAAGTCAAAAAACCTTTATCATCTGGATATAAATATGACTTTTACAAACATTATTATAGACAGAGTAATTATGTCACGTTTAAATAGAGACATGAAAAAATATCTTACGTTACTATCTGTAATTATACTCGGCGCTTGTGGTTTTGAACCCATGCATGGTAGTGCTTTTAACTCTAACGGCACAAATATCAAGGCAGAGCTATCTCAGGTCAAAATCTCTAATATTCCCAATAAAGAAGGGCAGTTCCTTCGTAATGCTTTGATAGATCGCTTTTACGGTAACGAGCGACCAGTAAATCCCAAATATCGTTTAGATATTACGCCTATCGTAGAGAGCGCATATAATCTTGATATAACCGTCAGAGCCGATGTAACCCGTAAGCAGCTTTCATTGAGCACTAAAATGTCGCTTATTGATAATGATTCAGGAAAAATATTACTAGAGCGGCCACTAAAAAGCTCTGCTAGTTACAATGTTCTGATCAGTGAATTTGCAACCCGAGTATCAAAAAATAATACTCGTGAGAACGTTCTTGATGATCTAGCCAGACAAGCAGAGCTACAAATAACTCTCTATCTAAAACGCGATGAAAATAAGTGATTTTTTTAAGTTAATGCTTGCATAAAAAGCCATGTTTCCTTATTTTCCGAATAGCTTTAATTAAGGGTCCTTAGCTCAGCTGGGAGAGCGCTTCGCTGGCAGCGAAGAGGTCAGCGGTTCGATCCCGCTAGGATCCACCAATTTATGCTCCCTGCAAATTACTCTTATCGTGAGTGGCTACTAACAAATTCAACCTATTTTTTATGTAGACGTGAATAAATACCTTCAGTAATCTGTATAATATACATGGCAATAACGGAATTATAAATGCGCTTAAGATACTATATACGCGGTATTTAATGGGGGAAAAACAATTTGAAAGCATGAGGGCAACACGTGCCAATAAAAGTGCCCCCTTCGGTAAGCCTGAGAGAATACAAAACATCATAGGTTTCTCAGAAGCTCCCGCTTTTAATCACAATGAAGATCTTATATATTATCATAAAAAATCAATGTCAGACGGTAAATTCAGAATACACGTATTGCATAGAAATAAAGATGTTAAATAGATGGCAAAAGTAATCCTTTGATTAAGTAATATAGTCTAATTTTGTCTCTAGGCTATATACCCATTCTTCTAAAATCTTAAATAATTGTTTAGAAATAACTCCGTCACCCTCCATCAATTTCTGCTCCTTATAATCAAAGCAAAATCTCATTGCAAAAATCTTCAATTACCTATAGCTATAATCTATGAGTTCTATAAAAATAACAACACTTCCCAATGGTTTACGTATAGTCACAGACACTGTCCCCTCGGTTGAGAGCGTAGCAGTTGGTATTTGGGCTGGCGTTGGTACGCGTAACGAAGATTTGGACATTAACGGCGCGGCGCATATGGTTGAACATATGCTGTTTAAAGGCACTAAAAACCGCGACGCATTGGAAATTGCAGAAGTAATAGAAAATGTTGGCGGTCACATGAACGCCTATACCAGCCGTGAAATAACCAGCTATCACATCCATTTACTTAAAGAAGATACTGCTCTGGCCTTAGATGTGCTAACCGATATGGTTCAAAACTCTATCATGCCCGATGATGAGATAGAACGCGAAAGAGAAGTGATAATTCAGGAAATCGGCATGTGCCATGATACGCCTGATGATATTATATTCGATCATTATTTTGAGCGTGCCTACCCTGATCAAGCCCTTGGAGCACCCATTCTTGGGACAAGCAAAATTATTACAGATATGAAACGCGACGCGCTTATGGGCTATGCCGAGAAATTTTATACTCCCAATAATTTAGTAATTTGCGCAAGCGGCAATCTGGATCATGACGAATTTATTAAGCTTGTAGAAGATAAATTCAAAGACTTACCTGCCAATCAAAATAACAATAAAATCTCTGCTGATTATCAAGGCGGAGAGGTGCGCGAGGTGCGCGATCTAGAGCAAAGCCATATTATACTTGGTTTTCAGGGCGTACCGCGCATAAGTGATGATTATTATACCGCGCAAATACTCGCCACTATTTTAGGTAGCGGCATGTCATCACGCCTGTTTCAAGAGGTACGCGAAAAACGCGGGCTGGTTTATTCAATATATAGCTTCCACTCCGCCTATAGCGATGATGGGCAATTCGGTATTTACGCAGGAACAGGCCCTGATAAACTGCCTGAACTAATCCCGGTGATATGTGAAGAGATTAAGAAAATCGGAACTACTATTACAAGTGAAGAACTGGAAAGAGCAAAGGCGCAGCTTCGCTCCTCTACTCTAATGGCGCGTGAATCCATGATGAATAGAGCCGATCAACACGCTAAGGCCATGCTATTACAAGGGAAAATCCGCACTTCTGAAGATATAATAAAATCAATCAATAGCGTTGAGATAGCAGCTTTAGAAAAAATATCAGATAAAATATTCTCTTCTACCCCTACTTTGGCGGCTCTTGGCCCCTTGGGACAGCTTGAAAGCTTTGATAAAATCAAAGAAAGATTAGCTTAAAAGAAAATCGCTCTTTATACATAAAACATAACAATCCTTGAAATACTGCCTATAATATGTATAAAGAGCCGTTCCTATTATAGGGGCATTTTGTTTTTGATTATAAAGTAAGCTCCCAATATATCCGAAAAAGAGATATAAACCACAGAAAGACCAGACCATGCTTCGCCTTGTAAGCCGTTTCCGCCTAACGCAAGACCCTAAGACTGATATTCTATCAGGGCTTACCGTTGCTCTTGCTCTTGTCCCTGAGGCCATAGCCTTTGCCTTCGTTGCAGGGGTTGATCCATTGGTTGGACTTTACGCCGCGTTTTTCATGGGTCTTATAACCTCAATATTAGGCGGGCGCAGCGGTATGATCTCTGGCGCAACAGGGGCTATGGCTGTTGCTATGGTTGGTATTGTTGCTATGTACGGAGTTGAATATCTGTTTGCAACCATTGTGCTTACTGGCATTATCCAAATTATAGCCGGAGTTTTTCATCTTGGTAAATTTATCCGCCTTGTTCCACACCCTGTTATGCTTGGCTTTGTAAACGGGCTTGCCATAGTTATTTTTCTGGCGCAGCTTGGTCAATTTAAAGCACAGAAAATAGCCGCAGATATTGCATCTCATGGTAATAGCGAAGCCTCTCACAGCGCAATAACCGTATTATTTAACGGCGGCTGGATGAGTGGTGCAGAGCTATATTTAATGGTCGGGCTAACCCTGCTTACCATGGCTCTGATTTGGGTTTTACCTAAAATACCAAAAATTGGAAATCTTATTCCCGCACCATTAGCATCAATTATTATCGTATCTGCTTTGGTAATTGGCCTTAACCTTGATACAAAAACTGTTGGTGATTTGGCAAGTGTTGCTGGGGGATTGCCCACCTTTCATATCCCAATGGTACCTCTTACATTGGAAACTTTATTTATTATCCTGCCCGTTGCTTTCACCCTTGCTGCCATTGGCTTAATAGAAAGCCTTCTTACTCTAACCCTTATTGATGAGATTACAGGTACTCGCGGGCGCACATCACAGGAATGCGCTGGGCAGGGAATTGCCAATCTTACATGCGGGTTCTTCGGCGCAATGGGCGGTTGTGCCATGATTGGTCAATCTATGATCAATATCAAATCAGGCGGACGCGGACGGCTATCAGGATTAACAGCAGCCCTTGCATTACTTGGGTTTATTTTATTCGGATCGTCGCTAATTGAGATGATTCCCCTTGCCTCGCTAACGGGCTTAATGATGATGGTGGTTATTGCAACATTTGCTTGGGCATCAATGCGTATAATGCGACAGATCCCCAAGGAAGATGCCTTTGTTATTGTTCTTGTTACACTGATTACAGTTGCCCATGATCTAGCCTTTGCAGTTATCGTTGGGGTGATTGTATCGGCTCTGGTATTTGCATGGAAATCTGCACACCATATTTGGGTTGTGGAAGGAAGGTCAAAGAAAGACGGTCACAAAGTTTACCAACTTTATGGCCCTCTATTCTTTGGTTCGATCTCTGGGTTTAAAGATATGTTTGATCCACAAAATGAAACTGAAGACGATATTGTTATTGATTTTCGTAACGCGAGGGTGTGGGATCACTCTGCATTAGAAGCCATAGATGCCATTGCTGCAAAGTATAAAGCAGCAGGTAAAAGTCTTCACCTCGTACATTTAAGCCCTGATTGTCAGCTCTTGCTAAAAAATGCTAAGGATATGATAGAAGTCAACACTATCGAAGATCCACATTACGGCATTATTGTTGATTATGCGGAGACGGTTGAAAATAAGGCGTAACTAACCGAGCCTCATAAAACAATATTTGCATGTTTAATAAAAATCTGACTATATTCTTAAAAATATACATGGGTCGATAAGTTTATTATGGCAGATATATTCTCAGAGGATAGTTTTAAACTAGCTAAAAAATTACAAAATGCAGTGAAGGGGGAGGAAACTTCTCCCGCTCAAAATAATGACTTTAGGTTTTGCTTCAGTAAGGTATTTGAAGATATACCGTCTGTACAAAACTGGTGTAGGAATCTTGGCCAAGCTCTGGAAACAGAGGTAGAGTTCATTTCCGGCGGTAAGCCTAACCCTCCGATTGAGGGTGCAGACTTTCAGATAAATATACGCCTATCAGATGATGAAATATCACTTAGCGATATACTTGATATGGATTCTTTTGCAGAATTTGAAACAAGAACTCGTAATTATAATAACCAAAATATAGTTTATATAGCAGATAGCCATACTGTTATGGAATCAATCGGTGATTTCCAAGAAGACTGGGCAACAAAACAAGTTACAGTTGAGAATAACGGCCCTGTAGAAATGACATATACGCAACGAAAAGAGAAATTAGATCAGATTCACCAAAATATGAAGGTTAGCCTCAGCAGCTTAGAGGGCAAGCAAAAAATTGATGCTGAGAAATTATATGATGAATTTCATGGCATTGTAATTGGCGTTGTTATTCAATCTATAACTAACGATACAATCAGCCTCACATCAGATGAAGCCATGGACTTACATGAGTTAGGGCATAAATTACGGGAATCCGTTGGCGATAAATCAAATATGTTTGAAAATTCCTTTATAGGCTATGCTATGGTGCTTAACGGCTGGGATCCTACAAGACAGGGGATTCATCAGGCAGATAAAATTATAAATGATGATCTAGTCACAGAAGATTTAATCCCAGAAATAGAATAATAATTTATAGGAAAAAATAAAAAATGACTCACTCAGGCGAAGTAACAATAAAAGATAAGTTTTTAGATGCTGTAATAAACAATGATATAGGAAAAGATGATGGCTTTGGAGTCGTTGTAACCCTAAAAGAATTCAGAAAACATTTCAAAGATGAAATTACATCAGATTATATAAATAGTTTTTTACCTGCCGCGGTAATGGACGGAAACCAAGAAAACCCTTCACATACAAAATATTTAAAAAGAGCAAAAAAGGGCATATATCGCGTTCACCCTGATGCCATAGAAGATCACAAACACAGTAAGAATATAAATCAAGAACCTTCAGAAGACGAGACTACACAAAGTTTCAGTTGCGAATAAACCTTATTTTAAACATACTGCCCAGCGCACCAGCCTGACGACCATGCCCATTGGAAATTATGTCCACCGAGATGCCCCGTTACGTCCAGAACTTCGCCAATAAAATATAATCCTTTAGATTTTTTAGCTTCAAATGTTTTGGAGGATATTTCATCAGTATCAACCCCGCCCAACGTAACTTCTGCGGTGCGATAACCTTCGCTGCCCTTTGGCTTAACTCGCCAATTTGATATTCTACCTTCAATAATCCGTAATTTTTTATCTGATAAATCAGCAATACGCATATCATATCCACTATCAGCAGCAATCATTCGTGCAAGTTTATTCGGCAACATATCCGATAACACATTATGCAACATTTGCTTAGGGATTTTCTCGCGCGATAACTTCAGAGCGGCAAATACATCTAATTCTGGTAATAGGTTAATACTTATTTCTTCCCCCTCCTGCCAATATGATGAAATTTGCAATATCACGGGGCCTGAAAGACCGCGATGGGTAAATAGCAGCCCTTCGCGAAACGATTTACCCGCGCATGACACAACTGCATTAACAGACACACCCGAAAGCTCTTTAGTCTTAGCCAGCAATTCTTCATCAAAAGTAAGGGGAACAAGCCCAGCGCGGGGAGGAATAATATTAAGATCAAATTTCTTGGCCAGCCCATAACCAAAATTACTTGCTCCGATCTTGGGAATAGATAAACCACCACTGGCAATCACAAGAGTTTCACAAGAAAATTCACCTTTGTCAGATTTAAGCAAGTATATATCGCCCTGCTTTTCCACTTGTGTGACTTTTGTTCCAAGATGAAACTTGCCGCCATTACCCTCAAAACCATTACGCAGCATATCAATAATCTCTACGGCGGAATTATCACAAAATAGCTGCCCTTTAGAGCTTTGATCTGCATTTTCATCACAAGGTTTCTCATGATAAGCAATACCGTAATTCTCCACCAAAGATATAAAATCGTGCTGCGAGAAACGCTTTAACGCCGATTTTGGGAAATGCCGATTTTGAGAGATAAAATTATCGGGCGAGCAATAAAGATTGGTAAAATTGCTGCGACCTCCGCCAGAAATACGGATTTTCTCTCCCACTTTATTCATATGATCAATAATACAGACCCTTCGCCCGCGCTTTGCTGCTTGCCAAGCGCACATTAACCCTGCCGCCCCAGCGCCTATAATTATGACATCAAATAGTTTCATTTCAAATTTTATTGCTAAGTAATAGTTGTTTATAGAAATTTTCTTGTAAAGTATAATCATACTTTATTATAAAATTTTGACAATAAACGAAAATATTCTCTAATAGAATTATGTTTAATAGGGGTAATTTGTAGTTAGCAACTTATATTGCATTCACGTTTTTGTCCAGCCGGTATCACCATTCTCTACGTGGTCACAGGAGCGCCACACTATTGCTTT